>Ga0172376_10003569_pt1 | contig 18334 bp, 19 predicted proteins | sample Lak35m_FD_121114 | JGI IMG/M metagenome (GOLD analysis project Ga0172376, IMG submission 121114) | Freshwater microbial communities from Kabuno Bay, South-Kivu, Congo - kab_092012_35m | ecosystem: Environmental > Aquatic > Freshwater > Lake | place: Democratic Republic of the Congo: South-Kivu... | reverse complement strand
TAAAGTCCAAGCAGCACCTTTTCTAAGGTCTCTCAAGATTTCTCTGTCGATTTCAGCTGCCACTTGCTCTGACAATAAAGCTGTTAATTCAGCTTCAGCGTCGATGTTGTGGAATGCTGATACGTCTTGTGCCATTTCAGGTGACCATTGAGCTCTTAACTTTCTTTCTGTAACAGAAACAGTTACCGACTCAAGGTCGAATGAAACTTCACCAATTCTATCTTCAAATTCCATTTCTTTGTAGATTCTGTAAGTTGTAGTGAACTGTGAACTTGCCACTGTAGAACCATTTTCAGTTGTAGTGTATCCTGAGTAACCGTCGAATGAACCTGCTCCGATTGAACAAGGAACTTGGAAATCGATTTCAAGGTAAATCTTACCGTCAGAGTCACAAATGTTGTCATAAGAACCACCGTTAGCAGTGTTAGACGAACCGAATGCTGGTGTTGATGTTCCACCGTACTCAACGATACCTTTACCATATTTCTGAGTTACAACTCTAAACAACAAGTTACCTGTAACCGCTGACCATGGAGATGTACCAGATGTTGATGTGATAGTCAAATCAGAAAGGAATGTTTCTGTATCGACTGTGTTACCATCAGGACCCATCAACTTACCGTATGAACCAGCGTTTGAGAAACCTGACATAACGATTAATACTTTTCTGTATTCACCTGCAGTGTAACCTGAGTTAACTAATGAATCGCCTACCCATACTACAGTTACGTTTGGTGCAGTTACAGAAGAAAACTGACCTTTAGAGTAGTCGAATAATCCTGGTGGGTCAAGAGCTGGTTCGTTACCTTCGTAGAATCTATCGTAAAGGTCTTTACCATTGTCTGAACCATAACCCTGATTAGGTGAGTTCTCACCCGAATCAACTGCTTCAGGTGAACCGATTGGTGCGTAGTGGATAGTTCCGTTAGCTCCGTCAACGTATTGTTGAATTTTAGGTACGAAGTAGAACAATTTACCGATAGGTAAGTTCATAGCTTGTACTGATACGATATCGTTAGCCAATAATTTAGAGAATACTCTTCTAACGATAGGGAAAACAACCGTCTCAAATGAACCTGTGTCAGATGTAGACGATGCTTCGTTGATTAAGTGAGAAGCTTGGTTTTCGTAAAGTTGAGCCACATTTTCTCTCATGTGACCTTTCAAACCTTCCAAGAAACCTAACTTATCCCATTTGTTGATTGTGTCTTCTTTGATAACTTTCAAGTGCTTAAGACCGATGTTACCAACTAAGCCTGATTCTAATAATGCTCCCATTTTAGTTTTTATTTAGTTTTGTTTTAGTTTATTTTTATTTTTGTAATTTACTCATTAAATCTTTCATTCTTAAGAACTGAGGATTTTCATAAGTTTTTGACTCAATAAGGTTTGTAGAAGCTCCTCTTGATGGAGTCTTAGCAACTTTAGATTCAACTGATTCAGAAATAGTTGAAGTTTCTTTGCTTTGATACTCTTCTTTCAAACTCTTATAAAGAGTCTTTGATTCTTTTAAAGTTTCGACTGTATCGAATCTTCTCAAAATGTTAATTTTTTCTTGTTTTGTTGTTGTGTGCTCAGTGAACAATCTTGTTGCATAAGCTAAGTTTGAATTGAAAACAGCAACTTCATTTAATTTTTCTCTGAAAATATTTAATGCTTTTCTGTATTCTTCATTTTTAGCTCTCAAAGATTCTACTTCTTTAGCCATCTCACTTTCAGATACAGTTCTTACCTTTTGTTTTGGTAAACCGTGTCTTTTTGGGTCGTTCTTAGAACCATTACCCAAAGTACGAGCCGCTTCAGTTGTTTCAGCATCTTCTTCCTCTGACATTTCGAATGACTTCTTTTTCAAGTTCATACCAACACCCTTAGGTTTAATAGTCATGTCGCCTTCTTTCATTTCACCTTCTTCCATTTCAGAATCTTCCATTTCAGATAAATCAAATGATTTTTTACCAAGGTTCATTCCCATACCTTTTGGTTTAATAGTCATAGACTCCTCAACCTCACCTTCGAATGCTTTTGTTTTTTTAGTCATACCTTTTTTTGTTGTGTAATCTTTATCACCTTTATGGGTTTTTGATTTTTCACCCTTTCCCATTCCGTAGTCACCTTCACTCATTTCTTCGTACTCTTGGTCAGAAGATTCATCTTCATAATCTTCCATTTCGTCTTCGTCTTCAGAAATTTCGATTTCGTAAACTACATCGTCTTCTTCGTACATCTCATCCATTGTTTCTTCTTCGTCCTCACCTTCTGTGTGAATTTCATATTCAACATCAGAGTTAGTGTCCTTAAGGTGAATTGAATCTTCATCCTTAGAAACAATAATACCATCTTCTTCGCCCATAGCTTTGAAGACTTTTAAGATTTCATCATCAGACGCAGTTCTAAGGTCTAAAGGTAATAGAACTTCTTCTTCGTCATCTACTTCCAATTCACCACCAGGTAGGTCCAAAGACATAAGGTCTTCTTCACCATCTAATGTTTCATCAGAAAATTCATCGTCAGATTCTTCATCGTCAGATTCTTCATCGTCCATGTCAAGTTCAGCTTGTTCTTCCATTTCGTGAGCGTGCTCACCTTCTTCCATTTCTGATACTTCTTCCATAGACTCCGCTTCTTCAACCTCCTCAAGAGATTCCTTTACTAGTTCACTGATTTCTTCCTTCATTGTTGAAGCAAGTATTCCTTTTGCATTTTGAGTTACGGCTTCTTCCAAATTTTTCATTTGTAAAAGTGCCTCTTCAACTAAAGATTTTTTTTCGTTTTGCATTTTAGTTTTAAGCAAGAGTTTGTTTATTTTACTAAATAAATATCTCACTTTTAAAAAAAGTTTATTTTCAAACAAAAGGGCAAAAAAAAATCGGGTTTTAACCCGATTTAATTTTTAATTGATTTAATAATTTTTTTTATTCGAAAACTTCGTCAATCTTACTTTCACTCACAGATGTGATTCTCCAATCGTAAGTAAAACCTTCAAACTTTTTAGTGACTTTAGCCTCTACGTCAGTGACGCTGAAACCTCTAACCAACTTTTCTTCTCTAATTTTTTTAACTTTGCCAGTGTCAGAATCAACCAAGTCATACTGAATTTTCGCTACAAAATATTTTTCGTCCATAATTTTAAGTTTTTTTAATAACCTAAATAATCGGAAAGTCTTCTCATTAAGTCAACAGACTTATCATTTTTTGTAATGTTCTCAGGTGACTTTTTTTCCTCTTCTAAGTTTTCCTCATACTTGTTTCTATCTTCTTTGTTCAAGAACAAATATGCGCCAGGCGTAGATGGTGATGACACTAAGTCAAAACAGATAAGTTCAAAATCATCTTGTACTTCGTTTTGTTCACCTTTCTTGGCCAACGAACCAATACCTCTTGATGATACCCCCATTGTAACACCTTGTCTCATAAGGTTAGCTGCAACATCACCGGGTGACGATACAATACCTCTTTCGTGAAATCCTGGTGTGGTAAGTAATTTAATCTTACCCATAAGGATATTACCTTCCCACCATACATCGGTGATAAGGTGTGATACTCTTTCCAAGTCAATCAATGAAGATTCAGGGTGATTTAGTTCGGATATTGAAAGACCTTTGTTGATTGCTTTTTTGTATTTATCAACTTCTCTTTTTAATATCCTTTCGGGATAAACTCTACCATTTCTATTTGGTACACCATATTTTTGAAGTGTTGCGTAAAACTCAAAAGGCTTTGAATGTTCTAACTGACCATAAGATTCTCTTATAACTTCAGCATTTCTGAATTCACTTGGAGATACTGTTCCTGCATCCCACTCAACTAATATACCATTTCCTAAATCGTTTGGACCTAATACTCTCATTGTATTTTTTATAATAAATACTATGGAATATCAAATGTTTTTTGTTTTTGATTTTGATAGTTGAAAATATTCCGACCTTAGAAGTTCATCTTGATATACTGACTTAGCAATTTTTTTAATTTTTTCTTTTAATATTTGTGATTTGAATTCAAGTGAATCTTTCAAAAAAAGTGTGATTTCTAAACTCATGAAACTTTTCTTGTTTAGTTGTATCCCACTTGTGCGTAGGTCTAAATCCACTATTGAGTTTTTTTCGAATACATCTTGGTCGATAACTTCTAACAGATTATGTTTAATTTGTCTGTTTAAATTTCCCGTTACTCGGTCCCAATTTTCTACTTCTTTTATGGGTTCAACCCAAGATTGTATGTTTATGTAAAGTGATTTAAAATTTATTGAATCTACGGTTCCGTACACACATTTCGCATTATCAAAAATTGATAACTTCGATGTTTTTCCTTTTTTCATTTATTGTTTCATCTAAGAAGTTTTATTGTTAGATAAATTATAAACAAAAAAAGATTGTTTGTCAAAAACTTCCCAAGTTCAATTATATTTATTAAAATAGTATTATGATAGTAATAGAAGTACAAAAAGGTGAAAGTATTGAGAAAGCTCTCAAACGTTATAAGTACAAGGTCATTAAGACCAAACAGATTGATATGTTACGTGAGAGACAGGAATTTGTCAAAAAATCAGTAACTAAAAGAATGAAAAAACAAAAAGCCAAGTACAAACAATATATCCAACACATGGAAACAAAATAAAAAAGTCCGACTAAGTCGGACTTTTTCTTTATAACCCTTGTTCTAATTGTTTTAGTTTATATAACGAAATCAAATCAGATTCACTTTCTTGTATTTTTTTGATTGTACTACCAATCTTTTCTTTTAACTCAGAATCTTCTGATTCTGCTATCTTATCTGACAATTTAGATATTACGCTTTCTTTGATTGATTCGATTTCTTTTGAAATTTCTTTTTTATTCAAGGACAATAAAGATTTTAATTCTTTTTTCTCTTCTTCAGAAATGTTAGAGTATTCTTTATTGAACGTATTTGTAACAATTTTCAACATAGACGAAAGTGGAATGTTCACACTTTCTTGAACCTTCTCTTTCTTTGATGATATTAGAAGACTTTTGATTTGTGTCTTAGTTTCCAATATTCTTTCAAGATTTGTAATCTTATTTTCATAGACAACAAAATCTATGTTTGAGTATTCGTTTTCAACATCACCGTCTAAGTTTGTTTTTACCCAATTGTATAACTCATCTATTTTTTTCTGATTAGAAGATATTAAATCAGATAATCTTTCGAATGATTCGTTTACATACTCAGTAGCAATTTCTTTATTGATACCTTTTTGAGCAGATAAATCATTGTAAATAAAATACATCTCAGAGATGGCTTTGTTGGACAAGATGTTTTTCTTGAACTCTTTCATTACGGTTTTGAATTTTTCTTTACCGTATGATTGAACCATTAAATGGTCAAAATTTGATTTAAATTGTCCGAACTTATTCATAATATTTTTATTAATAAATATTACTTGTTTAATAACTCATTAAGTTTATCTTCGATTTCACCTAAAGATTTTTTTCCTTTAGATAAATCAAGTACATCTTGACCTTTTAATATGTCATCTTCAATAAGAAGATTCATGTCTCTATCTTTAACTGATTCAGGTGTTACTTCAGCTGCTCCACCACCTGGTGCTGGTTCCTCAGGAGTTTCAGGTGTCCCTGTCTCTAAAGATGCTGGTTCACCAAGTCCTCCTAAATCACCAATTGCTGGTTCTGTAGTTTCTCCTGCAGGTTCTTCACCCGGTGCAGGTTGTGTACCTTTGGTTCCGTACAATTTATCTAAATTATCGAAAATACCTGTCTTAGTTATAACTTGAGGTGTTTGTTCAAGTTCAGCGGCTACCGCCTTCTCAATTCTCTGTTGTTGAATATCCAACTTAATTTCTTCATCTGAGAAACCAAGAATATGTTTTTTAGCCCATGAAGAAGATACTGCCTGTATACCATTTCCTGGGTCAGAAACCGCATCTTTATAAAGAAGGATTTTTTCTTTCCAAGTCTCAATCTTAAGTAAGTCCGCCTGTGAAGATGGGTTTGTTAATCCTAAAACAAAGTTGTTTAGCTCATCTTCAAATCCAAGAATGTATAAGTGAATAATTGCAATCTTATTCATCTCTTGAATCATAGACTTCTGAATTCTATTGATAGTTCTTGCAAAACGTATGTCCTGTAATGACAAATTCTTACCGTCACCAACAACTTCTTCAAAACCTAAGAATGCCTTAGGAACACGAAGTGCCGTTAATAGTTTTTTCTGAATATATTCAATATCAGCAATTTCAGATAAGTTTTGAGCTCCTGGTAATGTGTCAATTGGGTTTGGTGCGTTAGGGTCACGAACAGGAATAAAGAAATCTTGGTCAACCGCCATTTGGTTGAATCTTAAATCCACGTTTCCTGTTTGTGGGTCGGCAATTTGGTCCCTCTTAAATTTATTGGCAACACGCTGTACATACGGTTCAACGTCTTTGTCATCCATGTTTCCGACAAACACTTTGAATACACGTCTTTCGGGTGCTCTTGAGGTTCTGTATACTAACATCGCATCTTCAGACAAAATTAATTGTTTCCAAATACGACGGGCTTTTTCTAACATAGAAGTACCATAAGGTAATTTTCTATCATCACCTAACAATCTAAAGTGTGCAATTTCCCATGTATTAAACTCCAAATCTTTTTCATTCCAAATGAACTTCAAAGCATCTGTGGTTGCGTCAGTTTGGTATTTACCTGATGAAATTTTCATACCTCTTTCAATTCTTTCGATTTGAATGTTAGGTAATTGTTGGGAACCCATGACACCCTTTTCGGGGTCCAATTTTAGGTAGACAAAATTGTCTCCATACTTGCATGTATTTCTTGTCCACATAGGTAGATTAGTATTAATATCCAATCTGTTATTGAACAAGTCTGCAAGAATTGATTTAATTCGCTTACTCTCAGAGTATATCTGTAATATAAATCCATCTTCATTTACTGTTGTTGATTCTTCGGCATATATGTCAAGGGCTGCTGAAATTTCAGGAGTATATTCCATACTCTCATAGTCATAATATGCTGCTAATCTTGTAGGTTGATAATAAACGGCTTGAGTATAAAGATTACTTTCTACCTTGGTCCATTGTTGACCCAAATAAAGCGATTGTTGAGCTTGAAGTTTTTCTCTTTCGTACTCTTGTTTATCGGGTGTTTTAAGTAATTCTTTTTTGTCGAATTTGTAAACAGGGGCTTGCTGGTCCAAAGTTGAGTCGGGACCAAACACTTTACCAAGTCTCTGCCAAATCGTTAAATTATTTTCTGCCATTATACTATAGTTAATAATACGTTCATTCTTCAATAAAGAAATAAATATTTACTTACCGAATAACCATAAATACTTCTGATAATCACTTTGTGTAGGTTGTCCAAACTTTTCATTATTCCTTCCATAGTTACCCATAGATAAACCAGGATTAAAATCTTTCATGGAACCTTTTACCGGTGTTTCATTTACCGTCCAACTTTCAACCATCGCCTTTGTGGTTTCAGTAACTTTTTCTAATTGTGAAAAAGATGTTTCACCAACATATATCGCCATGGCGCATGACATAATAAGGTCATCATGTTGCCCTTTTAGGTGGTCAGGTCTACCGTTTACATAAACAAACGTGTTCAACTCGTTAATCAACCTATTGGACCTAATCTTAAAACCATGTCTTAATGCTTCTTCGAACGCAGCAATAATTTGAACTCTTTTTGAGTTGAAGTTAATACCGGGAATCTTCTCGAGTGCCTTTGGGTCATATTTCCACTTGTCAGCAACGTTAACACCGTCAATATATAAGTTTTTATATCCAAGTTCTTGCAGTTTTCTTGATGTGGAAACTCCCATACCACCAGTGATATCGATTACAACAAATGCGTTGTACATAACCGCCCACTTCATAGCAACTTCCGCAGCCACGTCAGGTGGAATCTTTCCAAGATACTCCAATACTTGTTCTCTTTCATCAAAATCAATAATGTTAAAAGTTGTAAAGTCTTCAGAGTCACCACGAGATACGTCAATCCCCATAATATACTTATGACCTTCAACAGGCTCTTTCCACTGCCAAATAGCACCACCCATAAATTTGTATTCAGGATTTTTGATGTCATTTTCTTTAATTCTTTCAACGACATCTGAAGGAATTACCGAGTCACCTGAACCCAAGAAGTTACACTCCAATTCCTGTGCAATTTTTCTCCTATCAAACTTTAACTTTTTTGCCATTGATTCAAACCAAGATGAGTATGGTTTGTAACCGTCGGCAAATTGTTTTTTAATTAACTCAAAATCTCTTTCATACGGATTAATATGGGAGTAGTCTACAGTAATTTCTTCATCTTTATATTCTGAACGATTCAAAAGATAATGTACGATATCTTTAACTTTAAGAAGTTTTAAATCTTTGGAATATCGTGGGTCACGATACCAATACATCTCCGTGATTTTGAAATCGTTCATGCCACGGAGAGCCAGGTCGTAAATACTATAATAAATTGGGTCGAATCCGTTTGGGGTAGAAATAACAATTACTTTACCACCCGTAGACAAAGATGCCATACACGCAGACCAGAAGTCATCATCCGCATCAATAAAGGCTGCTTCGTCAAAAATAAGGATAGTAGGAGTATAACCACGAAGTGCGTCTTTAGATGTTGCAACCGCCTTTACCTCACAACCATTTGATAACTTAAAGTGTTTTTGTGCGTTTTTATCATTAGAAAAACCGACACCCAACCAAGACGGCCATTGTTCAACAAAGGCTCTAATCTTGTTCGCCATTTCAATAGACGTATCTTGTTTGTTGGCAATTACAAGGATTTTTTCAGGTTTTGTTTTTGAGGCAAAAACCAATCGTTTTGAAACCCAAGCAGAGGTAACCGTAGATACCCCCGCCTGTCTATATTTCAAAGCAATGTTTTCTTCGTAAGTGTCGTAATCTTCAATTAACCTGACTTGGTCAGGGAAAAGTTCTAAAGGAACGTATTTGGATTGTGTGTTATCGTATGTCTGCAAATATGTCTTTAGTGCGTAAGATGTGTTTTTTACGCATTTAGCATATTCTAAAATTGCTTGTTCTTTCGATAACGCCATTGACCATAGTATAAATCATTTATGATAAATCTATACCTAAACCGCCCAAAAAGTTTCTGAAGTCATTATCGTCGTCTTCGTCCTCATCATCAGAACTCATAGCATCTTCATAGTCATACTTTTTAAGTTCTTCAATGATATCATTAACCATTTTCTTTACGATTTGTTTTCCTGCGGGTGTTTTACCCATGATTTCTCTTGCAACTTGGAAGAATTCCTCAGTACTCAACGATGAGAATCTTGAGAACAAATAGTTTTGAATTTCTTTCAAATCATCCTCAAATAACTCATCAGGATATGATTCCAAGAATCTTTCCCAAATTACGGGACCTAATCTTAAATCCCACATTTCATATGGTAATGTGTCTTGTGACATCATAACCATCTCGGCAGCTTTAGGGTCATCAGGTAATCCTTGTGTACCTAATACTTCATACACACCCTTAAGTAACTCGTGAATAAGAATTGGGAAGAACAAACCTTTAACCTTAATAGTTGGAGGGTCTGTTTTGTCATCGACTTCTTCAGTTCCTTCAACACCTTGTCCAGTTTCACCCATCATGTTCATCATTTGCTCGGGCATAATCCAATACAACAAATCATTGATAGACATCAACACACCATAAAGATTTAATAGTCTTGGGTCGATTCTATTTAATTCTTCTTCAACTAAGTTGAACATATAGTGTCCTTTTTTAGATGCTCCTTGGATTAATGAGTTGATAAATCTTCTTTTTGCTTTTTCTAAGTCAAACTTTTCAAAAGCTTTCATGAAGTTATCAATATCATCTTCAGCTTCATCTTCAGAAACTCCAAACTTATCCATTATATCCTCTTCAGAAGGTTCTTGAGATTTTTTTGGTAATTTAGATGTGTCCACCTGTCCCATACCCGATGTTAGTTCAACATCAAATTGGAATGCGTTATCAGGTAAGGACATTTCTTTTTTAACCAAATCAACGGCTAAGTTTTCCAAATATTCTTTGTTCTCATTTTCAATTGACTTAACTGTTTGAACAGCTTGAGCCATCATCATCATAAGTTGTTGTAGACCGTTCATTCCCTGAGGGATGTTAGTCAAACCCGTATATCGTTTTACCTTTTCTACTACGTCTTTAAATCTTTTTGAAGCAATTAATTCTTCAAAAGTTGACACAGTACCATCGTCATCTATATCAATATCCAATGCAGGATTGTCCGAAAATGGAGTATCCTTATCTTCAATACTTTTCTGAATGTCTGGTGACATTCTTTCAGGTCCATCGTAACTGATTGGAGCTTCGTTAATTTTAATCCTCGTTTTCATCTCTGAATTGAATATTTAAGTTTTTGAATTTTAAGAAATCAGGTAATTCAGTTTTTGGGGCTGATTGTTGTTTTGGTTGGTATGGAGATTTTCTCTCGGGTTTTGTTGGAGTTTTCACCGGTGTTTTAACAGGTGCTTCTTTTGTGTTACCAGCCTTTGGTGCTGGTTTGTGTTTTGGTTGGTATGGAGATTTTCTCTCAGGTTTTGTCGGAGTTTTCACCGGTGTCTTAACAGGAGCCTCTTTTGTGTCCGCCTCTAAAATATCTTTCTTTGTCATTTTTTCAGTCATTACGTATTTCTGAATCAAAGATACTAAAGATTCCTCAATCTGTCCAACAACCTTTTGATGATTTTCATTTTGTTGTTTTACATCCCTAACACATCTCTCATATTTATTCATTTGTTTTGCACTCCACTCACTTCTTTTAGTAGTTTTAAATTCTTTACCTAATTGACTTGTACAAATAGCAAATGCATTATTTTCTTCCTTTTCTTCACCCATAGTGGTACGATTGTTATCTGAATCATCATCCATACCATCAGGTGCCATATCTTTCTCATCGTGAGGTGTCTCTTGACCTGTGTCGGCTTGCATTGATAAGTCACCCAAAGCGTCGTCAGATTCAATATTATCTTCTTCTGATGCTATTTTTTTAGCAATCGCATCTACAGTTTGACCTAATCCTGCTAATTCTTGTTTAGCTTTTTTGGCTGCGTCAGTAATACTTTGTTCGGAAATTAATTTACCGTACAAAGCATTTATTTGACCTTCGTTTAATTTAGATAATGTTTCAAATCTAAATCCTTCTTTCAATAAGACGATTATTTTGTTAGATTTCATAATACTAATGTTTTTTCATAATTTAATACGATGTCTCTCTCGTATAATTTATCTTCTACTTGTTTTACAGATTCACCAAAATGAAAAACTAATCTTTTCATTTTTTCTTCTGTAACGGCTTCAGAGTCTGAATCTTCCCATGCAAGTGCAATAACACCTTCAACTGAATCATAAACTGAAAAAAAATCTGAGTTTTGAATCAGATTTAAATGTAATCCAGAATTTTTAAGAACTCCTACTTTTTTTATAAAATCAATTTGGGGTGGAGAGGGTTTTCCTGAAGCTGGTTCAGCATCCCACTCATCACCCCAAACGTCATCAATATCAGAGAAGATAAACTCGTAAATGTTATCGCCTCTAAAATTAGGTCCTAACTCATTTACGTAGACTAACTTCATAAAATTTCGCCTTTTGGTGTAATTTTAAGTTGTTGACCTTCGTTTTCAAAAACTAAATTACCCTTGTTTGTTTTACCTAAGAATTTAATATCCTTATGTTCTTTAACTAAAAAATCAGATGTTAATTCTTGTTCAATCGTTTCAGATAGTTCTTTAACTTGTGACTTAATAGTTACTTTATTTCTAATTTTAGAAATGTAGTTATTAACTTTTCTATCTTCTTCAATTTTCTTTTCAGACTCAGTAACTACAAAATACTTTGAAAGGACTTTGTCAATTTTTGATTCTGAGAAAATTTCATCCATGATTTTGTCATAACCTACTTCACCCTCAGCCATTTCAGGCTCCTCAGCAGGTGCTGGTTCAGTCATTTCAGAATTAGCGTCGATATTTAAATCGATTTCATCATCAACACCATAATCAATAGTATCTTTTTCCTCACCTTCCAACTTATTCATGATATCGTCAAAATCCTCTTCAGTAAGTTTTGATAAATCCATGGCAGATAATATGGAATTAATAACATACTTCATGTTCTCAGATGTCAAACCTTGTTGTGTATCTAAAGTTCTTAATTTTTGTGTGATTTTACCTGTAAGTTTTTGAACTGATTTAAATGACAATTCTTCATCACCATCCATTGATGGTTCAGTTTCCATATCAAGACCTAAATCAATTTCATCAGAACCTCCATCGGCTGTTGGTTCATCCATACTCAAATCTAAGTCTAATTCGTCAGTTGCGGGAGCTGCGGGTGCCTCAGGAGCTGCAGGTGCCTCAGGAGCTGCAGGTGCTGCGGGTTCAGGTGCAGGTAAATCAAATGTAGGTTCAGCCGCAGGTTCTTCAGTCTTAGGTGTTTTTAACACAAATTTCTTTTCTTCTCCAAACAATGAAACTCCTTCTTCATTTTCATGAACTCTGTTTAATTCTTTAGCTAATAAATTGAAACTCTTTAGTGCCTGAGAATATGAAGAATAGTATTTTCTATTCTTCATTGGCTGCATATAATCTCCTGTTGATTCGTCTATGCTAGACTTGATGATATAACCATTCTTTTCGTTAACGATGTGGTATTTTTTTCCATCAGCTAACTGACGGCTATATTCAGTAGTCGATGTTTCTTTGATGGTTGTACGGTCAACTTCGTTAAAACGTGCGATTTCCATAATACGTCTTAACTTAGCTTCTCCCGTCAATTTTTCACTACCAATTGGTTTTAAATCTGCCATTTTTGTATATTTTTTTGTTAGTTGTTTAGTCCATTGAACCCTCCCAATGTAAAGGACTGACATTGGATAGCAATAACTTCAGGTTCTCCACCCTCAGTCCAAACAGGATGTGGTAAATCCCACGTTACAATTTCACCCACAGTATCACCTGTTCCAGGTACATAACCTGTTAACACTGCGGTGTAATAAGAAGTACATGCTGTTACTGCCATAATTTTTTTCTATATAAATATACTGAAATATCACATTTTTCAGCGTTTTATAAATTATTCAACAACTTCTTGTTCTAAGGAAAGATTTTTGTCTGTCAATTGATTAGCAAAATCAAAAAGTTTTTGTATATATCCGTTCCTTCTTAAAAATTTGAATACCAAATTTTCATAAGAATATTCACCTTCTCTTTCAAGTCCGGCACTTCTATAATCCTTCAATCTGTCTTTTATTTTTTCAATCATTTTTATAGATGACTGAAAATCATCACTGTCAGAGTCTTCGATAGTCATATCAATGATGTCCATCCACTGTTCAACTTTTTCTTTGATTTTTCTTTCATCTATACTAACCTCCTCTAATGATGGTTCATTAATCCATTCATCAAAAAGAACAGAATAAACTCCTGAAGATATGTGTTGTTCACTACTATCCTGAACATATAGTTCAACCTCATACCCTTTAACTTGTATATCATGAGTTGAATTAAATAATGTTTTTTTCATTTTGAAGAGTTCTTTGTAGATTTCCTTAAACTCTCCGGCTTCATCAAAATTATACATGATGTGTAAATCAACATCTGAAAAGTTAGACCAGTTGTAATTAGCCAATGAACCTGTCATGGTTACATCTGATACAAAAATATCAACATTTAAAAATTCAATGAATTCATTTGCAATTGCCAATAATGCCTCCCTAACTTCAGGGTGCATCTTTGACTGTTCTTCATTATCAACATTTGTCCAAATTTTAGGATTAAGTGTATCCTTAACTTGGAAACTAGATAATATCTTTTTGAATTCTTCCATTTTTATAAATATTATTCATCAATCCATTCTACTACCTCTAACAAGTTTACAAACTTATCATATTTTTTAATCACACTTTGAGCAATTTTGAATACTTGTTCAGATGTTATTTTATATATACCATCAGGGTTAAGTTCCTCATCCTCCTCAAAAGGTCTCTTTCCTTGTACTAAAATTCTAGCCTCAAAATAATAGTCATCCCAATCTATCGATTCTTCATTCGTATATAATACTATCTCTAATTCTGAATCTATAAACGATTGTTCGCTAACACCATTTGATAACAGTTCTGATTTGAAATTTTTATTCATGATATAAAATAGATTATCTAATACATCACTGTTATTAACATCATAAACTAAATCCATACTTCTATACGATAAACCCAAATATGAAGCGACTTTTGAAATTTGGTCAGGAAACGATGATATCATTCTATTGTAATTTGAATTTCCATCGATTAATGTACTAGAAAACCTTTCCATGTCGACCGATACGGTTATATAAACTTTTTTTTCTTCATTAGTATCTTCAAATCCGACCGACGAACCATCCCAAATTGAATAATCTACATCAACATCTTTAAACAAGATATTATCAAACAATTTTTTTACTGCCTTTAAATTTGAATTCATCAGGATGATTTCCTAATAAATATCAACCTTACTAAAGTTTTGTAAATTTGTGTTTTTTTGATATTTCAGTACTGAAATATTTTCCTTGTGATTCGGACATTCTGAATCTTGTGTATGTCTGATGAGCAACATCTTCATACTCATATTGTAATCCATTCTTAAATGTTACCAACATTTTTTTTGTTGCGGTATCATATTCAGTTTTAGATAGATTTGAAGACTCTACTTCATTGATAATTTTTGTACCGTCAATTTTTTCACTTTTGATTGCCATAATACTAATCTTTTAAAGGTGTTTCTAAATCTATTTTAAGTAATTCTTGTTTTAAGTAATTAGTAAATCCGTCTTCATTTTCAATTAGACCATACTTTCTTAAAGTTTGTACAATATGAGATAACTGATTTAGAATCCTATCCCTCATACGGTACCCCTCAGAAGTTATACCCTCACCTTTTTCAAGGTCACGATTACTAACGTTATTATTCTGGAACAGTATTCTCATTTCATAATACGTTTTGAGTAATTTCTCAAAATCATCTTTCAATACAGTGTCCAAGAATTTTTTCCAAGGTGATTCCATACTGATAAATATAAGAAACCCCCACTTTTGGTAGGGGCTCTAATTAACTCTGATATTTTTTGAGTTGTTCTCTAATTTCTATTGCCTGTTCGAAATCTTGTTTTTCAATACAGTCTTTTAATTTAGATTCAAGTTCGTCAATTAGGTCTTTATTATTTTCAAGGTCCTTAATCATATCACGAATCTTGATTGCCAATAGAAAGTCCTCGTTTTCAACCGCCAAATCTAATTCTTTCTTTAAACTTTCAACTTTGGTTGTTTCTTTCTTTTGACGCTTTAATGGTCTCATTCCATCAGAACCATAAGTTCTTACAATACTGGTAATTTGATATGAACCATCTTTTGATGTGAAGGTTTCTTTTGTCCAATCACCATTTTCATCGGTTCCTTTTTCTGTTAATGATTTACCAACAATGTAATTACCACCCATCGGGTTATAATTTGAACCCAACATTTCTTCTAAGTCTTTCATCATCTCATCGAGACTCTTCTTTCTTCCATTTCCAAAAAAATCAAACATAGTTTTTTTTATTTAAGTTTTTATTTTATCTTTGTCTACCCAATAATAAAAAAATGTGCCAATGTATCAACACTGACATAATGTCATTTACTAAAATAGTAGTATGACATTTTGACAAAAGTTTGATACTTTCACAATTATTGTTAACTTTGAACTACAAAACATAAATACTATGATAGAAGAAATGGACCCTAATGAAAAATCTGGTCGACGTAATAAAGACCAAAATCCCCAATCCAATACACCCGTGTTGGATAACTTCTCCCGTGACCTAATCAAGTTGGCTGAAAAGGGAAAACTTGACCCCGTTATCGGTAGGGACCAAGAGATTGCTCGGATTGCACAAATCCTATCTCGTAGAAAGAAAAATAACCCAATTATTATTGGTGAACCTGGTTGTGGTAAAACTGCAATCGTCGAGGGGTTGGCAATGAAAATCTTCCAAGGGGAGTGTCCCCAAAATCTCTGTGACAAACGTATCGTGTCTTTGGATATGACTTCGATTGTTGCAGGTACTAAATACCGTGGACAGTTTGAAGAACGTCTTAAGGTAATCCTTGAGGAACTTAACAATAACCCTGAAATCATTGTCTTCATCGATGAAATCCACACCATTATTGGAGCTGGTAACTCATCAGGTTCATTGGATGCATCAAACATCTTTAAACCCGCACTTGCTCGTGGGGAACTCCAATGTATCGGAGCAACCACCTTGGATGAATACCGTGAGAACATTGAAAAGGACGGAGCATTGGAACGTCGTTTCCAAAAGGTAATGGTGGACGCAGCTACACCTGAAGAAACTCTCCAAATCCTAAACAACATCAAGGACCGTTATGAGGCACACCACAAAGTGGAGTATTCAAAAGAATCTCTTGAGGCTTGTGTTTATTTGGCTGACCGTTACATCACTGACCGTGAGTTCCCTGATAAAGGAATTGACATCATGGATGAAGTAGGTGCTCGTTCTCAAATCAATGTTAAACTACCTGAAGAGATTGAGCAACTAAAACTAAAAGCGTCAGACATTAAAGAACAAAAACTTCTTGTGGTGAAGAAACAGAACTACGAAGAAGCCGCTCATCTTCGTGACAAAGAAAAGAAAATCCTCAAACAACTTGAGGACGCTAAGAAGGATTTTGAACTCAAACAAAATACTCAGCGAAAACTTATCACCGAAGAGATGGTCTACGAAGTTGTTTCACTTATGACCAAAATCCCCGTAAACAAACTCTCACAAAAAGAGATGGAAGGACTTCTTGAACTTGAGAACAGTCTGAAGGCAAACGTAATCGGTCAGGACTCGGCAGTTACCAAGATTGCAAAAGCGGTTCGTCGTAACCGTGTGGGTATCAAAGACCCAAATCGTCCAATCGGTTCGTTCATCTTCTTGGGTTCAACGGGTATTGGTAAAACACACTTGGCAAAACAATTGGCCAAGGAAATCTTCGGAGCTGAAGATGCTCTTATTCGTGTGGATATGTCAGAATATCAAGAGAAACATTCAATGTCTCGATTGATTGGTTCACCTCCAGGTTATGTTGGTTTCAACGAAGGTGGTCAACTTACTGAAGCGGTTAAGAACAAACCATATTCTGTGGTGTTGTTTGATGAGATTGAAAAGGCGAACAAAGACATCTTCTCTCTTCTTCTCCAAGTGTTGGATGATGGTCACTTGACTGACGGTATGGGTCGTAAGATTAACTTCAAGAACTGTATCATCATCATGACATCTAACATTGGTGTTAAAAAACTTCAAGACTTCGGTACCGGTGTTGGGTTTGAAACAACATCTCGTATGTCCTCAAACGAAGATTTGAAAGTACAACTTCTTCAAAAAGAACTCAAAAGTTATTTTACCCCTGAGTTCTTGAATCGTCTTGATGAAGTGGTTATGTTTAACTATCTCGGAGAAGCTGAAGTAAAACAAATCGTGAATATTGAACTTTCAAAACTCACAAAACGTTTGAATCGTCTTGGTTATCACGTTAGCTTTGACGAATCTCTTCACCTGTTCTTGGCAAAAGTTGGATTTGACGAAAAGTACGGTGCCCGTCCTATCAAACGAGCAATCCAAGAAAAAGTGGAAGACTTCATCTCTGAGGAAGTACTTCGAAGTAACATCAAGATTGGTGAACATTACCAACTTACTGTTACCGATGAAGTGGTAACTCTTACATCAAAAGAGGAAGAAGTAATTGAGGGGGAAAATTAATCCCCCTTTTTTTTGTTTGTTAACAATTTTTTATTATCTTTGTAGTCAACTATGGAAAATAACACTCTCGAACGATTTATGGAACTACTTTCAGTTCCGAGCAAAACTTACCGTGAAGACCGTATGGTCAACTACCTTATGGGTGTTATTTCCAAAATGGATGGTGTTTCCGTATACAACGATGAGCATGGAAACATCTATGCAACAAAGGGTATCTTGGCTTCGGGACACTACCCAATATTTATTGCACACACCGACACAGTACACGAAATGGTGGAAGAAATTGTTGTAGTAAAAACCGTACTTCCAAAACCAAACACATTTGGGATGACTTTTGACCCAACCGTTCAACACAAATCACTTAAGGCAATTACACCTGATGGGGACCCTACCGGAATCGGTGGTGACGATAAGTGTGGTATTTTCATCTGTTTGGAACTTCTTGAAAAACTCGAGTACTGTAAAGTAGGACTTTTTGTGTCTGAAGAAACAGGATGTGTTGGTTCATCAAAATGTGATGTGAACTTCTTAAAAGATGT
>Ga0172376_10003566_pt1 | contig 18341 bp, 11 predicted proteins | sample Lak35m_FD_121114 | JGI IMG/M metagenome (GOLD analysis project Ga0172376, IMG submission 121114) | Freshwater microbial communities from Kabuno Bay, South-Kivu, Congo - kab_092012_35m | ecosystem: Environmental > Aquatic > Freshwater > Lake | place: Democratic Republic of the Congo: South-Kivu... | reverse complement strand
TTGCCGGCGGTTCGGTTGTATCAGGTTTTTGTTTTTCATCCCCTGCCTTGTGGCAGGTCTAACCCGTGCAGCCGAACCGCTTTTCCCCCTCCGGTTTCACGAATTTCTGTGGGACGACAGTGAGTGAGGTTCATGAATTCGCCGGTGCTGCTGCCGCCGCAGAAGCCGTCGGCCCCGTTGGCGATCACGAAGTCGACGTGATCACGCAGGCCCTGTTCGTTGAGACGCCCATCCTGTTGGAAGGGCGTGATGAGCGGAGGAAAGAGACCGCTGAAGGTATTCACAGGAGGAGGTAAGAAAGGCGGAGCGATGAATTGCGCATAACGCGCTGGACGAGTTGGAATGGGAACTCTCACAAAGGAGAGCGCAAGCAGCAGATGGGAGGGCTTGCTCACTTGATTCCGTCCGCATAGTTGTTTGTAGGAATTCGCATATTTGTGCTGATGAATGAAACCGAACTGCGCCGCCTGTCTGAGTTACGGGCAATCCTGGAAGGCTTCGCCGCGCGCCACGCGGCTTCACATCCCACGGCCGAAGGCCGCCAGCCGATCCTGCTGCGGGCAATTCTGAAACGCCTGAATGCGGCGGTTCGTTCGTCGGCGCGACTATCCGGCCTTTCGGGCGGCCGACGAGGAATTGCACATCACGGTCGTGTCGGCGGCGGACGTTCCCCACCTACTCGAAGTATGGCGCGTGGTGTGGACGGGCTTGCAGGGCTTTCACCGGAAAGGCTTTGATGAGTGCTTTCCGGATACGCGTATTTTGATCGAGGAGCATGAGCATTTGGTTGATACGATTGTCCTCGGGGATCCCGTCGCGGCGGAGGATGCGGCGCGGAGCCACGTCGAGGCGGTCTGGTTCCGGCTCGCCGAGCAGCAGCATCAAGCGGACGCCGTAAAGGTCGACCCACTGCAGCGCGCCGCTTCGCACCTGGCGTTTCGGTTGCACTGCCGATTACGATTGAGCGAGGTGGCGGCCAAGGTGGCGTTCACCAGCGCCGGAAACTTGTCGCGCCTCTTTCGGCTGCGCTACGGGATGAACTTCCGCGCTTATCTGCAAAAAATCCGCCTGGAGAAGGCCGCAGAGTTACTGGCCTCAACCCGGCTGCCGGTGGGAACCATTGCGCGGCGCGTGGGGTATCGTGACTTCTCGCGCTTTGGTCAGCATTTCAAACGGATGCACGGAATGGAGCCGCGCCGATGGCGGGCGCTGGAAGTTGCAAAGGCTGGTCGCCAGTATGGGCATCAGTTAGGTCGACCAACGCCGACGGTCAGCGACCATCGCAAAACAGGAAAGAAACCAGTTAGGGCAGCTAAACACAGCGGCGTAAGTAACTAGACATGTTAGCCGATGGAGCACAGACGTCGAAGCACAGGATTCGGCCGCGACCAAACCGTGAACTGCGATTCGACGATTTGAACGAGTTCGTCGAGAGTCGGGAAATAGCGGTTGTGCAGCCAGAGTTTCCGCAGGAGTTTCCAGACGCGCTCGATCGGATTGAGTTGAGGGCTGTAAGGCGGAAGGAAAAGCAAGGAGAAGTCTGGCGCCTGCAGCCGACGCCACTCGGCGTGGAGCTTGGCATGGTGGTATCTGGCGTTGTCGGTGATGACCACGACCCGACGACGCGGCGGCGGGCCCGCCGCCGGAGGATGCGCAGAAAGCTCCAGCAGGTTTGAGCGTCGAAACGACCCTCGGGCTTGGATACGACCAGGCGCCCGTCGCGAATCCGCACCGCCCCGAAGTAACTGATGCTTTTGCGCGTGGGCGCATGGCAGCAAACGGGATCGCGAATCTCAGGCGCGACCCACATGCGGCAGCGGCTGCCGTGCTGTTGGAAGTGCATCTCATCCAGTGCCCAGAGCTCGACGCTACGGTCACGAGCGAGGCGCTGGAGTTTTTTTTACCGCCGCCTGCATCACAGGATCGGCTTGCGCGATTTCGGGCCGGGGCTTTCGCAGGCGAAAGCCCAAGCGCCGGAAGAGGCGCTGGCATTGACGAACCTGCAGGGTCACGCCGAACTGCTTCTGCAGGTAGGTCGACAGGAGCGGGCCATCCCTCAACTGGGCCGGCAAGCCATAGTCGGCGGGGGTTCGGCGCAATGCCGCCTCCACTTTCTGCATTTGCTTCGCAGTCAGCCGCTGCGGCCGACCGGAACGCTCGCCCTCGCTCAGTCCGGCGAAGCCGCGTTCCTCGAAGCGTCGCACCCAGTTCACAACCGTGCCGTGGGAATCCCCCAGCGCCCTGGCTGCCTCCCGGCAACTCATGCCCTCGGCCACCAGCAACACACCGTGCAATCGATGATCGTAACACGCGTCGGGGCTGCGACGAATCTCGTCCTGCAAGGCCAGGATCATCTCGTCCCGATCCGAAATGGTCAGCGGCTTCATACTCCGCCATGCTGAGAAAATCTTTCGGCATGTTCAATTACTTACGACGTCGTGTTTAGCGGCGAGTCTCGGGCGGCCGTTTGGGTTGTAAAAAGCTTGCTAATATTGCGCGTTACTCGATCTTGTACAGGTTCGTTCAGCGCCTATAAATCAATGACTAACAAAAATCCCTTCGTTGTTTTCCTCTTGGTCTTCGTCACCTTCGGAATCTATGCCGTGGTCTGGTACGTGAAGGCTGGTCGCGAAATGCGCCGCCGTGGTGCTAATGTTCCTACGGCGTGGCTCATAATTATCCCGATCGTGTCCATTTACTGGTTCATCAAGTGGTGTGCCGGCGTGGGTAAGGTCGGCGCGATGAACGGTTTCCTCGCGGCACTGCTGCTGATCTTTCTTGGACCGCTGGGCATGGCGATTGTCCAGTCGCAGTTCAATAACGTGAAGTAAGCGGATCGCTTCTTCCCGTCCTACCCCTTCGGCCCCTCCCGCTTGCGGCGAGGGGCTTTTTCATGTCCGCGGTGGGTCTGGCCGACGCCGCTCGCCTGTCTCGCTCGGACGTGCGGACGTAAGCGGCGCCAGATCGCTCGTCGAGAGCGACCCGGGGACCGACGTGGCAAATCCGGGGACCTCAGCGACCGCGCCGACGTTCGGGCGGGAGAGCCTCGATCAGCAGATTGGCCTCGCCTTGGGCCTGCTTGCGAAGCGTGAACTGGTCGTAGAGGCGGTTCGTGGCGGTGCGGGCCACGTAGCGGAGTTCGTCGCCGTAGACGGTGATGATCTGGAAAAGCTGTGTGTCCTCGGCGGAGCGGACCGCCCACGTCGCGTCCGTCAGGTCGTACATCTTCGGTCCGGAGACCGAGACCACATAGACCGTGCCGATGGCGGGATCGTAGACCTGGTTGAAGCCGGCCGTCACGTTCTTCGTGCCGACGGGCACGCCGCCCGGGTGCGCGGAGACATCGCCGCTGCGGGCGTAGGTGTGGTCGTGTCCGGTGAGCACAAGATCGACGCGGAACTCGTCGAGCACGGGCTTCCACAACTCGCGCAGGCGGGCATTGTCGCGGCCGCGGGCCGGCGAAAAGACCGGGTGGTGGAAGGTGATGATCGTCCAGCGCTGCGGATTCTCGGCGAGCACCCGGCGCAACCACGGCACTTGGTCCTCGTGGCGTTCGTTGGAGTTGAGACTGATGATGCGGGCTCCTTGGTAGTCGAGGAAGTAGACGGTCTCCTCGAGTCCGGGCGGTCCATTGCGCGGCAGGCTGAACTGCGGTGCCCAGTGCGTGGACAGCGTGCGCTTACCCGGGTTGGCGACGCGGTCGCGCAGGGGCGGGTTGTCGGGCTCGCGGTCGCGCAGGTCGTCCATCGTGAAGCCGGTCAGGGCCGTGAATCCTGCGTCGACCGAAACGAAGTTGCCCGGCTTCGAGAGCGCGACCCGGGCGGTGCGGCCATCCGCGCTCCGCGCGTCGACGGTGTAGCCGGTCTCCTTTCCGGCCGAGTCGACGATCGGGGAGTAGGCGATTGTCACCGCGACGGTCCGACCGTCCTTGGTGTTCCACAGGCGCTCGCTTTCGGGACCGGCCCCGAGGTTGAAGTATTCATGGTTTCCGGGCGTGGCGACGACCGGGATGGTGCCGTTGACCCAAGCCGGAGCGGCGAACCACTCGCCCCACTCGTGATCGTTCTGCGCGCGGTTGATGAGGTCGCCAGCGTGAAGCGTGAACGCCGCGCGCGGCGCCTCGCGAAAGGCCTCGCGGAACACGCGGGACCAGTGGGTCCGGATGTCGTTCTGCGCATCGCCGAAGTAGACGAACGTGAACGGCGCGGCCTCGCGGCGGGCGGTGCGGAAGTGGAACCACTCGCTCCAGTTTACGCCGTCCCCGACGCGGTAGGCGTAGAGGGAGTTCGGGGCGAGGCCGGTGAACTCAACGGAATGGTAGTGGGCCGGCCCGAGACTGCTCTCAAAACGCACCGTCGCGGCAGGGTGGTCGGTGCCTCCTCCCTGGGGCCCGTCTGATGCGGGGGCGAGTTGCGCGAGGGCGCGCTTGACCTCGGTGGAGGTGCGCCACGTGACGGCCTGAGAGGTTGCCGGATCCCCGGACCACGTGAGGACGACGCGGTCTGGCATGACGGTGGTGCGATGCAGATCGCCGAGCGGCATCGGCCGGGGCGGGTGATCATGGGCCCCGTCGTGCGCGTGCAGCGGAGAGACGAGCAGGGCGAGTGCGATCGTGACGGTGCGAAGGACGGAAAGCTGGAGTTTGAACATGGGAGAGAGGAATGGAAGAGGAGGGACTATCGGAGCGACCCCACAGGGCGGCCCGACGCTGAAACGAGGCGTTGCTGCTGGAAGGGGAGCGCAGCGGTCATCGCGGAGTCCTGACCGACGATCCCGGATTGAAAAGGGGCGGGGAGACGCGGTCGAGGTAGCGGACCGCCACGTCGGGTTGATCGATGAAGACGCCGTCGGCGTGGGCGACACCGAGTGTGAGCTGAAGCAAGGCGTCGACGTTCGGGATCCCGGGCGGCAGCGCATCGGCGCGCAGCGTGTAGGGGTGAACGACGAGTCCGGCGCGGTGGGCCCGTTCAATCAAGGGCGTGGCGACCGCGGTCCCCTCGGGGCCGCGCTGCAGGATCTGGCCGAGATGCGGCCCGATGCCGATCGCGTAAGATGCCACGTCGCGCAAGCCCTCCTCGGTCTGAAGGGCTTCGTAGTCGGCTGCCGATTCCTTCCACGAATTGTCCCCCAGCAACTGGACCAGCCGGAGCTCGGTGTGGTGAACCGTGCGCAGGGCGCGCAAGGCGACCGGGTCGAAGCACTGGACGAAGACGGGATCCTCGCGCCGCGTGAACCCATGGAGGCGGAGTTCGTCGAGCAGGGCCGCGCCCAGATCGCGACCCTCGGTCGCGTGCCATGCCGGATCCTTGAACTCCACGTAAATGCCGGTCTGGCGGCCGGTGGACCGATTCAGGCCGCGGATCAACTCGATCTGCTCGCCGAGCGTGCAGAGACGGAACGGGCTGTTCGCCTGCTGGGGGAATCTGACCGGGAAGACCGGTCCACCGGTGCGCGGGTTGACCCGCTCGCGGACCTGCAACCGGCGGAGCTCGTCCCAGGAGAAGTCGATCACGTACCACCGGCCATCGGCCCGCCGCCGCTCCGGGTGGCGGGTGGCGACGTCGGTCGTTGCCTCGAGGTGGATGTCGTGGATGACCACGAGGAACCCGTCCTTGGAGAGGACCACGTCCTGCTCGATGAAGTCGGCGCCGAGGGCGTGCGCATAGGCGGCGGACTCGAGGGTGTGCTCCGGCAGGTAGCCGGAGGCGCCGCGGTGGGCGATGACGATGGGGCGTGGCGCGGAGAGGGCGGGGAGGGCAAGGCCGACGAGCGCGAGGAGGCGGAGCAGGCGGTGGATCATGTCAGCGGGAAAGGTCGGGGACCATCGACCTCGGGAGCGCGAAGCATGGGGGCCTCCTCGCCGGAACGCCAGAGTGGAAGCACGAAGCGGACGCGGCGAAGGACGTCCCCGCCCGCCTCGCCCCGCGGTTCGAGCGGCGGGCGGATGCCGATGAATTCGACGCGGGTGTCGGAAGCCGAGAAGCGGGCAACGCCGATTCCGTAGCCGGCGGTGTCGCAGTAGGCGAGGTGGCGGTTCTGCCGTGGGTTGCGCTGGGCGGCGGCGACGGCGAGATCGCCGGTGCGTGCGGCGGCGACCGCCGCGCGTGCGCCCCAGAGGAAGGTGGTGTTGAGGTTGGCGGTGGCGGCCTCGGTGCCTCCGAATGGCCGGGCATCAAACGCCGTCAAAGGCCGGAGCGGGCTGTCCTTCGGCGTGTAGGCCAGCACGCCTTCCCAAACGCTCTGGGAGCTGATGCCGGCCACGGCGAACTCCGCGCCGACCCAGCGGGGCCTCTCGGCGTCGAAGTCGACGGCGAGGGAGCCGGCGAAGTGCGCGTGATGATCTCCGGTCAGGGAGACGAAGTTCGGAATGCGGTGCTCCGCGAGGAAGCGAAGCAACTCGCCCCGCTCCGTTGGGTATCCGTCCCAGCAATCGGTGGTGAACGCCAGTTCGTGCCCCTCCTCGGGGTCCAGGTGATGGAGATCGAGTCGGAGCGGAAGGAGCGGCACCGAGTTGCCCCAGACCTTCCACGTCGCGTTGCTTCGGCGGAGGGTGTCCTTGAACCACGTCTTCTGCTCCCGGCCGAGGATGGTTCCCGGGGGCGAGTTCCGGCGCGGATTCGGCACGGCGCGCGCGCCGAGGGCGACGCTCTCGGGCGGATTGCCGCCCGCAGCGGTGCGGCCGGCGTCGAGCGCGCGAACGAGGGCGACAGGGGTGACGTAGCGGGCCGATCCGGAGATCTGGACGTTGAGTTCCCCGGGGACGGGGTGCTCGCTTCGGAACGAACGGTTGTCCGTCACCACCAGTTCCACGTTTCGGCCCCAGCGGATGGATCGGGCGATTCCGAGAGACGCCACGGCGGCGAGGTTGTTGGGCTCCTGATCGAGCCCGTGGTCGTCGACCCGACCGCTGAGCGGCGCGTTGTGGGCCTCCGTGACGCGGAAGTCGTGGGCGGGGCGGGTCGGCGCGCCGGACTCCGGCTTCGCGCTGAGGTCCGCCGGGATGTACTCGAACCACGCGCGATTGGCCGCGACCTTGCGGGCCTGCTCCGGCCGGCCGGCGGGAACGTAGGTGGAGACGCTCTGCCAGCAGTCGTCCGAGAATTCGTGATCGTCCCAGGTCGTGACGAAGGGCCAGCGGGCCCGCGCGGCGCGCAGATCGGGATCGGCGAGGTAGGTGCGGTAGAGAAAGCGGTAGTCTTCGAGCGTCGTCGCGTGCACCCCGGCCAATCCCCCGGGGGTCTCGCCTCCACCGCTCGGGAGACCGGCGATCGGTCGGACCGCACCGTAGCCCAACGCCTCGTAGATGAAGTCCCCGAGATGGAGGACGAAGTCGATCTGCCCCTCCGGGCCCGCAGCGGCCTCGTCGTTGATCAAGGTGCGCCACGCATGGTAGTAGCCACCCTCGTACGACTGGCAGGAGGCGAAGGCGATGCGCACGGGACGATCCGCTGAGGGAAGGGGAGCCGTCCGCGTGCGACCGGTCGGAGCCGTCACATCGGCCCCCGCCCGGAACCGATAGTGATAGCGTGTGTCGGGCGAGAGTCCTTGGACCAGCACCCGCACCGTGAAGTCCGTGGCGGCGGTGGCGATGAGTCGTTCCTCGGCGACGACCCGCGCGAAGTCCTCCGTCGGGGAGACTTGGAGGACCAGTGGCACCGGATCGACGCTCCCCGAGGTGGACTCGACGCGGGTCCACAGCACGACGCTGGACGGGGTGGGGTCGCCGGACGCAAGCCCTTGGGGGAAGTGGTGCCGACCGAGCGCCGAGGAGGCGTGGAGCCGGGGCGGGAAGGGGGCGGCGCCGGCGAGGGCGAAACAACCGGCCCCCCGCAGGAAGGTGGCAACGAAGTCGCGGCGGTCCATGGCGGGCCTCAGAAACGCCGGGTCAGGCTGACCCCGAAGAGCCGGGGATCGCCGGCGACGAAGGAGGGGATTCCAAAGGCTCCGCCGGTGTTGCCGGCATCGATGATGAATTCCTCGTCGAGGGCGTTCTCGACGAAGCCCGAAATCTCCCAGCGCGCATCCGGGAGACGCAGGCTGGCGCGGAGGTTCAGGACGCCGTAGCCATCCTGGCTGAGCAACCCACTGAAGTTGGCGTTGTTGTCATCGAAGAAATGGCGGGACTTGTACAGCCACGCCGGCGTGAGGGCGAGGCGGCCGAGGGATCCCACGTCGAGGCTGAGCGTGCCGCCGACCGAGAAGGTGTGGCGGGAGGTGAGGCGGAAGCGAAAGCCGGCGAACTGCTGGCGGCGCCCGTTGTCATCGGTCGCGTCAAAGGTCGCGTCGGTGTATCCGTAGGTCGCGAAGATCGAGAGCGCATCCGTTACGGCTCCTTGGACGCCCGCCTCCGCGCCCTGTCCCGTGGCGTTGCCGGCATCGACGGTCAGCGTGAGGGGTGGCGGCGTGGGATTGACGATCGTGCTCTGGAAATTCGAGTAGTCATAGCGGAACGCCGAGAGGTTCCAGTTGATTCGGCCGCCGCCCAGCGCCCCCTTGAGTCCGGCCTCGTAGTTCCAGACGATCTCCTCGGCCAACTCGACGGGCACGTAGCGACCGCCCACGAAGTTGATCAGGAGCGTGTCCGGACGACGCCCGCGGGACGCGGTGGCGAACGCGCTGAGGGTGGGGCTGATGCGGTAGCGCGCGGCGAGGCGGGCCACCCAGGACGAGTAGTCGCGCTCGGCTTCGATCAGGCCGTTGGTGGGCGGGAACAGCGCGTTGGGGAAGTTTGCCGCGGCGATCGGGAAACCGGCCGGGGTCAACGCATTGATGACGCGGTAGCCGGAAGTGATCGACTCGGAGGTCAGGCGGAGACCGGCGGTCAATTCCAGCGCGTCCGTGAGCCGGTAGGTCCCGTCGGCGAAGGCATCCCACGCGCGGGTCGCGCCGGTCTGGACGTACTCCTCGCGGTTGTAGGGGCGGAGGGGCGCACCGGTGAGGGGGTTGTTCGTGACCCCGGTGAACGGTGAGCCGTCGGGACCGAACACCGGCACGCCGTTGCCGCGCAGGAAGAAGGCGGCGAACTGGCGCTCATCGGTGTAAAACGGCACGCGCGCGCTGCCCGACTCATCGAAGAAGCTCGCTCCGGCGAATCCGGTGAAGTTTCCGCCCGTGTCGAAATCGAGCCGCAGTTCCTGGCTGAATTGATCGCCTTGGTAATCCTCGGCGAACTCAAGCATGAACAGGCGGGTGCCGTCCGCGTCGAACGCCTCAAACGAGTCGAAGTCGCGCCAGCCGCTGATGCTCGTGAGCGTGAGCGCGTTGTTGAGGTCGTGGGTCACGATGCCGGTGACGCCGAGGACGGTGCGGTCGATGTAGAGATTTCTGCCCCGGTTGAGGTCAGCCGTTCCGAACGGACGCGTGTCCCCGCCCCGAGGCGCGAACGTCCCGCTCTTGAAGGAGGTGCCGGGCGGATTGTCGCGCTGGTAGTTGACGATGAAGTCGGCGGTGGTGCGCTCCCGTTTCCAGCGCAGGGAGGCGCGCAGCGCGGTGGTGTCCCTGCCGTTCAGGTCCGAGCCGTCCGCGACGTTGTCGATGGCGCCGTCGCGGGAGACGGACGTGAACGCGACACGGGCGAAGAGTTCGTTCTCGGTCACTGGAAGGTTCACGTAGCCGGACGCCTCGATTCGCCCGAGATTGCCCGCGCCGACGGTCAACGCCCCCGAGCGTTCGTTGCGCGGCTTGTTCTGGATGATCGAGATCGCCCCGATCTGTGCTCCGCGCCCGAAGAGGGTGCCCTGCGGGCCCTTCAGCACCTCGACGCGCTCAAGGTCGAAGAGCTCGACCACGCTGCCCCGCGAGCGACTGATCGAGACGCCGTCCTGGAAGACCGAGACGCGGGTCTCCTGCCGGGGGTCACCGCTGTCGGTCGTGACGCCGCGGACGTTGAGCCCGGGGTTGTTCGGTGACTGCTCCTGAATGAAGAGCCCCGGTACGAACGGGGCGAGATCCTTGTACGAGTTCACTCCGGCTCGGCGCAGGAAATCCCCCGAGTACGCATTGACCGCGATCGGCACGTCTTGGATGGCCTGCACCCGCTTCTGCGAGGTCACTTCGAAACGTTCGAGTTGGATGACCTCCGGCGCGTTGGTCGCGGGCGTGGTCTGCGCGATGAGCGGGCTGATCGAGGTGAGAGCCGGCGAGAGAAGCAGGAGGAGGGAGCGGCAGTGGAGTGTGGGCATGGGTCGTGGGTGTGGACGCACCCTGCCGATGCGCCTCCCGTCCGACTGGGTCAAGCGGGCGGGCGGTCCGTCACGCCGAGTTAGCGTGGCCGTCGCGCAGTGGTCACCGGAGCCGCCCGGCCCCCCCCAATGCGCGGGTCTGTCGCTAACGGCGTGGGCGCCCTAGGTCCGGGAGCGGCCGGGCTTCGGGCGACGCGCGGTGCTGCTCGAGCGCGGCGATCCGCGCGGCGGGCGTCTCGCCGGCGTTTCCGATCGCGCGGAGGTAGGCGACGACGGCGTCGGTGAAGCTGACGTCGATGGTGCGGACGGTTGTGCGTGCGGCGGACCCGAGCACATCTCTAGGGTCGGTGGCGGCGCGCCGACCAGCGAGGCGGAGGAAACGGGTGTCCCATTCAAGCTGGGCCATGACGACGCGGTAGGTGCGCCCCGGGTCGAGGTCGGTGTGCGTGACTCCCGAAGTGTCCTCGGGTGTCCGCCAGCGTCGGAAGCCGGCCCAGGAGGGAGGCTCACGCTGGATCTGCTCCAACGCGTCGGCGTAGGCGGCGATCTGGGCGCCGGTGAGACGGGCCTCGACGATGACTGCACCCCGCTGCCCACCCGCCTTGAACACGTCGTTCACGTCGAGAGGGCCGACGGGAAGGACGTTGCGGATGATCTGGTGGCGGTGGCAGAACGCGACCTCGGCGCCGCTCGCGATGCGCAGCGCCTCGGCTCCGAGCGTGGCGACCGCGAAGGCGTCGACCTCCGTCGGGTTCTCGATCACGAAGTCGTCGGCCTCCGGCGCAAGTTCCTGCTCCCGTTCCTTCACCCACGCCAGCATCTCGGCGTCGACCGGGACCTCGCGGTGGGTCATCGGCACGAGTCGGCCTGAGTGGGAGACGATTCGCTGGCTTGCGGGATCGACCTCCAGTTCAAGCCAGCCGACCCAGCGGGCGTAGCTTCCCGCCTGCACGATGATCGCGCCGGTTTCGGGTACGATCATGGGCTCGTTGAGAACGCGGTGGGAATGACCGCTGACGAAGACCTGCACGTCCGGGGCGGCGCGGGACCATTGGGCGCACTTGCTCTCCGATTCATGACACAGCGCGATCACGACGTGGGCACCGAGCGCGCGGAGCCGGGCGGACTCGGCGGCGAGAGCGCGGCCGGAGGCGGCGAAGTCGAGGCCGCCGGCCTCGGTCGGACGCGGGGTGAGGAGCCCGATGACGCCGACGTGGAGTCCCGCCTTCACGAAGAGTCGGGAGCCGGCGAAGAGCGGTGCATCGCCCGGTCCCCGCACGTTGAGGCAGAGAAGAGGCTGGCCGAGGGCGCGTTCGAACGCCCGCAACTGCGAGACCGGCAGATCATCGAAGTCATGGTTGCCCGGAGTCACGGCATCGTAGCCGATCCGACGCATCGCCTCGAAGGTCATCATCCCCTGCGTGCGGAAGCCGACGAGGTCCCCCTTTTCCGAGACGTCCCCGGCGTCGAGCAGCAGGGCATCGGGGTGCTGGATCCGGACGGAGCGGATGAATCCGGCAACGTAGGGCAGACCTCCGACTCCGCCCGGCCCGGCGCGCAAGTGATCGTGGTGATCGTTGGTGTGCAGAATGAGAAGCCGCGTGGTCTCGCCGGCAGCCAATCGGGGGACGAGGGAACTCGGGAGAAGGAAGGCGCCAACCAGCAGGAGCCGCCACACGGAGGAGAAACGCAGGGTCATGGCTCGTCAGCACACGCCGACCCGTCCTGCGGACAAGGATGGAATATGCAAAAATAGCGTGCCGCCGCCGGGCGTGACGGCGGCGTGACGCCCGCGCGACGGCGAGGCGACGAACGGGGGGGGGCGACCCGGGTTGCCGCAGGGCGGCGGCGAGGAGCGCGGGCCGATCCTCCGGACCGCTGCGGAGGCCCCCTCGTCCCGGCGGACGTGTGCGGGGGGAGAGGAGCGCTCTGGGGACGGGACCTTGGACAGGACCGGTCCCCGCAGCGGCTCGGCGGGCGTAATGCGTGACGGGACGCGTCTAGAACGTGCCGGTAACGCCGAACTTGATGGACGTCGGAGCCATCAGTCGCTGGCTCACGCGGCTTGGGATGAAGAAGTATTGCTCCGGCCCTTCCTCGGTGACGTTGTCGAAGTTCAGGAAGAAGGTTGCCTCCGGGCGGTGGCGCCAAGTGAAGCCGACGTTGTAGCGCAGCAGGTCCGCTTGGTAGCGGCTGAAGCCGGCGATCGTGGAGAAGGCGACGAGGTAGGCACCCTTGAAGTTGGCGTCGAACGAGGCGCCGAACTTCCTGTAGTTGTACAGGACCCGGGCGTTGAACAGCCGCGGCACGAAGCCGGCGACCTGGTCGGTCGTGAGGGAAGCGGTGCCACCGAAGTTGCCCTCCGTGCGCTGGTAGGTGTAGTTGCCGGAGACGGTGAGGCCCTTGAGCAGCCCGGGCAGCATGGAAAGCCGCTGACTGTAGTCGACTTCGAAGCCCTCCACCCTCGCAGTGCCCAGATTGACCGACTGGGAAATCAGGTAGCCGCCGTACAGCCCGTCGAAGCCGTTGTCGGGTCCGCTTGGGACGGTGAGTCCGACGCTGCGAGCCGACCCGATGTAGTCCGTGATGGTCTTCTTGAAGACGCCGGCGGTGAACTTGCCGTTGCTCTGGATGTAGTAGTCGAGCTTGAGATCGTAGCCCTCGCCGAGTTGCGGCCGCAGCGACGGGTTGCCGATGGTGACGGTCTGGGTGACGTCGTTCGGAGTGACGCCCGGGATCATCTGGGCCAGCAGCGGGCGCCCGTAGGTGTTGGCCCACCCTCCGCGCAGCTTGAAGTTCTCGGTCAGGTCGTACGTGAAATGGGCGCTGGGGAAGGACTTGTTGTAGCGCCCGTCGAGGCTGTTGCTGTTGAAGTCCATCTTGGCCCGGAGGTAGTGGTCGGGCTGGACGGCGATGGGCGTGGACCGGGCGCGGAAGAAGGTGAACGTCTCGGTTGAGACGCGCTCGTGCCGGATGCCGCCGATCAGGCGGAGCTTGCCGAAGCGGGCGTCGCCCTGGATGTAACCGGAGTCAACGCCCTCCTCCATGATGCGTCGGCTGGTGAATGGGGCGGTGGCGTTGAAGTTCACGTCCTCGTACCAGAGGGCCGGGTTGTTGAGCGTGGCGCTGACGGCGGCGGGCTTGAAGGAGGCGACGCGCTGGTTGCCGGAGGCATTCTGCCGCTCGAACTCGCTCAGCGGCATCAGGTCGGTGTTGAGGACGGAGCCGATCACCCCGTACCAGCGGCGTGGACTGTTCTGGTAGTTGTTCACCCGGCGGTTCTGGGAATCGAGCCCCACCTTGAGCAGCAGCGGGACGCGCGTCTCGAACTGGTACTGCGCGTTGACGAAGGCGCTGACCTCGTTGGTGCGGGTGACGGTGTCCCGCTTGACGAAGCTGCGGGAGGTCTGCGGAACCGGAATCGTCGTGGTGTTGGCCGCCGTGAGGAGAATGGGTGTGTAGCTGTTCACGTCCCAGACGGAAGGTCCGCCGGTCTGGGTGAAGACCTTCCCATCGAGGTCCGAGTTATCGAGGATGAAGCCCAGCGGCGCATTGAGGCGGCTGACGTATTGACCGCCTTGTTTGCCGCGGCCGTGCCCGGAGTGCCAGCGGGTCATCGACCAGCGGTAGGCGTGCTCGACCTTGAGACGGCCCCAGTCGTGATCGAAGCGGAGGGTGCTGGTGGGGTTCTTGGAGACAAAGGAGAAGTTCCAGGTCTCCACGTCGAAGCGGGTGCCCGCGGCGTTCCGGATCTCGGTGCGGTTGGCGGTGTAGCCGGGCAGCACGAGACCGGTGGTGCCGTTGAAGATGGTGCGCGTGCCGAACGGGTTCACGCGGACGCGGTCGTAGAACGGCTCGTAGCCGGCGTTGTAGATGAAGCTCAGCGAGGCGGTGGTGCTGTCGCTGAAGCGGTAGTCGGCGCGCGCGGAGAGGCCGTGGATGATGCGGTGATTCAGGCCCGAGCGCTTGTCGTAATCGTGAAAGAACGCCACCGGATCGACCGTCTGCTGGTACTGGAGGAAATCGTAGTCGATCTGGTTGACGACCTCCTGGTAGGATGCGTTGAGGGAGATTCCGAGATTGCGCGAGCCGCCGAAGACATCGAAGACCTCGGTGTAGTTGGCGCTGAAGTCGGGATGCAGCGGGTGGTCCGCGAGCGGCACGTTGCGCTTCGACCACGATGGGAAGAAGCGGCCGTTGGCGTTGTAGCCGAAGCGGCGCTTCTCCTTCATCGCGAGCGGAGAGCGGGTGCGGAGGTTGATCTGCCCGCCGAGCGAGTCGGCGCGCTTGTCCGGAGTCTGGGCGGCGATCACCTCGATCGCCTCGTAGTTGGAGGCGGAAAACGAGTGCAGGGTCGCCGTGCGTCCCACGCCGGACACGCCGGTGGCGGACATCCCATCGATGTTCAGCCGGGTGTAACTGTCCGGCTGGCCGCGGATGGAGATGTTGAAGATGAGATCATCCTCGTCGGTCGTGTACGTGATGCCAGGCAGGCGGGCGGCGAGTTCACCGACGTTCTGGGTGGGCAGGATGCCCCATTCGTCGAGGGCGACGACGGTCTTGATGTTGCCGGCGTTCCGCTGCTCGGTGATGGAGAGGGCTTGCCCCTCCTTGACTGACTCGACGGTGAATGGAGCGAGGGTAAGGACGTCGGAACTCGGCAAGATGATGGCGAGTTCCTGACTGCCGCCTGCAGAGAGGGCGGCCTCGACCTTCTGGTCCTTGAATCCTGAATACGATGCGGTGACCGAAACGGTGCCGGCGGGGACCTCGGTGAAGAGGAAGCGGCCGCTTCCGTCCGTGAGCGCAGTGCGTCCGCTCGACAGGGTGACGACTGCGCCTTGCAGGGCGTTGCCGGTGCTCTGGGAGGTGACGTTGCCGGAGATGCGTCCGGTCTGGGCAATGAGGGAGGAGACGCAGGCGAGGGCGAGGAACAGGCTGAGCGCGAGGCTCAGCCGCCGGGGGCGCGCGGTGGTCGGGGTGGTCGGGGAGGTCATGGTGGCTCGCGGTCGCCGCGGGCGGAGAGCCCGTCCACGGACGACCTTCGATTCGCAAACACTAGGCGAACGCACGCCTCGCTCCAAGCCGTTTTCCGGCCCGTCGTTTGTAAGGTCGAGGCCTTCGTCGCCCTGAACCCTCCTCAGCCTTAGTCGAGGTCCCAGGCGCGGAGGCGGGAGCCGAGGTCGGCCACGATTTCCTGGTAGAGCCGGTGGGAGGAGGCTGAGACGACGGCTTTGGCCTCGCCCGGGTCGAAGCCGCGGGCCTCCATCCCGGCGGCGACGTTCAGCGGGAAGGTGAGCCGGTCAATGACCTCGCCGATCTCGCGGAGGCGCTCGAACGCCGGGCTGATGTCGCCCGGCTGGCCGCGGCGGCACACGTTGAAGAGATGGACCATGAGGTCTGGTGCGATGTTGACCAGGCCTCCGATGCAGCCGACCGCGCCGAGGCTGAACACCTCGGGGAGGCGGGTGTCGGAGCCCGAGAAGACCACGAAGTTGTGCCGGGCGCCGAGAGCGATGAGGTCGCGGTGGTAGGTGAATTCGCGGCCGCTCTGCTTGATGCCCGCCATCGGTGCGCGCGAGGCGAACGCCTCCACCGTGGGAAGGTCAATGCGCGTGCCGGTGAGCTCCGGGAAGTTGTAGAGGAAGGTGGGCAACTGCGCGGCGTCGGCCGCGTGCAGGAAGTGCGCGAGGAGGTCATCCTGGCGCGAGGGAAAGAAGCCCGGGGGCATGATCGCGATCGCGGGCAGGCCGATCTGCCGGGCGAAGCGGCCGAGTTCCGCCACCGCCCGGGGGCGGATGTCGCTGATGTTCGCGATGACCGGGAGCGGGTGGGCGAGTTCGGCGACGCATTCGAGGATGCGCTTGCGCTCCGCGAGGTCGAACTGCGGGAACTCTCCCGTGCTTCCGAGCGCAAGGATGCCATGGACGCCGTGATGGCGGAGGAACGCGAGGTGCCGCCCGAGGGCCTCGCGATCGAGTTGCCCGTCCGCCCGCGTGGGCAGCCAGAGGGCGGCGAGGATGCCCGCGCGAGGCGGGGCGACAGCGGAAGGGGACGACGTCGCGAGAGCGGTCGGGAGCGAATTCATCGATCGAGGGGAAGGGAATACAGGAAGCCGTCCTCCGCCCCGATCACGAGGACCGGATGGGCGTGACCGGGCCAGCGCGCGATGGTGGGCGTGGTGGAGTGCGAGGCGAGGAGGTGGGTGTGGACGGATCCGGTGTCCCGGAAGCGCCAGCGGCCTTCGGAGTCGCGGCCGAGGCCGCGCAGCACGTTCACGTTCGTGCTGCTGTTCACGAGCAGGTCGAGTTCGCCATCGCCATCCCAGTCATGGAAGATGAAGGTGCGCCGCCCGCTGCCGCCGGCCCGGCGCTCGTTCATCCGCAGCAGACCCGACTCCTGATTCATCGGGCGCCCACCGCCGTCGTAGCTGCTCACGCCCTCGCTCCAGAAGATGCGGCGCGGCGGCAGCAGCTGCAACTGGCCGGCCGGGCCACGCCGCCGCTCGTAGAAGGCGAGGTAGCCTTCGTGGTCGAGCATCACCAGGTCCATGAGACCGTCGCGGTTCCAGTCGATCATCGTCGGGGTGGTGCGCCACTGGGTGACGAGTTCCTTGCCGACCGGCTTCCACCAGACCCACTGCGGCTTGGGTGTCTCGCCGGGCCATTCCACCTGCAGGGATTCCGGCGGGGCAAGTCGGGGGGCGGTGCGGGAGCCGATGTTCCGGAAGAACAGGACGCGTCCCCAGATGCCGTTGGTGAGGATGTCCGCCAGCCCGTCTCCGTCCCAGTCGGCCACGGTCGGATTCGTGTAGCCCCACTTTGCCTCGGCGGGACCTTGGATGGAGCCGTTTGGACCCGCCTGTTCGCGAAAGACCTGGTCTCCCGCCGTGAGGTACACGGGGGCGGCCCAGCGGACGGGATTGCCGCCGAGGTTCTTGATGAAGCCGATGTAGCCGGCGGTGTTCCCGACGATGAGGTCCTCGAGCCCGTCGCCGTCCCAGTCGACGCTCACCGGCGCCGCCAGAGCGCCGAACTTCACGTTCTCGGCCTGCTGGCGGAAGTAGCGCGGCGGGAGGAACTGCGGCAGCCCGTCGAGGACCTTCCCCGTGTTCTCGATGAAGGCCACCCGGCCGTCCTCGTCACCCACCACGAGGTCGGGGTCGCCGTCGCGATCAAAGTCGACCGCGACCGGCACGATCATGCAGAGATCCATCGTGAGGGCGCGGCCTCCCGCCATGAGAGGGCGTCCGGGCGCGTAGCGCGGTTCGCGCCGGGTGCCGGTGTTTTCGAAGTACGTGAAGCCGTCGACAAACTCGCCGCAGAGCAGGTCGAGGTCGCCGTCGCGGTCGAAGTCCTCGAAGTTGGGTGACGGCATGCCGTAGACATCGACGGGCTGCCCGCCGTCCACGGTCAACCGGACCGGCGCGGCGTAGCGGGGCGTGGCATCCGTGCCCTCGTTGATCAGGACGTACACGAAGCCGCGCAGCGGCCCGCGGGTCCAGCGGCCCTCGGAATCGAAGGCATCGTCCCAGCCGTAGTCTCTCCAGTAGCCCACGCCCACGATGACGTCCTGCACCCCGTCACCATTGAAGTCGCTGAACTTCCACTGGTTTCCGCGGACGCGGCCCTCGGCGACGTGGATCTTGAGGGGGTCGCCGAGTTCGACCGGCTTTTCGAAGGCATGCGTGCGGAAGTCCGGGTGGAAGCGGCCGGAGGTGGTGACCCTCGGCTGGCCGGCCACGTACGAAATCGACGGGGAGGTCTGTCGCTCCCACGGCCCCTCGCCGGCGCGGCCGATGGAGCGGCCCGGGGCGAAGATGGGCAAGTGCGTGGAGGGATCGACGGTCCCGGTGTTGCGGAAGACGTAGATGCCGTTGGACGGCCGGTCGGTGCAGGCGACGACGAGGTCCATCAACCCGTCCTCGTCAAAATCCATCGGCAGCGGCCACGCCCACAGGCCCACGCCGAGGTCGACCAGCAGACCTGGATTGTGGTGCTTCAAATGGGCGATGCGTTGGTTGGGATCGGTGGCGGCGACGAGCGTGGGAGCAGCGGCGCAGACGAGCAGCGAGAGCGTGGCGGCAGGCGTCAGGCGGAGGAAAGACCGGAGGGACATAGGTAGCGAGGAGAAGGGTGGGCGGCGGCGATCTGCCCGTCG
>Ga0172376_10003565_pt1 | contig 18341 bp, 18 predicted proteins | sample Lak35m_FD_121114 | JGI IMG/M metagenome (GOLD analysis project Ga0172376, IMG submission 121114) | Freshwater microbial communities from Kabuno Bay, South-Kivu, Congo - kab_092012_35m | ecosystem: Environmental > Aquatic > Freshwater > Lake | place: Democratic Republic of the Congo: South-Kivu... | reverse complement strand
TGCGCCGATCAGCAGCAAGGCATGGTGCAGGTCCTGATTCTCAAAGAAACACGCGATGCGTTCATTGCGCGCAAACAGGTTGGCGACGCCATCGGCCGTGACCCGATTGACACTGAATAGACGACCCGGCACGTACCACGCATCGCGCAGCGTGCCAGCCATCGCCATGTGAATACGGTGGTAGTTGTAGGGTGCGAGATAGATCGTCGCGAAGTATCCCCGCGCAAAGCGCTGCACCCACTCTTCACGACCCGCAAGCAGCGCCGAGAGCGTGTAATGACGACCCTTGGCTTGCAGCAATCGGTCGCCCTCGATGCGGCCGATTTCGCTCACCGTGCCGTCGACGGGGCAGGCGAGGGCGAGCGGATCCGAGGGCAGTGGCCGCGCATCCGGCTTGAGCGCCCGGGTGAAAAACGCGTTGAACGACTCGTAGGCCAACGCATCCTCGAGCACGGCATCCGACAGATCGGGCGTGAAGCCGGACACGAACGCGCGCGTCAGCAGATTCTTGAACCACGGCGTCTGGCTGCGCGCCGCGGCATGCACGAGGCGCGAGATGCCATGCTGAGGCAGGATGTGCTGCAGCGCGATAAAGGCGCGCGCGGCCGGGCTCAGCGAAGGTGTTTCGGGGGAATGGGCGGCCGATGGCACAATGTCGCTCATGGGCAAATTATCCCACACGAAATCCGGCACGAGTCGACCGTCTGGTCGATCGCTCGCGCACCGCCGGATTACCGCCATCGAGGCCGTGCGGCGCGGCGCAAAACAACTGCAGCGGGCCGACGTTTTCTTCGGTCACGGCACCGATAATCCGTTGGATGACGCGGCAGCCCTGCTGCTGCATGTGCTCGAGGTCGAAGGCATGCCCGAGGAGCGACTCTGGTCGCGTCGGCTGACATTGCGTCAGCGGATCGCCTATGAAGCCTTGCTCGAGTTGCGCATCTTGCTGCGTTGCCCCGCCGTTTACCTGACCGGTCGTACCTGGTTTGCAGGCTTGCCGATGCGCACGGACTCGCGGGCGCTCGTGCCGCGCTCGCCGATCGCCGAGCTGATCGAGCGGCAGTTCCGACCGTGGATCGATCCGGCCAAAGTCCGCCACGTGCTCGACCTGTGCACGGGGGGTGGCTGTATTGCGCTCGCTTGTGCGCATTACCTGCCGCGCGCCCGTGTCGAGGGCAGCGATATCTCGCGCGAGGCGTTGACGCTCGCACGTGAAAACGCTCGTGCGCTCGGTATCTCGCGCCGTGTCCGCTTCATTGAATCGGATCATTTCGCGGCCCTGAAAGGCCGTCGGTACGATATCATCGTCACGAATCCGCCCTATGTCGGGGCGCGCGAGCTGCGCTCGCTGCCCCCGGAATATCGACACGAGCCGCGCCTCGCGCTGGCCGCCGGCAAACAGGGTCTCGATTCGGTGCGCGTCATCCTGCAACAGGCGGCGCGACATCTCACCCCCGGGGGCCTGTTGGTCGTCGAGGTGGGCAACACCGAAACCCTGGTCCGCCGTCGCTGGCCACGCTTGCCGTTCACCTGGCTCGAGTTCGAGCGTGGAGGTGGCGGCGTTTTTTTATTGACCCGCGAGCAGTTGCAGCGCCATGTCCGGTAATACCATCGGCCGCCTTTTTCAGGTCACGACTTTTGGCGAGAGCCACGGTCCTGCGCTCGGCTGCATCATCGACGGCTGCCCGCCCGGGCTCGAAATTTCCGCAGCGGATTTCACCCGCGACATCGACTTGCGACGCACCGGAACATCGCATTTCGTCAGTCAGCGTAAAGAGGCCGATGCCGTGCGCATCCTCTCGGGCGTCTTCGAGGGGCGTACCACTGGTGCCTCGATCGGTCTGCTGGTCGAGAACACCGATGCGCGTTCGCGCGACTACGACAAGATCAAGGATCGGTTTCGTCCTGGTCACGCCGACTATACCTACCAGCAGAAATACGGTTTTCGCGATTATCGGGGCGGCGGACGCTCCTCGGCGCGCGAGACGGTGATGCGTGTCGCTGCAGGCGCGATCGCCCGCAAATATTTGGTCAGCCGCCTCGGCATTCACATACACGGTTATCTCAGCAAGATCGGCACGCTCGAAATCGACCCGATTGCGCCCGAGACCGCGTACGACAATCCGTTCTTTTGTCCCGATCCAGCCCGCGTCAAAGAATTGGAAGATCTCATCTGGAAGATCCGTGAGGAGGGCGACTCGCTCGGGGCGCGCATCACGGTGATTGCGCAGGGCGTGCCTCCTGGTCTCGGTGAGCCCGTCTTTGACCGGCTCGATGCCGATCTCGCCTACGCCATGATGGGTATCAATGCAGTCAAGGCCGTCGAGATCGGTGCTGGCGTACGGGTCGTCGAGCAACGCGGCAGCGAGCATCGCGACGAGCTCACGCCCACGGGTTTCCTCAGTAACAACGCCGGTGGCGTACTCGGTGGCATTTCGAGCGGGCAGGACATCATCGTGCACGCTTCGCTCAAGCCCACCTCGAGCATTCAGGTGCCGGGGCGAACTATCAACATCGCCGGTGAGCCGGTCGATGTGGTGACCACGGGCCGACACGATCCCTGCGTCGGCTTGCGTGCCACACCCATCGCCGAGGCGATGATGGCCATCGTCCTCATGGATCATTGGTTGCGACATCGGGCACAGAATGGCGACGTATGTTCGCCGACGCCCGTGATCACGGAGAAAGCGAAATGACTCGTCAGTGGAATGTAGCGGTACTCGGCGCCACCGGACTCGTGGGTGACACCATGATCAAGGTGCTCGAGGAGCGAAAATTCCCGGTCGGCGAGCTCTTTCCGCTCGCCAGCAATCGTTCGCTCGGCAAGAGCGTCGAGTTCAACGGCAAAAAACTCCCTGTGCTCGACGTCGACACTTTCGATTTCTCGCAGGCGCAGATCGGTTTGTTCTCGGCGGGTGGCGAGGTCTCGCGCGTTTATGCGCCCAAGGCCGCCGCGGCCGGCTGCGTCGTGATCGACAACACCTCCGAGTTTCGCTACGACGATGACATCCCGCTCGTCGTCCCCGAGGTCAACCCCGCGGCCATCGCCGAGTTTCGCAAGCGGCGCATCATCGCCAACCCCAATTGCTCCACCATCCAGATGCTGGTGGCACTCAAGCCGATTTACGATGCTGTGGGCATCGAGCGAATCAATGTCGCGACCTATCAGTCGGTCTCCGGGGCAGGCAAGGAGGCGGTCGAAGAACTCGCCGAGCAAAGCGTCGCGCTGATGAGCGGCAAGGGGCCGGTGAAGCCCAAGGTGGTCGCCGCACAGATCGCCTTCAACGCCGTGCCGCAAATCGACAAGTTCCAGGACAACGGCTACACCAAAGAAGAAATGAAGATGTTCTGGGAAACCCGTAAGATCTTCGCCGACGAGCAGATTCGCGTGAATGCGACTGCGGTGCGCGTGCCGGTTTTTTTCGGGCACTCCGAGGTCATCAATATCGAGACCGAGCGCAAAATCACTGTTCCTGAAGTGCGCAAGCTCCTCGAGAAAGCGCCTGGCATCAAGATCCTCGACACGCGTGAGCCGGGTGGATATCCGACTGCGGCGGTCAATGCCGCCAATGACGATCGGGTCTTCGTGGGCCGCATTCGCGAGGATATCTCGCACGAGCGCGGCCTCAATCTTTGGGTGGTTTCCGATAACATCCGCAAGGGTGCCGCGACCAACAGCGTGCAAATCGCCGAGATCCTCATTCGCGATCATCTCTGAGATTGGATCGAGAGTTCCGGGGCAGAGGGGGTGAAACCATGACGCAACACCAAAAAAATCCGCGCTGCGTTTATGTGGCGCTTGCCGCGGGCGCGCTCTGGACACTCGCGGCACTGCCCGTCGTGGCCATCGATCTCGGTGCGGCGAGTCTCAAGTCGGCACCCAATGCACCGCTCGAAATCGACATCGCCGTGCTCGATGTCGCTCCCGGCGAGCTCGAATCTCTCAGGCCGCAGCTCCCCGCCAATTCCCGCTCCGCCGAACTCGCTTCGGCCAGCATAGAACTGGTGCAGGGCGAGGGGATGTCGCCCGTGCTGCGTCTGCGTACGCCGCAGCCGGTGAGTGCCGATGAGGTGCGGTTCGTGGTGGTGGCCGATTGGGGTCGAGGCCGCAAGTTCCGCGAGTACGTCATTTCTTTGGCGAGTGCGCCACCAACCGTGACGGCCCCTGCTGCGCCGCAGGGCGCGCCCGAAGCGGCACCCGCCGTTGCGACATCGGCCTCACCGCCGGCTGCCGAGACCGTCGAGTCCGCCGCGCCCCCTCCTGCAGAGACCACTTTTTCGACCCGTGCAGAGGCTGGCTCCGTTGCCCAAACCGCCACACCCGAGGCGGTGGCGGGGGAGACTACGGCACCCGCCGCAGGTCTCAAGACCACGCGTGTCGTGCGCAACGGCGAAACGCTGATGTCCATTTCGCGCGAGTGGTCGGCCACCACTGGCGCCACGCTTGCACAGACCATGCTCGGGATTTTTCAGGCCAACCCGCAGGCTTTCGGTCCTCGCGGCATGAACGAGTTGTTGGTGGGTTCCGAGATCGTGCTGCCGGAGTCGGCCACGCTGGTGTCGACCTCGCGCGCGGCCGCCTCGAGCGAGATCGGGCGTACGCTTGGGATCTGGCGCACGACGGGTACACCCGCCACATCGATTGGCGATGCGGCTGCAGGCACCCGTGAAATCGCGCCGCCTCCCGCCGTTGCGCCGGTACCCCCGCCTGCGCGACCGCCGGCGGCCGCGCAGGCGCCCGCTCCGCTCAGTCTCGCGCCTGTGAGCCCTCCCGCCGCGTCTGCCCCGTCCGCTGCGGCGCCTGTAGCCGAGGCGCCCCCCGTCCCGGAGACTCCCGAGGCGATAATCGCGCGCTTGCAAGGCGAGCTTCTCGACAAAACCGAGCAGCTCGCTGCAAAGGATACCGAGGCGGCCGTGTTACTAGCCCGCCTCGAAGCCGCTGAGCGAGCGGCTGCGGTGGTCGCCGCTACTCAGAGCTCAGTCGGCGGCTGGCTCGGCGAGGCGCGGCGCTGGGCTGCGCTCGCGTGGTGGGCGATCCCCTTGTTGTTTTTGACGAGCCTTGGCCTGTTGCTCGCGTTTTTGCGCGCTCGGCGTGCCGCGGCCAACGAAGAGTCGGCGACGGCGTCGGTCGAGGACTCGATCACCCTTGAGCAGACTGATTCGGCGCCGAGCGCCGGCATTGGCGGGCCCGTCGCAGCCCGCACCGAGATGACCTTCGACCTGCCGCCGATCAAGGCCAGCCGCGCGAATGAGGGCATGCCCGATGTCTTGCTCGGCGAGACACCGCGCCCGCGAAGCGTGCCCGCTGCCGCTGCCACCGCCGCTGCCACCGCGGCACCGGCTGCGACGGCCGCACCGCCCGTCGTCGATGAGTCGCTCGCCGAGGACCTCGAAGGCGACCCACCACCGGTCGACGAGGCTGGCAGCAAGATCAATCTGGCGCGTGCTTTCATCGAGATGGGGCATCACGATGCCGCCATTCTCGAGTTGCAGGCGGCGCTGCGTTTGGGCGACGAAATGCAGCGCGCCGAAGCCCTGCGTTTGCTGGATTCTTTGCCGAAGTCATGACTCGATGGGCAATGGGTGTCGAATACGACGGCACCCACTTCTGCGGCTGGCAGCAGCAACCGGGGTTGCGTACTCTTGAAGAATCTTTGACCGCCGCGATTTCTTTGGTGGCGGATCACCCGATTGAGCTCGTCTGCGGCGGCCGTACCGATGCCGGCGTGCATGCCGCCGGGCAGGTGGTGCACTTCGAGACCTCGGTCGTCCGCTCGGCGCGTGCCTGGGTGCTCGGCACCAATGCGCATCTCGAGCGCAAGCTGAGCGTTGCCTGGGCGCGACCCGTGCCGGATTTTTTTCATGCGCGGTTTTCGGCGCTGCGCCGGCACTATCGCTACACGATCTTCAATCGCGGCGTGCGCTCCGCCTTGCACGAGGGGCGCAGCGCCTGGGTGCTGGCGCCCCTCGATGTCGCACGCATGCACGAGGGCGGACAGCACCTCGTCGGCGAGCACGATTTCAGCGCATTTCGGGCCGCCACCTGTCAGTCGAAATCGCCGGTGCGCCGCCTCGAGGCGCTGCAGGTCAGCCGCGAGGAGCTACTCGTCCACATCGACGTCGTGGCCAACGCGTTTTTGCATCACATGGTGCGCAACATCGCCGGGCTGCTCATCGAAGTGGGTCGCGGTTTGCGTCAGCCCGAGGAGGTACGCACGCTGCTGCGCGGCGGCGATCGCCGCCGCAATGCCCCGACCGCCGAGCCTCAGGGCCTCATGTTGCGACGGATCGACTACCCCGCGGCTTTCCGCCTGCCTGATCCGGTATAGTCTCGCGCATGGCCTGGTTCGAGAAAATCGTTCCCTCGCGCATCAAGACCGAGCGCCGTTCGCGGTCGGTCCCCGAGGGACTTTGGATCAAGTGTACGGCCTGCGATTCGCCGCTCTATCGCGCCGAACTCGAGCGAAACCTGTTCGTCTGCCCCAAATGCAGCCATCACATGCGTATCGGGGCCCGCGATCGCTTGCAGCGTTTTCTCGATCCGGATTCGGCCCGCGAAATCGGCGCCGGTATCACGCCCGAGGATCCACTCAAGTTTCGCGACAGCAAGCGCTACAAGGATCGTTTGTCGGCGGCTCAAAAAAATACCGGCGAGAAGGATGCCCTGATCGCCATGGCGGGCACACTCGAGGGCATGCCCGTCGTCGCCTGCGCCTTCGAATTCCAGTTTCTTGGCGGCTCGATGGGTTCGGTGGTGGGCGAGCGCTTTCGGCGCGCGGTCGATCAGGCCATCGCCCAGCGTTCACCGCTCGTTTGTTTCTCCGCGAGTGGTGGGGCGCGCATGCAGGAAGCACTGCTGTCGCTGCTGCAGATGGCCAAGACGAGTGCTGCGCTGACTGAGCTCGCAGCCGCCCGTCTGCCTTTCATCTCGGTGCTGACTGATCCGACTACGGGTGGCGTGTCGGCGAGTCTCGCGATGCTCGGCGATCTCAACGTCGCGGAGCCGCGTGCGCTCATCGGCTTTGCCGGGCCGCGAGTCATCGAACAAACCGTTCGCGAAAAGCTCCCTGAGGGTTTTCAGCGCAGTGAATTTTTGCTCGAGCATGGCGTCATCGATTACATCGCCGATCGTCGCGAGCTGCGCGAGCGGCTCGCCCGCTCACTGCGCATGCTGATGCGCGCGGCGCCGGCGCCCGCGGCCGAACATGCAGCTGGCTGACTGGCTCGCCCACCAGCAGGCGCAGCATCCCAAGACCATCGAACTCGGACTCGAGCGAGTCCGCGAGGTGGCTGAGCGCCTCGCGCTGCTGCCTTGGCCTATTCCCACGATCATCATCGGCGGGACCAACGGCAAGGGCTCGACGAGCGCGTTTCTGACCGCGCTCGCGCGAGCGGCGGGCTTGCGCGTGGGCACGTATACCTCACCGCATTTGCAGCGCTACAACGAGCGCATCGCCATTGACGATGTACCGGTGGACGATGCGACGCTGGTGAGTGCCTTCGAGCGCATCGAGCAGGCGCGCGAGGGTGTCACGCTGACATTCTTTGAGTACGGCACGCTCGCCGCACTCGAGATCTTCAAGTCGCAGCGCATTGATGTCGCGCTGCTCGAGGTGGGGCTCGGCGGGCGGCTCGATGCCACCAATATCGTCGAGGCCGATGTCGCGGTGCTGTGTTCCATCGGCCTCGATCATCAGGATTGGTTGGGACCGACGGTCGAGCACATCGGTCGCGAAAAGGCGGGGATTTTTCGCGCTGGAAAACCCGTGATTCTGGGGTCCGCCGCGATGCCGGCCAGCGTGCATGCCGCGCTCGCCGAGTTGCGCTGTATAGCGCACTGGATCGACGCCGACTTTTGGGCCGAACCCGAGGACGATCAGGGTCACTGGCGTTGGCGAGGCAGGGCGCAGGTGTTCGAGTCGCTGCCGCCCCCCGCGCTGCAGGGGCCGATCCAACCGCGTAACGCCGCGACCGCGATCGCTGCGTTTCTCGAGTTGCTCAAGACGCGTCTGCCGCAGGCGCCCCCGATCGATGCGTCCATCGTCTCGCGGGCGCTGCGGACGGTTCGACTGCGCGGTCGTTTCCAGCGTCTCCCGCCGCGACAGGCCGGGGAACCCGAATGGATTCTCGATGTGGCCCACAACGAGGATTCGGCTCGCATGCTGGCCGAGTCGCTGCGAGGTCTGCCGCGCGCGCAGCGGACGGTCGGGGTGGTGGGCGTACTGGGGGACAAGGATGCCGACGGGATTCTTCGGCAAGTCAATGGACTGATCGATCAGTGGGTGCTTTGCGGGCTCGAGGGCGCACGCGGCGGTACGCCTGAGTCGCTGCGCGCTCGCTTGCCCGCCGAGTTGCCCTGTGTCGCGCTGGCTCCGGACGTGGCGCATGGTTGCGCGACGGCCCGGGCGCTCACGGGTGCGCAGGATCGCATCGTGGTGTTCGGTTCATTCCATGTGGTTGGGCCGGCGCTCGATTGGCTTGGGATATAATTCCCAGCTTGGATACCGCGCTCAAACACCGGCTCACGGGTGCCGTGATCCTCGTGCTCCTGGCTGTGCTGCTGCTGCCCGAATTGCTCACGGGCTCCGGGCGGGCCACGGACCCGCGCGGCTCGTCGGCAGGCTCGCCCAACAGCGCCGAGCGAAGTTTCGACATCGATCTTACGCAGGGCACGATCGATCCGCTCGCGGTGGCACCGCCGCTCGCCGCCGAGCCGCTGCCCGCGCCACCGACCGCTCCGTTGAATCTCCCGGTGCCACCGGCTGCGGTTGTGACGCCACCGGCTGCGGTTGCGACGCCCCCTGCTGCGACATCGCCGTCCGCTGAGACGTCACCCCCCGTCGTCCCGCCGCCTGCGCAGAACGCGCCGCCGCCCGCGGTCTCCAGCGCCGAGGCCTACTACGTGCAGCTCGGGGTGTTCGTGAATCGTGCGAGTGCAACCAATCTCGCCAACAAACTGAAGACCGGCAGCTTCGTCGTCAAAGTCGATGAGATCCGTCGCGATGGCAAGGTCTTGCATCGCGTGCGCGTGGGTCCGGTGGCGGATCGCACAGCAGCCAACGATTTGCTCAAGCGATTGGCAGACTCAGGCCATGCCGGATCGGTGGTGAAATAGCATGACGTGGCTCGACATCGTGATCATGGTCGTGTTCCTCGTCTTTGCCGTGCTCGGTTTTGCGCGGGGACTCATCGCCGAAGTCTTCAGCCTCTTGTCCTGGGTCGCGGCGCTGTACATCGGCGCTCACTACGGCGAGATCGCGAGACCGTTGCTCGAGGGGTGGGTGACCACCGAAAAATACCAGGGGCTCATCGCCTGTTTGCTGGTGGGTATCCTGACCTTCGCGGTCGTGTCGGTCGTGGGCGCGCTACTCGGCAAATCCATCAACGCGTCGATCTTTGCTCCCATCAACCGCATGCTCGGTTTGCTGTTCGGTGCGGCGCGTGGCGCCATCGTGATCGCTCTGCTCACCTTGCTGGGTTTGCAGTTCGATCTCGCCGAAGCCGAGATCTGGAAGTCTTCAAAACTCAGCAACGCGGCGACGACTGCGGCGGATCTGCTCGACAGTCTGGTCGATTTCGATGCGTTACTCCGTCAACAAAGTATTTTTGATCGTCCGAGCATCCCTACCTGATTCATCGAGGCTGATTCCATGTGTGGCATCGCAGGCATCGTCGGCAAGAGCCCCGTCAACCAGCGTCTCTACGATGCGCTGACCGTATTGCAGCATCGCGGTCAGGATGCGGCCGGCATCGTGACCGCTGTCGATGGGCTCGTCAGCATGCGCAAGGGGCAGGGCCTCGTGCGTGATGTATTCAGTCAGCAAGACATGCTCGAGTTGCGCGGCAATATCGGCATCGGTCATGTGCGCTACCCGACGGCCGGTGGTGATAACGCCTCCGAGTCGCAGCCGTTCTACGTCAACGCGCCCTACGGCATTGTGCTCGGTCACAACGGCAACCTGACCAATGCCAGTGAACTCGCCGAGGTGCTGATTCGCGAGGAGCGACGACATCTCAACACGAGTTCCGACTCCGAGGTGCTGCTCAACGTGCTCGCTTCCGAGCTGCAGCGCGTCGGCACGCCGCGCGTGACGGCCGCCGACGTGTTCGCGGCGGTCACGGCGCTCTATCGTCGCTGTCGCGGCGCCTATGCGGTGGTGGCGATGGTCATTGGCCACGGCATTCTCGGCTTTCGTGATCCGAACGGCATTCGGCCGCTCGTCATTGGTCAGCGCGACACACCAAAAGGGCCCGAGTTCATGCTCGCCTCCGAGTCGGTGGCGCTCGACATGCTCGGTTTCCGTCAGGTCCGCGATATCGCCCCCGGCGAGGCGGTCTTCATCGACGAGGCAGGACGGATGCACACGCAGCAGTGCGTGGCTACGACCCGCCAGGCACCCTGCATTTTCGAGTACGTTTATTTTTCGCGGCCCGACAGCATCATCGACAACGTGTCGGTGCAGCGTGCGCGCATGCGCATGGGCGATCGCCTTGCCGACAAGATTCGTCGCGAGCGTCCCGATCACGACATCGACGTCGTGATCCCGATTCCGGATACGAGCCGTGTGGCGGCGCTGCAGGTGGCGCAGGGGCTAGGCCTCAAGTTCCGCGAGGGCTTCATCAAGAACCGCTACATCGGTCGCACCTTCATCATGCCCGGTCAAGAAGAGCGCCAGAAATCCGTCCGCTCAAAGCTCAACGCGATCGATCTCGAATTCCGCAACAAGAACGTGCTGCTGGTGGATGATTCGATCGTGCGTGGCACGACCTCGGCGCAGATCATCGATTTGGCCCGCGAGGCCGGGGCGCGCAAGGTTTACTTTGCCTCGGCAGCGCCGCCTGTTCGTCACCCGAACGTCTATGGCATCGACATGCCGGCAGCCAGCGAGCTCGTGGCCTCGGGGCGCACCGAGGAAGAAGTTCGTCAGGTGATCGGTGCCGACTGGCTGATCTATCAGGACCTCGTCGACCTTGAATTGGCCTGCCAGCACGACGACTCGCAGGTCAAAGAATTCGACACCTCGTGCTTCTCCGGCAAGTACATCACTGCGGATGTGACCCCGGAGTTTCTGGCGCGACTGCAGCAGGAACGCTCCGATGCCGCCAAGGCGCGCAAGCGCATCGGTGCGAGTTCGCTGAAGATCGTTCGCGGCGTGTGATGTTCGGACCGCTGCGCGCCGCCACGCCGCCGCAGTGGGTCGCCGAGGCGGTCCGCCGCTGGCCGGAGTTGCTGGCCGATCACGCCAACTGCGAGAAAAAAGCCGCCTCGACGGCGCTCGCGCTGATGTTCGCTTATCCTGAGGATCGCTCGCTTGCCACGCGACTCTCCAAGCTCGCGCGCGAGGAGCTGCGCCACTTCGAGCAAGTGGACAAGTTGATGCAGGAGCATGCCGTCTCGTACCTGCGTCGCAAGCCCGGTCGCTATGCCGCGGGCCTGCGCGTGGCAATGAAAACCCACGAGCCGTTTCGCAAGCTCGATTTGTTGCTCTGCGGTGCCCTCATCGAGGCGCGATCCTGTGAGCGGTTCCGGCTGCTTGCGGCCTTGCCGGCGGGCGAGGGTTTGCCGCCACCCGTGGCCGATCTCTACGCCGGGCTACAGGCCTCGGAGGCGCGGCATTTCGAGTTGTACCTGAAGCTCGCCGAGGCTCACGCCAAGACCCATCCGGAGTCGATCCGCGAGCGTTCGTGGCAAGCGCGTCTGCAAGAGCTTGCTGACATCGAGGCGCAACTGATCGTCACACCCGACCCCGAGTTTCGCTTTCACTCAGGGCTGCCAGACTTGCAGGGCTGAGATTTTTTTGATTCGCAAAAAATCCTGATCGGTCGTCAGCAACATCAGTCCATGTCGGATGCAGAGCTGCGCGATCAATGCGTCGATGGTGCCGATCTGCGATCCCGCGCGGCGGCACGTATTGCGCAGCGCCGCGGCATCCACGTGGTCTGCGCGTTGTGGCGCGATGCAGGGAATGGCAGCGAAGTGCTCCAAAATCAGTGCGGTGGAGCGCGGGTTGCCGACGCCTTGCAGAATCTCCTGCAGCACAATACCCGTCGTGAAAATCGATTCACCGGTTTCGAGAGCAGTCTTTAGTCGGGTGACCTGCAGTTCTTGCCGTTCGCCATCACGCCGCAAAAACAACGACCAGACGCTGGTATCGACGAAAATCACTGACGGGATCGCTCGGCCTTGTAATCGTAGCGGTCATCCCACTCCAGCGTGCCCATGAGCTGCAACAGTCGTTTTTGACGGCGTCGGGCAATAAATTCTTCCAATGCTTTGGTGACGGCGGCCTTCTTGGTTTTTTCGCCGCTGACTTCCAGCGCTTGTTCGAGCAATGCCGGATCGATGGACAGATTGGTAGCCATGTGTGGACCTCCACACATGACTATACACAGAGTCAGCGACCCGTCGAAACCACTTTCCGCCGCCAATCATTCGGGGTGATCTCGAGGTACTCGCCCTGCGCGTCCCAAGCGGCGAGCACGACGCGTTCGGCTTCACCGAGCGCCGTCGAGTGGCGGTGGGTGCCGGGGCGGTGCGTGTGCCCGTGGATCATTTTCAGAACACCGGCCGCCTCAAAGGCTGCGGTGACCGCCTCGGGCGTCACATCCATGATGTGATCGGCAGCTATGCGGGTGTGTGCCTTGCTGCCGGCGCGTGCGGCGTCGGCGAGCAGCTGACGTGCTTCGATCGGCAACTTAAGCACGCGATCCCGAAATCGCGCATCGCGCAGCGTACTGCGCAGTTCTTGATAGGCATGATCACCCGTGCAGAGCAGATCGCCATGGGTGAGCAGCACGCGCTCGGCGCCAAGTGCCGCGATCACCGGATCGGGAAGCAGCGTGGCGCCGCTGCGTTGCTCGAACACCGCTCCGTACAGAAAATCACGATTTCCCTGCATCACATAGAGCACGGTGCCCGAGTCAACCAGCGCCCGCAGTTCGCGGCAGATGGCGTCTCGCGTGGGATCCGGATCGTCATCACCGATCCACGTCTCGAATAAATCGCCAAGGATGTGCAGCGAGGTCGCGCCGCGCGCTTCGTGGGCGAGAAAATTGAGGAAAGTCGTGACGGTCGCGGGTGCCGCGGCATCAAGGTGCAGATCGGAGATGAAGAGATGACGCACGCGGGGATTCTAGCCGTAAAATGCCGGCGACCAGTCCTCACCGCATGTCTCAGATGACCCCTACGACCACCACTCGTTTCGCGCCCAGCCCAACCGGCGAGCTGCACCTCGGCAACGCCCGCACCGCGCTCTTCAACTGGCTGCTGGCACACCGCGACGGCGGACGGTTCCTGCTGCGCATCGAAGATACGGACGCCGAGCGCAGCAAACCCGAATACACGACGCTGCTGATGCAGGATCTTCGCTGGCTTGGGCTCGACTGGGACGGCGAGGTGGTCGCGCAAAGTCGCCGTGGCGAGACCTATGCCCAGGCGTTGGCGCAGCTGCAGGGTCAGAGCCGGGTCTATCCCTGCTACTGCACGCCGCTCGAGATCGAAGTCAGCCGCAAATCCCAACTCGCTGCGGGGCGACCGCCACGCTACGCCGGTACCTGCCGCAACCTCGATGCGCATCAACGGGCGGCGCGAGTGGCCGAGGGTCGCAGGCCGACCCTGCGCTTTCGGGTGCCCGAGTCCGGACGTATCGAATTCATTGACCTTGTGCACGGCGAACAGCGTTTCGAGTGCGCCGATATCGGAGATTTTATTGTGCAGCGCGCCGATGGCTCGGCAGCGTTTTTCTTCTCGAACGTGCTCGATGATGCGCTGACCGGTGTCACGGTGGTCTTGCGGGGCGAGGATCATTTGTCGAACACCCCGCGCCAACTGCTGATTGCGCAGGCACTCGGTCTCGAGGCGCCTCGGTATGGCCATCTCTCGTTGATCACGAGCGGCGACGGCTCGCCGCTCTCCAAGCGTTTCGGAGCGAAATCTTTGCGCGAGTTGCGCGAACTCGGCTATTTGCCGCAGGCCATCGTCAATCATCTGTTTCGTCTCGGTCACTCGAGTGATCTGCATGCGCTCGAAAGCCCGGGCAGGCTCGCCGCTGCCTTCAACCCTGCGCACCTCGTGCGCTCGCCGGCGCGCTTCGACCCGGTGCAGCTCGAGGTCTGGCAGAAACAGGCCGTGCACGCACTCACGATCGAGCAGGCGGTGGAGTGGGTGCAGGCGTATCTGCCAGCGGGACTCGAGGCATCGGCTGCGCGGGACTTCGTCGAGGTCATCCGCAACAATCTCATCTTGCCCGCCGAGATCACGCACTGGGTGAGCGTGGTGTTCGGCGACGTGCCACCGCCCGATGCCGAGGGCCGGAGCATCATCGAGGCTGCGGGCGCCGAGTTCTTTGCCGCTGCCGCGGCGGCTGTGCGCGAGCACGGTACTGATTGGAAGGCGGTCACGCAGGCCATCAAGACGACGACGGGGCGCAAGGGACCGGAGCTCTTCAAGCCGCTGCGTCAGGCGCTCACCGGTGCAGCGCACGGCCCCGAGATGGCGCCGCTGCTCAGCTTGATCGGTGCAGCGTGCGCCGCGGCGCGATTCGAGCAGCTATCATCGCGCGCATGATTCGCATCCACAACTCGCTCACGGGCCGCAAGGAAACGCTTGCGCCGATTCGGCCCGGCGAGATCCGCATGTATCTCTGCGGCGATACGGTCTATGACTTTTGTCATATCGGTCACGCTCGCTCGAAAGTCGCTTTCGACATCGTGCGGCGCTATCTACTGCACCGCGGCTATCGTGTGATCTTTGTTCGCAACATCACCGACATCGACGACAAGATCATCCGCCGCGCCGCTGAACTCGGCGAACCGATCGGCACCTTCACCGAACGTTTCATTGCGGCGATGCACGAGGACTACGATCGCCTCAACATCCTGCGTCCCGATCATGAGCCGCGGGCAACGCAATACGTGCCCGGCATGATCGCGCTGACGCAGACGCTGATCGACAAGGGGCATGCCTATGTCGCGAGCGATGGCGACGTCATGTACGCAGTGGCGAGCTTTGCGCCCTATGGCCAGCTCTCGGGCAAGCGGCTCGCCGATCTTCGCGCCGGCGCGCGCATCGAAGTCGATACCGCCAAGCGCGACCCGCTCGATTTCGTGCTCTGGAAGAAAGCCAAGCCCGGCGAACCCTCCTGGGAGTCGCCCTGGGGCCCCGGACGACCGGGTTGGCACATCGAGTGCTCGGTCATGTCTGCCGAGATTCTCGGCAGTCACTTCGACACCCATGCCGGCGGCATGGATCTCAAGTTCCCGCATCACGAGAACGAGATCGCCCAGTCTTGCGCCGCAACGGGTGATCACTTCGCGCATCTTTGGATGCACAACGGCTTCGTCAATGTCGATGATGAGAAAATGTCGAAGTCGCTCGGCAATTTTTTCACGATCCGTGATGTGCTGGCCTCCGGCTATATTCGTCATCCCGAAGTGCTGCGGTATTTTTTGACCTCCAGTCAGTACCGCGGCCCGATCAACTATTCTCTCGAGCAGATCAACCAAGCCGACGCCGCGCTCGGGCGCTTGTATACCGCGCTGCGGGGTCTCGATGCGCCGCCCGTGACGTCGGCAGCGATCGCCGCGGCGTCTCCGGATGCGCTCGTCAACGGCGCACCCGGCGCAGAGTCCGCGGCATGGCAGGCCTTTCATGCCGCCATGGACGATGACTTCAATACGCCTGAGGCAATCGCCGTGCTGCAGAACCTCGCTGGCGAGATCAACCGCGCACGCAGTGCGGGGCAGGAGGCCGAGGCCACCGCGAGCGCGCGCGAGTTGCGTGCCATCGGCGCCGTGCTCGGACTCTTGAGCTTGCCTGCGGAGGACTGGTTTCGTGCGGCAAAGACCGGCGTCACGTCGGGCGAGGGCGGTTGGGACGAGGCGCGCATCGAGGCTGCGATTTCTGCTCGACAGGCAGCCCGCAAGGCCAAAGATTTCAAGCGCTCGGATGAGATCCGCGATGAGCTCGCCGCCGCCGGTATCGTGCTCGAGGACAAGCCGGGCGGCGTGACCGTGTGGCGACGGCAGTAAGGGTCGCAGCCGCGTGAATCGCTCGGCCGTCGCGCTGGGACTGATCCGTTTTTCCGGACTGGCGCTCGCGGTGATTATGAACGTCGTCGCCGCGCGATTGTTGGGTCCCACCGGATTCGGCGCTCTGGCGTTCTTGTTATCGTTGGTGACCTTGCTGTCATCGATCTCTTCCGGCGGCTTGACTTCGCTTTTGACTCGCGATGTCGCGAACGCATCGATGACCGGCGCAGCGACGACCGGGGGAAAATATTCGCCCGCAGGCCCCGCTTTCTTATGGGTCGCGTTGACATCGTTCGTCCTGGCTGCTCTTTTTTTGCTTGTCTCGGCGCTCGGTCTCGTGCCGAGGGTACCCACGGTCTATGCGTCCGTCGCGGTCGTTGTTGCACTCCTCGGGCTCGGGCTGCTCAACGTGTTGTCGGGAATATGGCGTGGCTTGGGATCGCCTGCAGCCGGCGATATGCCGATCGCGGTGGTGATTCCTGCGGTCTTCCTCGCCGTGGTGCTCGGGCTCTCGACAGCAACGGCAGATTTCTCCGTGATGATTTTCTTCGCTGCCTACGTTGGTGCGATCTGGGCTGCTGCTGCCGGCTCCATGCTGTTGTTGCGCAGGCGTGACCGATCAATCGGCATGCTGCTCTGCGGACTGAAGCAACCTCTGTCGCGCCTCTGGTTTTCCGGCTTTTGGCCTTTTCTTTCATTGGCGGTGGTGGGCGCATTGACCACACAGCTGGGAACGCTGATGGTCGGTTTGGTGGCCGATGAAACTTCGACGGCGTTCTATCGGGTTGCCGAGCGAATGGCGGTACTCGTCTCCTTGCCGCTCGTGGTCCTGAACGCGGTGATTGCCTCGGGCGTAGTGCGCAGTCATGCGGCGGGTGATACAACAACGCTAATGACGCTCGTGCAACGCGCGAGGAGAACGGCACTTGCGGGTGCCATACCGTTGGGGCTTGTCATGATCGTATTCGGAGACGAAATTGTAGGTGTCATGTTCGGGCCTGAGTACGTCAACGGATCGCGGGTCCCGCTCATCATTCTCGTGCTGGGTCAGTGGATCAACGTGGCGTGTGGCTCGGTGGGTCTCGTTCTGTCGATGTGTGGTCAAGAAAAAATCGTACTGCGTGAGCAGACCTTGGCGTTGGGGATCGCCGGGGTGTCTTTGCCTCCCGTCATTCTGTTTACTGGAGTGACAGGCGCTTCAGTGGTGATGGCCGTGGCGCTCGCGCTGTGGAATCTGCGGCTTTTGGGCGCGATGCGTCGACAACTGACGGCGCTCGCGCAGGCGAGTTGACTGCGATGCCGCTCGATCGATTTTCTGTCCAACACCGCGTGGCTTGGCCAAAGTTCATCGATGATCGTCTGCGTCGTTTGCTTCGGGGGTTTCCCGATCCGCTCGTGCGACCGTTTGCCTCGTCGCTGTCGACCGCATTTGTGGTGGGTTGCGGCCATAGCGGCACCACGCTGCTCGCGGCCAAATTGGGTCGTCTCGCGGGGTGTTTTGTTCCCGGCTGGGAGACCTCGATTTTTTTGCCCGATCACGGACTTGCCTGGTCGAAGGCCGCATTTGGCGCGCTGCTCAAGAGCGCCGAGACATCAGGCCATGACCTGATTCTCGAGAAGACACCGAAACATGTGCACTGTGCCTCGCGCATCCGTCGCTTGTTGCCGGAGGCGCGATTCCTCGTAGTGACCCGCAATCCCCTCGACACCTGCGCCTCGCTTTTCGAGCGCTTCAGTGATCTTGAGTACGCCATCGAGCGCTGGAACCTCGACAACACGGCAGCCGCAGCACTCATTGGCCAGAACGGCGCGCTGCAGATTCGCTATGAATCGCTGACGATGGCGCCTACGATCGAGTTTGCGCGGGCAGCGGAATTCCTCGGTCTGACTTGGGACGATGCCGCGCTCGGACCCGGGGAGACGGTGTTCGCGCCGGCGGCCGCTGAAGAGAACATGGTTCGCAGGGCGCTGGAGGTCGCGGCGCCTGTGGTGTCGCGCAATGGACTGTGGAGACAAAGGCTCGCGGCCGCGCAGGGCGAGCAGGTCCGTTTCGCGACTCGCGATCTTGCCGCCAGACTTGGTTACGACAGCGAAATCTCGATCGAGTGACCGCCTCAGTTTGACGGATTACCGCGGCCGCGTCGTACGATGAGTGCGCAACGCTGCCTCGAGCGTGTTTTTCATGAGCATGGCGACCGTCATCGGGCCAACGCCGCCCGGCACGGGCGTGATCCATGCGGCGCGGCGCGCGGCCGCTTCGAACTCCACATCGCCGCAGAGCGTGCCGTCGTCGCGGCGATTGATGCCAACGT
>Ga0172376_10003564_pt1 | contig 18345 bp, 14 predicted proteins | sample Lak35m_FD_121114 | JGI IMG/M metagenome (GOLD analysis project Ga0172376, IMG submission 121114) | Freshwater microbial communities from Kabuno Bay, South-Kivu, Congo - kab_092012_35m | ecosystem: Environmental > Aquatic > Freshwater > Lake | place: Democratic Republic of the Congo: South-Kivu... | reverse complement strand
TGGATCCGAATCGCGCCTGGAGCAGTCTGCGTCCCATTCTCGAACGGGAACCGGGCAACATGGAAATGATCGATACGGCGATCGGGCTGGGCATCGGCCAGCCGGAACGCACATCGAAGGAAGCCAGAGATTGGGTCCTCAGCAAGATGCGATCCGAAAAAACCGACCCGAAAATCGTGGCCCGGGTGTCCATGTCGGCTCACGCCGCCAACCAATGGCCCTTGGCCATCGAGTGTTACGAAAAGCTGACGAAGATCGACCCCGAAAACGATGTGGCGCTGAACAACCTCGCCGGGATTTACTACAAAACACCGCCGTACCAGATGGAAAAAGCCCTTTCGCTCGTGGACCGCGCACTGGCCGGGAGCCCCGGGAATCTGGGTTATCTCGAAACCAGGGGCCAGATTCTGGCCCGCATCGGCCGTGTCGATGAGGCCCGCTCGATTCTGGAAGGTTGTCTCTCCACGTTCCCGAACGAATGGAATCTGCATAACACACTCGCGCAGATCTACGATTACCAGGGTAATGCTTCGCTGGCGGCCATCCACCGTGAAAAACTGGCCGAACTCAAAAAACCTTCGAACGCACCGGTCGAAGACCGCATCGTCTTTCCGGAACCCAAACCCGTACCGGCAACTTCGGGAAAACCCTGAACGCTCTTGCGGTACGATCGGTCCGGTCGTTCGCCCTTGGTGGCCAGCATCGAGCGGCTTCGCCCACGTGTACCGATAGCGCCCGGCGGATCGCGCGTCGTCCGAATTTCCCGGGCCCTGGCCGCCTGACAAATTTGCGACTTTCAATCATGCATTTCCGTCGACATTTGGATATAGTTGTCTGAACTACTCACGAGGAACGATCGAGATGTTTACGCAAACCGTCGAATACGCTCTGCGAGCGATCGTTCACTTGGCGCAGCAGGCCCCCAAAGCCAGCACGACCGAAGAAGTCGCTGATGCCACGCACGTTCCACGTGCCTATCTGGCCAAAATCCTCAGTGGTCTGAGGCGGGCCGGGCTCGTCAAAAGTCAGCGCGGGCTCGGCGGCGGCATCACCCTGGCCCGTCAGCCGGACAATCTGACGATTCTTGACGTCGTCAACGCCGTCGAACCGATCCAGCGCATCCGGACATGCCCCCTCGGCCTGGCGGAACATGGCTCGAACCTGTGCCCATTGCATTCACGCATGGATGCTGCCATGGCCATGGTCGAGTCCGCATTTCAGTGTTCGACTCTGGCCGAGGTCCTCAGCGAGGATTCCGGCAGCGTGCCCCTGTGCCCGTTTCCGCCAGTCGAAACGAACCCGGACCGGAACCGCGCCTGGGCCCTGAATCGAAACCTCGCTCGCGAAATGGGCCTCGACCCCGAAAACCCCTGACCCGACCTGACGACGTTTACGGGTCCGATCGTCAGTCATTCTTTCTGGACAGAGACTGACAAGCCCGATGACGGCACGTTCATGAGTCTTTCGGACTTCGTCAACGGAGACCTGACCGGCTGGTTCGCCGGATCACGTTCGTGCGGACCCGTCCGCCGGCTGCGTCCTGGCTCGACTTGCCGCTCGAAGCGTTCGACCGATGGCCAACGTACCGAGACCGATCGAAAGGCACAGCCAGCCCAGTGGTTCGGGCACAGGAGTGAGGTTGTTCACGAGCAACCGCGGCTGGACCGCGAAATCCGCGGAAAACATGCCGTAATCGCCGCCGAAGATCGAAACGGTCAAGTAGCGGCTCGATGAGCGAGCCTGATTGAAGGCGGCGATGAACGAAAGCGGCAGTGGCGTCGAGATCAGGACATCCCCGGAGAGCGGCGACTGGATGACGTCGCCGAAGGGAACCGATACCGTTCGAAATCCGTTCGTCGCGAGATCGGCGAAAATCTGGGCACCAGCCGGTGCCTGGGCCGCGAATTGTGGGTCCGCAATCTCCTCGGCCGTGAATTCCCGGGGCAACCCGAGCGTGAGTTCAAGTGTCGAAAACGGGTTCGTGAGCGACACCGTCGTTCGCCTCGTGACCGTCAGATCCAGCGTGGCCGAAAGGATCGACGATTGCGAATCGAGGGTATCGAAGATCATGTAACTGCGATAGTTGCGTGTGAACGTCCCCTTCTGGTAAGCACCCGCGGTCATCGTCGTCAGCTTGTCGAAGCCGGCACCAAGATTGACGGGAGCACCGAACCAGTCCCAGGAAAACGTACCGATCGTCATCGGCTCCAGCAGAATCTGGGCCGCGCCGGTCGGCCTGGACAACATCGGTGCGAGGCACAGAATCGCCGCAATCACGGCTCCCATTTTCCGCGGGAACTGCAACCGATACGCGAATGAGCCGTGAAAGTCGAAATCTCGAAGCATCGCGATAACTCCGGCAATGGTGCCAATCGCCGCCACGGCGAAAACGATCGTCGTTCAGCGGATCGGTTCGGTATAATCCTCAATCCCGGACGTTTCGGCAGGAATCGTTCCTGCGTTTCGGACCGGGCGGAAATTCGCATCGTTCGGATTCGAAGAAACCGGCAATCGACTTTCCGTTCACATATAATGACATGGGTGAAGTTCCGATCACAAGTGGTCACCGATCCCAATCTGCCGGCGACGGATCGCGTCCAGAAGCCAATCGAACCGAAAAAGCCATGCCTGAACCGGTCGAAACCTCCAAATCCGCTTCAGACAAAACCGGCTCCGCCTGGACCGGTTCCGGCCGAAAATTCGTCCTGGGGCTCGTACTGGCGATCCTGATGCTCTGGGGGCTCCTTTACCTTGGTTTTCGATCCTGGAAGGCCGGCTATGAAGGCCGGGCCACCGCGGGGCGTGCCGCCGCGGCACGAATTCGCCCCCTGACCCAGGCACGGCCCCCAAGTGTCGAGATCTGGGTGTGGGAAGACACCGTCGATCATGCGGAGGCCATGCTCATCGCCCTCACAGGTTCGAATCTCCTTTCCGTCGCGCAGATTCAGGAACTGACCGGGCAGATCGACGAGCTGACACGACAAGCGACCGAAGATCCCGCCAAATCGATCCCATTGCTGAAAGAGTTTTGGGACGCACTTTCGAAGCGATCCGGCCCCGTGGCCGATATCTATGGGCGCCCGGAATCGCTCGTTTCGGGCCCGCTCTGATTCGAATGGCGCTTTTCGATTCGTTTCCAGTCGCGTCACAATGCGTTTCGCGAACCGTAACGCAATTGGGTCTGGACATTGACCGTAGAATATTGTTGAATCACTCAGGCGAATCCTTCGCCGGAGGAGCACCCAATCGGCTCCGAGTTCTCCGATGAAGCCTGAATCTCGACCGACTGATGAGCTGTCGCCGTCGGAAGCCCCCCGACAGGGTGCCTCGGACATTCCGCGCCATTCGGGAAAGACCCTCTTCCGGGTTCTCGACCTGAAAGCCGTGCCGGCCTGGGCATTGAGTCTGGTCCTTCACATCGGGATTCTGGTGGGCTTGACGCTCGCCTCGTTCGCGACGATGGGCGCGCCGGTCGTCCCTTCTTCTTTCGATGCCAGCCCTTTCGACACGAAGGTGGCTCCCGAGGAAGTCGTGAACATGCTGGCCGATCCATCGGACGACCCGACGCGAACCCTGGCGGCGGCAACGGCTTCCGGCGATATCGCTGCCCACGAGATGCCTTCGCCGACACCGGTGCTCTCGGAAACCGGCAAATACGCCCGGCCCGAAGATCTGACGGTGGACGTGACGATTCCGAAACTCGCCATGGATTTCGTCATCCCCCGGGCTTCGGAAGTTCTCGAAGGCCGCACGGGATTCAAGGGGGACGTGCAGCCCGCATCGGAAATTGGCGAAGCGCTCGACCTGCTGGCTCGCGAGATCCTGGTCCGTCTCGGCCGTCAGCGGGTCGTCGTCGCATGGATGTTCGACGAATCCGAATCGATGCGCGACGACCAACAGGCCGTGCTGGCGAAATTCGACCGCATCGTCGGCGAACTTGGCACCCGCGTCGACGAAACGGCCGCCACGCGGGGCGAAAGGCAGGCCGAGACCGACAAGGCTGACGACAACCCGAAAGCTCGCGCAACCCGCCGCAGGGAACGGGCAACGATCGACCCGCTCCGGCATGTCGTCATCGGTTTCGGCGAACAGTTCGACCTGATGCAGCCGCCCACGGCCGACGAAAAGGCCATCACCGAAGCCGTCAACAAACTCCGCGTGGACACCACCGGTGTCGAAAACACGTTCGGGGCCGTCGCGCGCACGCTTCAGCAATATGGCTCGCTCTCGTCACCCGAACAGCAGCTCATGGTCGTGATCGTGACGGACGAGTCGGGCGACGATCTCGACAATGTCGAAAACGTGCTGGCTGACTGCAAACGTCTTCGCGTGCCCGTTTTCGTCATCGGCCGTCAGGCCATGTTCGGGACCGACCGGCTGCAGTATCGCTGGGTCGACGCCCAAACCCGGGAAGTCTACTGGGTCACCATCCGCCGTGGCCCCGAAACGGCCGCTTTCGAAACCCTTCAGTGGGATGGCCTGCACCTGCGGCGCGAGGATCAGCCCTCGGGCTTCGCACCCTATGACCTGGCCCGGCTGACCAAAGAAACCGGCGGCCGCTACTACATTCTGCCGACCGTCGAAAACGAACGAGTCCGCCAGATCGAAAAAGCCTATTCCTACAACGAAATCCGCGAACTCGCCCCGGATTACGAAGGCCGCATCCCTTATCTCAGACGCCGCAACGAATCGCGTCTTCGTTCGACCATGGCCGAGATCATCCGCATCACGGCCGAATTCGGCCTGCGGGAGGAATTTCCGGTCGACCCGCAAGCGACCCTGCCGCTATTGATCGAATCCGGCGGTCAGGCCATTCAGCGCATCCAGGCCTGCGCTGAGCTGGAAAAGCGACTGCGAACACTCGAAAAACACCGGGACAGAGACCCCGAGAGGCGCTGGCAGGCCAATTACGACCTCATGCTTGCCCAGCTCGTCTATTCTCAGGTGAAGCTGGCCGAGTACGCCGCCCTCATGGACCAGTGGATCGCCGCGATCCGGTCCGGCAAGCCGCCGGTGCCTTCCAACACCCAGACACCCGAGCGTATCGTTCTCTGGCATGTCCGCCATTCGCCCGCACACCATACCAAACCCGAGTTTCACGGGGCGAAAAAGGCCATGGCGAAAGAGCTGTTCGACAAGGTCATCGAAAAATACCCCAACACCCCCTGGGCAGACCTGTCCCGATTGTGCCTTGAACGTGGTTTTTCGGTCGATCGGGGCGAAATCCTGCGCAGCCCGCTGTATCAGGATCGGGCCCGATTCGTCCCGAAGTTCTGATCCGATACCGATCGACAGGAAATCGCACTTCGCCGTTTCGAACGCAAAATTCAGCCGCACATGGCTTTGAGGTTGCGTATCACGGCCCGGTAGCTCTCCGGATCGGCGCCGATGGCGGCCGCGACCGAATCGGCGTCGGCCGTCGCTGCCCGCAAAGCCTCAAGAAACCGCTCGAACCGGGCTTCCTCGGCTTCGAAACCCTGTTTCGCCTCGGCCATGTGGCCCAGCCGAAGCATCAGAACCGGCCAGACAGAAGGCAGATATAGCGATTCGGCCGGAATCGATCGCAGGCAATCTTCGAGCCTTTTGGCCGAATCGACGACGGACTGGGTCAGGGGGTGCCCCTCGATCGCGAACAGCTCGGCACCTTCGAGCGGTTCGACACCCTCACGCAACAGGCCCAGATAGTCGACGGCCGTCAGAATCGTCATCCGCCATGGATCCAGCGGGTCGTAGTCGTAATCGGTCAGCCGATCCGAATCCATCGATCGGAATTCACCCTCGAACCTTTCGGTGAGTTCCTCGAATCGATCGACGATCTCCTGGCCGGCGTTCGCGGGTCCGCCGGGTTTGCGGGCCTCGCGCGTAGCGAGCGAAAATTCGAAGACGCTCCACAGATGCGCCCGCCACGGCAATTGGGTTTTGAGCTGTTCGATGATCTCCGCCCAGCGCTCGCTTTCGAACGTCTCGGCCGGGAAGCCCTGCCAGTTCGGCGAGCCGCCTGAGCGTACGCCCGCGATGCCCGCGAGCCGTTCGTTCGCGGCGTTCGAAGCCAGCAGCCGATACCAGTAAACCAGGTCGGCCGCGGCTTTTCGCGGCGTCAATTCGCTGGCCCGCCAACTCTTGAGAGCGTCCGGCAATCGCAGCGGCGAACCGGCCCAGACGAGCTTGCCCGCCGGGTCGATCAGGGCGGCCGCTGGCAGCGCGATCAAGTTGGCTTGGTCGGCGAAGTAGTCGATCACGCCTTCCTCGCCCGTGTTTTCGGCGTTCGAAGTCGTGTCGACAGTGACTTCCGATCCCAGCCGCCAGCCGATTTCGCCGGTCCAGCGTGCCAATTCTTGCGCGTAATCCGCCTCGAACAAACTCGCCATCGGCTCGTGCGTGCGTACCAGTACGACGCAATCGATGTCTGGAAACTCCGCGGGCAAGTCGTTCAAGTCCGGTTCGTTAAGTACGTTCCAGCCAGGTTCGAGCGAACGATCCGTAATGACGTCCGCCAGAATCAGCCCCACCGCACGACCCGGCCGAGGCGGTCCGAACCGATCGGCCGTCGTGACGGGCGATGCGGCGGTTCGGGCAGGTTCCGGTGCCGGTTCGTTCTTCGGCTTGCCGAAAACACGGCCGAAAAAACCGCCTGATTTCGCAGTTGTCGAAGGCTCGTTGCGGGCCGGCTCGACCGGTTTCGCGGCCGGTGCGGTCAGCCATGCGATCGTGCCAGAGCCGAACCCGGGCGGACTTTGGGCGAAGACTGGCTCGAAGGCTATTTCGTCCACACTCGCCGCCGGGTCCATTTCCAGAGTCTGCAGCATTTGCCGGCGTTTGTGCCCAGATGGGTCCGCGACCAGCTTGCCGGCCCGAAAATCGGCAAGGGCCCGGCGCAATTTCCGGGCGGGGCCGATCCATCGCACCTGGCCATTGCCGTCCACCAGAAAAGTGATCGGCAAGCCGAGCTCGCCGAAGGACTCCAGCCAGTCATGAACGACGGCCTCCGAGCCCGTGGCTGAGGAAGATGCCGACGCGTCGAAACCGACATGAAGCCCGGTCGTCTCGCCGGTTTCGCCCAAAATGGCACGCATGGCAGGTTCGTCCATGCCGATGGCCATGCTTGAGAACCGGATTTCCGGGAATGCCTTGCTCAGCTCGCCCAATTCAGCCAGATTCTCGCCCGACCACTGGGACCAGAATTCGATCACGAACGGGCCGCGCGAACTCCCGGCGATCGCGGCATCGCCCAGGATCCAGCGAGCGGACGCGAGCGACGGAGCGGGTGCCCCGACGGTCGAAGTGCCCTGGGCCAATTTCGGGCCTGGATTGTCCTTCGCAGTGGCCTGGGCGATCTCGTCTGGCATGGCACGGTCCTTGTGCGCTTGCGGGTGTCTGAAGTGCGAACCGGCGGGGGCAAAAGGGATGCCGGCTGAGGCGTCAGGCTACCAAGTTTCGGCTTTGTCGTCGAGGGAACAGGCTTAATCGGCCGTTGCTGGCCAACTTGGCGAACACGTCTCACGACATGCCGTTGCGGCGTGACGGATCAGCCAGCGGGTTTCAGTTGCCGGCTTTTTTGCGGTCCGGGTATTCGATCACGATGAGCTGGTGCGTGGGCGCGTCGTAGCTGTATTCCTGATATAACGGAAGTTTCGGCAGGCGGATTTCGTCCGGCTGACCCTTCTTGATCACGTTCTTCATGAAATCGTCGTAATCCTTGGGGTACTCACCGGTTTCGGCCCGATAGAGTTCCACGGCATGTTGGATGTTCATGGCCGCGACCCGGTCGATCGCACTGATGTATTGCTTGGAGGGGGCGAAGACCGACTTCGTGGCCTCGGCCTGGTTGTTGGCCACGACGGCACCCTTGGAGAGTTCGGCGCCGGTGTCGCGAATGTCGGTCGTGGTTTTGCCCAGGATTTCTTTCGATTTCACCGGTTCGGCGGCCTTGGCCTTGGCGGCGGCCGCTTTTTCCGCGGACGTCATGGAACGGGGCTCGTCGCATCCGGCCGGCGCGATGGCCAGCAGTGCAAGGCAGGGCAGCCACGTGCGGATCGTTCGGTGCATCGGTGCGAGTCCTTGTCGTGAATCCGGCCGGTTCGGGTGCGTCACTTGGCGGGGGCGGCGATCAGTTCGATCTTTTTCGGGTCGGTGACGAAAATGCGTGTCTGATCCGCACTGCGGACGACCTTGCCGGTCACGCGAACCTTTTTGTCGAGGAAGTGGGCCAGGATGTCCTTCACCCCTTCCTTTTCGAACGCGGCGGCCGTTTCGAACGGAATCACCACGGCGACATTCGTCGAACTTTTGTAATCCTTTTCCGAGTCGAGATAGTACCGCTCGGACGAATCCGCCTTTTTGCCGGACTGAACCGTCATTTCGATCTGGACGGTTTCGCCGACATGGTCGATCGCCTTCTCGGCGGCGACCTTCACCGGACTTTCCGGGGCCTGGGCCGCCAGCGAGCCGGAGCCGGCCAGCCAGAACGTCAACGTCGCCCAAACGATCGCGAAACTTCGCCGATTCATCCTGGCCGCCTTTCCCAAACGCATTGGCCGTCAATCACCCGAATCCCGATCGATGACGAGAAAACGTCACCCCGATGACATTTCAGGCTACACGTGCCCGATGCCGGGAATCAAGAGGATCCCGCAAGGCGATATCGCTTCTGCCGCGAATACGCCGATCGCACCGGAAACGACGAACCCGGCGAGGTCTTGCGACTTCGCCGGGTCGTCGTCTCGTCTAGAAGCTAACCGCAAGATGCACGCACAATTGGACGAGATGGTCCGAATCGTACCAGCCTCGGCGGAATCTCGTGGAAGCCGCCCTTGAGGGAATCTGTGACCGGCAAGGTCGACCGAATCGTCACAGCATCGCAAAATGCTCAGCCGCTTCGAATTCGAACCCGTCGATCATCCCCTGACAATTTCAATATACCGCATGAATCAAGAGGTGCCGGGGCGAGCCGCCGATTTTTCGGATTCGTCGAGCGGTTCGTTTCCCTGTTCGATTGCGGCTGGCCAGGCCCGTCGCTTCAAGTCGTTCTTTCGGTTCCATTTGCCGCCGGTCGAGCCAGGCGGCGGGCGATGTCGGCCTGAAGAACCGCCGGCATTTCCGTGGGCGGGTCGCCAGGTTTGCCCGCCATACCGGCCAGTCGCGCGGCCAGCTTGCCATCGCGAAGCCAGGGAATGCCCATCGAAGCCGCCTTCTCGGCGAAGGTCGCCGAGATCGTGCCCCTCAAAACCTGACCGACCGCCAGCCTGCCGCCGGATGTTCGCATGAGTTGCACGCTCAACCCGCTGAAGCCGGTTCCGACGATGACCGCGGCCGTTTGTTTCGTCATGGCGTCGATCGTCGATGTTTCACGAATGCGCCGCACCAGCTTCTTCCGCTTGCTTTTCCATTCCACGTCGCCTTCGGTTTCGCGCAGTTCCCGGCGGGCCTGGTCCGAAGTCGGCCGCAACTGGTCCATCCAGCGCAAACGGTTCAGAACATATTCGACGGCACCCAGCAGGGCGATCGGTACCGCCAGCAGCGTCAACCCCATCCCGAGCGAAACCCGCCCGTGCTGTAGCACGCTCCGGAGCGTCGAGTGTTCATGATCGTCCGAAGGCGGAACCGGCGACCAGCGCGACTTGAGCACGGCGATCACCAGAACGCAACCGGCGATGATCGCCAGCGGCCTCAGCGTGCCGAGCAGCAGGCGATGCGAAATCGGCGGCAGGCGGGACGACGAATCCTCGTCCGAAAAAAGCGACGATTTCCACAGGCGGCCGAAGTTCGGCAGTGCCAGAGACGGTGTCCAGGCTCCGCCGGTCGTCGCTTGATGCACCAGCAGCATGATGGCCATGACGCCCAGAGAAACCGTCAGCAGCGGTTCCGCGACCGGAACGGCAATGCCCATCACCATGGCACGTAAAAACCGGGCCGTGACGTTGCCCCGTGCGATCTCCGGCAGTTGCCGCCAGGTTTCCTCAATCGATGCGTGCAGACTTTCCGCCAGGGCGGGACCACGCATGTAGACCAGTGCGATCGCGCCGATCAGCCCCGCGGCTTGCACGAATGTCGCCGCCGTCGGCAGAAAGCCCATTTCCCGGGCCATGTCGATCCGCCGGGGCGAGGGGGCGGCCGTGCGATCCTCTTCGTCCGCCATGATTCAGCCTCCGCTCGATTCGACTTGATGCCGCGCTGCATCGGCGCCGGAACTCGTCCGGTTCGGTTCCTCGGCGTCCGGAACAGGATCCGGCCCTGGCGGTTTCGGATCAGTCGCCGGGAGGTCCCTTGTGGACGAGTCCGTTTCGCTTCCGGTTTTTGCCGGATCCGTTTCGCCCCGTTCCGGATTCACCGGCACGAGCGAACGTTCGACGAAGGCGAACCAGCTTGCCGAACTCTCCCTGAGCGACATCGAAGCGGTGCCGAAACCTGCGGCCAGCACGAACATGCCGATACCCAGACGTGTCGGTGCCAGCAGGCTCCATGAAAGGGCGACGGACCGGGATTTCGTCGCGATGCCCACGGCCATCTGGGTAATCGCAAGCGCCAGGACGATCGGCCAGGCGACGAGAATCGAAACCGCGAGTGCCTCACCCACGATATCGAAAATCGAGGCCGCTCCGGCCGAGCCGATCGGCCCGATGCCCTGGCCGAGCGGGCAACAGCGCAGGCTTGTCGCCACCAGGTCCATCATGTGCAGCGGCCCGCGACCGGCGAAGAAAATGACCATTCCGAGAAGCGTGAATAGCCGCCCGATCGGTGTCGGCAACGCGCCGGCGTCGCCGTCCCAGTCCGGCTGATAGGTCGTCTGAATGTTCAGACCGGCCAGCAGGGCGATCCATTCCCCGGCCGATCGTGCCGCGGCGATCCACAAACTCACGCACAGGCCAAGTGCAGCCCCGATGACGAACTCGGAAGTCATGATCCAGGCCGATTCGTGCATTTCCATCTGCCGGATCGGAACCGCCGGCGGCAATACGCCTGACATCACCGAAGCCATCAGCACGGCCAGGGCCATGCGGATTCGCAGGCTGACCGTCTGCGACGAAAACCCGGGTGCGAAGCTCGTCAGGCCGACCCAGCGAATCGTCAAAAGGCTCAGGGCGGTGTAGTCGTCCTGCCAGCCACTCAGGCGGCTCGCCAGTTCCCAGAGCGATCGATCGAGTTCGGCGGGATCGGCCAGCATGCGTCATCAACTCCGAACGTCAGAACACGATCGAACCCACGGCACGGACGCCTGAGATTCTCGGGTCACTCGCGGCCCGCGACGGACTGGATCAGCTCGGTCGTGAAGCCGACCCACTGGCCCGCCATCCAGGGAATCAGGGCGATGACCACGACACTGACGATGATCATCCGCGGAATCTGGTTGAACGTGCCCTCGTTGAGTTGCATCACGGTCTGCACCAGGCCGATCACGACTCCCGAAACAAGGGCCGCGAGCAGAATCGGCAGCGTCAGCACAAGTGCCAGCCGGAGCGCTTCCTGCGACCAGTCGAGAACCCATTGCGTATCCATGCGGGGCCTTCCTTTGCCGAAATGAGCAGGCACGTGCGGCGCGTTCGGGTCAGCTCGACGCGAAGCCGTTGATCAGGGCACCGGCGGTCAGCATCCAGCCATCCGCCAGGACGAACAGAATCAGCTTCGTCGGCGTGGCGATCAAGGTCGGCGGCATCATCCAGATCCCCATCGCCGCCAGCACCGTCGCCACGACAAGGTCGACCACCAGAAACGGCAGATAGACGGCGAAACCGATGGAAAGGGCCGTCGTCAGTTCCGATAGCAGAAACGCCGGCGCCACCACATGCAGGGGGTAACCTTCGTCTTCACCGTTCCCGCCGGCAAGCCCCGGCGATTCCGCTGCAGGGCCCTTCTGATCGTTCGGGGCTTCGTCCTGACTCTTCGAGAAAGCGGCCAGCTCTTCGAGATATCCTTCATGCCCGGTATGGCGGATCTGGGCCAGCATGAACCGGCGAATCGGTTCGGATCCGATCCTCAGAGCCTCGATCTGGCTGATCCTGCCATTGGAATAGGGCACAACGGCGTCTTCGTAAACCCTTTCGGCGACAGGTTTCATGACCAGCACGGAAAGCAGCAGCGACAAGGCCACGATCACCTGGTTGCCCGGGATCGACGGGCTGCCCAGCGCCTGCCGCAACAGCCCAAGCGTGATCTGAATACGCACGTACGAAGTCGTCATCAACAGCGCCGCTGGAAGAAACGTCAGCCCGGCCATCAACAGCACGCCGGGGGCCGACGAGGTGAACGCCCGCAAGCTGTCCGTCGGATTTTGCGGTCCGGGATTCGCGTCCAGGTTCCGGTTCGGCTGCGCCTGGCCCAAAGCGCCATCGCCGACCGGCTCCAGCGGGATTCTTGGCATTTCGAATCGCAGCGGCGAACGGTCCTTCTCTTGCTGGGACGTTTGATCCGCCAGCCGGAGGATCGACTTCACCTGCTCGGAATCGATCGAATCGCCCGGCGATTCCTGACCTTTCGCAGCCGAAAACACCGTGATGCCGATCGTGAAAGCCGCGAAAGCCACACGCCGCAATCGCATGGACCGAATCGAAGGACGAAGCACGTTCTGGCCGATCATGCCGCTGCCCCATTCTTCGAAACGGGCGATTCCGCAATCTCGCCCACACGAGCCTCGACCGGAATACGCCGGATGTGATCTTCCGTAAAGTCATCGATCGCATGGAATTCGGTCGCGTCAGACGCTGCCGGTTCGGTCGCCCACTGCGCCAGAGTGACCGGAGATCCTTGTGGTCCTGTCCCGATGACCAGCGTGCGCGATCCGATCCGCACCACGTGCACAGCCTGCCGGGGCGTCAGTTGCACGCGCGACGTAATCCGCGCTTGATCGTTCGATGTCGCGGCCGCGATCCCCATGGGGCGAATGAACTTGCGGGAAACGATCAGGGCGATTGCGCCCACGGCCAGGACACCGCCGGTCCAGCTGAGAGAACGTTCCAGAATCGGTGAAGATGGGCGCGTTGCGGCTTTGGTTCCGCGCGAAGAGAGACTTGCCGCGGGGGAATTCGAGGCGTGCTTCGTCTCAGGCCCGGATTGACCGTGTGCCAGGGGCGGAATCAGGCAGATCGAACTCGCGATGGCGAAAGAGATTGCGTTTGGAACCCGAAAGCTGGCGGTCATCCGTGATTCGCCTCGGTGACATTCCGTGCTGTGCGTTGCCCGGGCTCGACCCGGCGTCGACCCCTTTCTACCACGACCCGGGCGGATCGCCAACGTCAGTTCCATGGGCCCGGCTGACTTTACCGCGCGTAATTGGGCACGGTCGTTCGACTGCTGTTTTTCGAAATTCGCGCAAGAATCGGGCCCCTGGATCGAATGACACGACTGGCAGTCCGTGTGTTCGATTCGGTATAATCGTAAAGAAGCCCTCACGACCGCCGGGATCGATCAGGCAATTCAAGCGACCGATTTTTGGCTTCGGAAAAGGATTTCGCGCGTGTCCCATTCTCCGGATTCCCCGGAAGCTCTGATCGTCTCAACGGTGCCGGCGTCGCCGCTCCGGACCAGCTTCTCCGCGCACGTCACCCACGAGGCCAGCGACCTGATGAAACGGGTCGGTGCGTCGGTCGTGATGATTCTTGCCGAGTCGATGAACGACTGGCAGTGCGCTCGCGGTTCGCAGGTCAAGTTCATCGTGGCCAGCATGTCCGAGAAGATTCAGGACGCCGCCCGGGACTGCGGCCTCACGGTCATCGAACTGGAACCGCTCAACAATTCGATCGCGGACCGGATCAGCCTGAGCCTGATCGAAGCCGTCTCCATGGACCTTGTCGGACCGACCGACCTGGTCGTCGTCGTTTACGGCGGATTCGAATCGGGCGTGCTCGACAGCATCTCGGTCGTTCGGCTCGGCGAGCACCTCGAAAAACTCAAGCCGCGCGACCTGCGCGAACTCGAAACCAACGTGCCTTTCGAAACGCTCAAGTGCGTCGTCGACGTGGCCACCGAAATCGGCCGGGAAGGGCGTGAAGGCACGGCCGTGGGCACGCTGATCGTCGTCGGCGATCACCGCAACGTCATGCAGCGCACGCGCCCCATGGGCTTCGACCCGTTCAAGGGTTACCCCCGCCGCGAACGCAACATCAAGGACTTCCGCGTCCGCGAAGCCATCAAGGAAATCGCCCAGCTTGACGGCGCCATCATCGTCTCGCGCGACGGCACCGTGGAAGCCGGCTGCCGACTCGTCGACGCCCCCGTGCACGGCCTGGCCCTGCCCAAAGGCCTGGGCACACGCCACTGGGCCGCCGCGGCCATCACGGCTGTCACACGCTGCGTGGCCGTCGTCGTGAGCCAGTCGACCGGCACGGTCCGGCTCTTCCGCGATGGCGAAGTGATCCTGAGAGTTTCGCCCATGCGGCGGGCCCGGGCCATGAAATGGACGGACCAGGAAACCGAACCGCCCAACGCCGGCTCCAAATCCGAATGAGATTTCCCGCGATCGACCGACGAAATCGAAAAGCCGCATCAGTTCTTCCGGTGCGGCTTCCGTTTTTCTTCGATTCCCGGGGCAGAATGCCCCGCCCGAATTCAACCCCGCTGAACGGGATTGATCATCGGTCCGATGATCGGCAGGTTCTTGACCACACGCACGCCGCCGCGTGTGCCAGGCCGGGTTTTGCCGCCAGGCGTTTCGTTGGTCGGCCGCGAACTTGAGATGATTTCGACGTTGGCGTTCGGCTGGCGTCCGACAGCGAGGTGAAGAATCGGGTGCCCGATGATCGTCGTGTCGTTCGTTCGGTTCGATCGGACGTAACTCGCGATGCCATTGACGTTCAGAACGAGATTCGACGTCTTGTCGGCTGAGTAGGTTTTCAGGTTGCCCCGAACGTCGATCACGGCCGAACCGAAGAGTTGCGGGAAGAACGATTCGCTCAGACCGCCGAGTTTCTGGTTGGCGTCGACATAGAGTTTGAACGAACCTGTGCTCGCGAGCGTGTTGGAATCGTACGTATTGGCGGCGTAATACGATTTCGTGACCGTGACGCCGTCCTGATTCTTCGCCGATTCGGTCTTCTTCGCATCCGGATCGATCACGATGACGTTCTGATCCACGGAGCCCATCACATATTGGACTGGACTGAGCAGCGGAACCGAGTCACCGATCTTGGTCGTCGAGCTCACGCTCAGGTTCTTGCTCGAATTGACGCCGATCTTCATGATCCCAAGTTGAGGATCCTGATTCACCGGATTGAACGCCGTGAAGTACGAGAGGCCGACCGAGTAGACGAACGACACGCCAGCCACGCCGGCCGTGCCGCCCCGTGAATAGAACGTCTCGGGGTAATTCAGGGCAGTTCCCAAAAACACCGACTTGCCGGTGTCGAGACTGGCGCTGAGGTCGATCCCCTGAGTCCGTCCCGTCGAATTCGTGCCGCCAGTGGATGTGGTCAGATACAGATTCCCGCTGGAACCGCCCAGACCATCGAACGCGTAGGGATCGCCCGTTTTCGGGTTGACCACTTCGAAAGTGCCTGACAGGCTGCCGTCCAGAACGCTGTAGGCGTTGACGAAGTATCGGGTCTTGTTCGAAGAGTCCACCAGCGAGTAACCGACTGTGACGACCTGTCGGCTCACGGCGATTTCTCGTCCGCCGACGATTTCCTTCGTGACGTTTTCACCCACGCCCGAGCCACGCAGCGTCAGTTCAGGCGAACCCAGCGTGATACCCGACGGCGGCTCGATCTTGACGTACTGGTCCGCCGTCGCCGACTCGATCACGAATGTCGAAGCGTTCCTGTTGATCCGGTAAAACACCAGATAGTCGTCAGCCGGCTGCGTATTGTCGATCACGCCGCCGATCATTTCCTTGCCGAGGCGGGGCGAAGGCTGGCCGTTGGGATTCGCCGAGCCGTTGACGTTCCGGAAGATCAGCTCGACACCCTGAACTTCCACGCGTGTGTTGCGGGCCGTGCTGGGGATCGCACCTGGCACGATCAGACCACCCACACCCGTCAGTTCGCCGTTGGAGATCGTCAACTGGTCGGTCGTCGGCAGAGTCGTGATGATCGTGATGCCGTTGACGGTGGTCGTCGTCGTCCGTGAGGTGCCGCCGCCCGCAACCGCGGTCGACCCGCTGTTGGAAGTGACGGTGTCCGTCCCCAGACCGCCCGGGTTCTGGGGCGATGTCGTCGGAGGTGTCGCCAAAGCCGCCACGTCGATCTGCGTGAACGCACCAATGTCGTTCAGGAAGATCCGCTGTACCCCGGCACTGAGGTTGATCCGCCCGCCTGCAGTCAGGTCGAACCGGTTCAGGTTCAAGTAACCGATCTGGTTCGTGCCGACACCCGTGTTGTCGAAGTCCGAGACATCCGCATCCCGGATCTGCTCGATCTGTGGCCGGTCACGCGTCCCATACACCATCCCGATGATCTGGCTTTCGGACGTCGTGCCATCGAAAAGAATGCTGATCAGCCCGGTTTGTTTGTCGAGGTGCGTGCTCTTCGATTCGTCATAAACCGGAGCACCCTTGGAATCGACAACCGGGAAGCCGTTTGAGTCGACCTGCTGAGTCTGCAAAGAGCCCGGTCCGTAAAGCGTGATCACGGCCTTGGCACGATCGCCGTACGGGTTTCCTTGCACTTCATTGAGATTCAGTACGACCTGACGCAAATTCGGGTTCGCCGGCGGGGTCTCCCGCTTCGCCAGCAGTTTGCGATAATCGAACTTGTTGATGTACTTGCCGTCAAGTCCGTAAATGCCGCCGCCGGTCATCAGTTCGCGGCCTTCAAGCGAGTCCAGGCCGCTCGAGAGTTCCCGGCGACGCACGCGTCGATTGCTTGACATGACTTTCGATCCTTCGAAATGTCTTCGGGGGCAAGTGCTTACGAATCAGGTTCCGCGCCTGGACCAGGACCGGTCGATGCAGCCCGGCGCACCTGTTCGTCGATCCGTCATTCGTGACTATCGGATCTATTCGGCGATTCGTCACATTCGGCATGACCGAATCTTCCCGAATCTTCCCGACGGATCATCGTCGCAGTCACTGGCCCGAGTCGGCGGGAAGAATCTCGACACTTCTGCCGGACAACGCTTTACGTAAATCCGCCAGGGCGTTCGAGTCGTCGAAAGTCGTCCCGGTCAGGTCGATCGTCGTCAGCTCCGGCAAGGCGGCGATCGGCCCCGGGCTTTTGAGGGTGAGGCCGCGCAGATAAAGTTCCCGTATCCGTTTCGAATTCGCCAGCGGCGTCAGGTCACGCACACCGGTGCGAGAAAGCTCCAGCGTCTGCAGCGATTCGCAGCCCGCGAGGGCGTCGATATTCTCGATTGGCACACCGAACAGGCTGAGCGTTTCCAGATTCTTCGCACTTGCCAGCGAATCGATGTTCCGAAGGTCCACGCAACCGCTCAAATCCAGGCCGACCAAAGCTTCGGAGGCAGCCAGAACGGCCAGATCGGTCGTGCCGGTGCGTGCCAGCCCCAGCCTTCGCAAGGAAGGGCAGCTTGCCAGCGGCCGCAGGTCGGTCACGCGCGTACCGCTGATGTCCAGCACCGTGAGCCGGGGCAATCGGGCCACGGCGTCGATCGAACCGACTCGCGTGTCGCTCAGATACAGTTCCTCCAGACCCTGCAAATTGCCCAGAGGATTGATGTCGACGACACCGGCGGAACTGAGGTTGAGCACCCGCAAGTTGCGGATCAACGAGGCGAGGACCATGTTGTCCACATGCGTGCGCGTGACGTTGAGCACTTCCAGCCGCGGCAAACGGGTGAGCGGCTCGATGTTCAGGAACTTCGAACCGGTCAGATCGAGCGAGACCAGCCCCGGGCAGTTCGAAACCCAGGCGAGATTGCCCAGACCCAGATTCCGCGGCGCCACGGTGTGCAGCGAATCGCCCATGTCGGCCAGAGAACGCCCGAGCTGGTTCTGAAGCTGCAAATTCAGGCGGGTCATCGCATCGCCGTTCGGGTTCGGGTCGAGCGTCACGGCATATCGGCCCGGCAATTCGCGGCCTTCGCGGTCAATCGCGGCCGACACCGTCGCACCGAGAGCCGTCAGCCGCCGCACGGCATCAGCCGTTCGCGCCGGATCCGCCATGACGGGCCCCATTTCTGGCCGCTCGAAAGCCGGAACCGCTGGCCGGAGATTTTCGGTTTTCGCCGCTGCGGAAGGCGCGGCCGGCATGGGTGGTTCCGGCTTCGGCACGGTGAAAGGGCTTGGCCGATCGGGTGACGGCACGTTCGCGGCGACCGTCACCGGGCTCTTCGGCATCGGCGGTTCCGGTGCGGTCGCTGCCGTGGTATCGGGCAGGGTTTCCAGCTTCGGCTCGCCGGGTTGAGCAGTGTCTGCCTGTTTGGGCATATCTCCAGGTGGGGCGGGCACGGGCGAATCGGGCT
>Ga0172376_10003563_pt1 | contig 18348 bp, 8 predicted proteins | sample Lak35m_FD_121114 | JGI IMG/M metagenome (GOLD analysis project Ga0172376, IMG submission 121114) | Freshwater microbial communities from Kabuno Bay, South-Kivu, Congo - kab_092012_35m | ecosystem: Environmental > Aquatic > Freshwater > Lake | place: Democratic Republic of the Congo: South-Kivu... | reverse complement strand
TGCGATCCGCTCTGCTGCGACCCGCTCTGTTGCGACCCGCTCTGCTGCGATCCGCTCTGTTGCGATCCGCTCTGTTGCGATCCGCTCTGCTGCGATGCAGATCCTTGCGTGGCCTGCTGCAATGCCTCGAGGGCTGCGCGTAGATCTCGGGCGAGAGGGGTGTCGGAACCTTCAACCCCTTGGCGTGCGCCTTGGGTCGACTGGGCGGCGCGTTGGGCTGCTTCGCGTTGGGCCTGGGCTTCGGCCAACAGCGCTTGCGCCAATCGTTCTAGTTCCGCGGCCGTCTTGGCGCGTGCGGCATCGTCCTGCGTGGCGGCACGCGCCGCGCGTTCGGCGCCCAGCGCCAATTGCTCGGAGACCTTGCGCGCGCTGGAGTCGCCGCCAGCCGCGCGGGCTTCGCGATCCGCCGCGGTGCGCAGCGCTTCGGATGCGCGCTGGGCTTCGGCCTGCGACTCCCGCACGCCTTGCGCTGCCTGCTGCAAGCGCGCCGCCGCGCGCATGCCGCGTTCCGCGGCTCCCAATTCGCGGGCCGCTTGTTCCGCCTGCTTCAGCGCCTCTTCGAGCGCGGTTCGCTCGGTCGGCTTCCAAGCCGACAGCACCTGCGCGTCCCGCTCCTGCCGCTGGCGCAGCTCCTCCAGCGCGCGCGCGATCTGCGCCAAGTCCAAGGCACCGCTGGCCCGATTCTCGGACTGGGTGCGCGACAGCAACTCGTCTTGCTTGCGACGCAACGCGGAGAGCGCCTGCTCGAGGGCCTTCTGCTCGTCCGTGCGCGCGGCTTGGCGGAGCTCCTGCGTGGCCTGCTCGAGTTGCTGCTCGGCGCCGGCCAGCTTCTGCAAGTCGGCCTTGAGCGCGGCCAAGGCCTCGGCCTCCTTGGCGAGATCCTCCATGCCTTGGCGATCGGTCAAGATCGAGTACAGCCGCTCGAGGCTCCTGACGACCGTGGCTTGCGCTTCGAGCGACTGCACGCTGCGACCGCTGGCAAGGTCCTGCTGCGCCTCGGCCATCAGCTCGGACAAGGTCTTGCCTTCGCGTTCGCTCGAGCGTTGGTCGAGGTGCGACAAGCCTTCGCGCAGCAGCTTGGCCGCGTGGGTGCGCCCCTCGGCCTCGAAGCGCACGGCCAATACCTCCATCGTCTGCCGCAGGCGCGACAGTTGGCGCAGCAGCAGCTCCTGGTCGCCCGCGAGTTGCGGGCTCGAGGCGCCGTCCTGCGCGAGCGCCGACTCGGCGCCGCACAAGAGGAGGGCCAAGGCGAAGCCCGCCAGCGTGCATCGTGCTCGATTCATCATGGTTCGTGCCTGTGCGTGTGTGGGGGCGGGACTGGTCGACGGCCTCATTTGGCCTGCGCGCCCTGCTTGGTGCGTTCAGCGAGGTTCTTCTGTGCCTCGAGGATGTCGCGCGTCAAGTTCAGCACCGACTGCAGCGTATCCCACTCGGCCAATTTCGACAGGAGCCGCTCGGTCTCCTCGAGCGCGCGTCTAGTCGAGCGCAGTGCTTGCGCCGTGGCGGCGGGCGCGTCGGCGTTCGACGATTCGGCGCCGGCGAGCGCTTCGGCCGCTTCGCTGGCATGCGTTTCGGCGATCGAGGCGGACAAGGCCGCGATCTCGACCAACTTGGGAGCGAGGCCGTTGCCCCATGCGCCGCCAGTGGCTTGTTCGGCCAAGCGCGTCCATCCTGCGAGATCGGCGCGGCGCGCGTCGCTCGACAGGCCGTCGAGTTGCGCCACGGCGGCCAGCGCCCGTTCTTCGATGCGCGCCAGCAAGATCGCCTCGGCGGTCGAGCACAGCTCGCGCGCCAACGAGCGAGCCTCGCCCTGCACGCGTCGCGCGCCCGCCGCGGCGGCGGAGACGGCGGCGGAAGTCTCTTCGGCCACGGCGGCGGCGAGCACGGGTTCGAGTTCGCGCCATTCGGACTCCTTCGAGCGCATGAGCTCCGCAAGGCTCGTGGCCGACCCTTGCGCGCTGGTCAAGCGATCTTGGATGCGCCGCAGGAACTCGTCGTCGGAGAGCACGCGCAAGCGCACTGGTTGCGAACGCGTCGTGCGCGGCTGCGGTTCCTTGATGTCGCGCGCGACGACCACCAGATCGCAGGCCGCTCCGGGCGCGCAGGCTCCCGGCGCGAACAGCTCCGCCGCCTCGAGTCGTCGTGCCACCGCGCGCAGGTCGCGCGGCAGTTCCGAGGCCGGGCGCTCGCTCGCGAGCGTGGCTGGATCGAGACGCGTCGCCTCCAGCGGCACGAGCAACGGGTCGCCTTCGACCGGCTCGCACGACAGTTCGACTTGCGCCACGCCGAAGTCGTCCTCGATGCGAGCGCGCAGCGCGACCAGGCCTTGCGCGGTCGTGTCGAGGTCGCTGCGCGTCGGAGCCGACAACTCGATCCTCGGCGCCTTGTCTTCGATCACATCGATGCCGTGCAGGCCGGGGTCGGGGTTCGACAAGCCGTTGGAATCCGTCAGCTCGAAGCGGAAGCGGGTGGTGGCCTCGGCGACGAACTCGAAGGAGAGACCTTGCTTGGCGGGCGCGTCCCCGGTGTTCGCGGGATACGGAGCGGGCGCGAGGTCCAGGGTGCGACCGTCGGGTTCGAGTCGCGCCACTCCGCGCGCGTCCGGCGGACTCGGCAGGACATGCACGCGCACGCGCGAGCCTTGCAGCGCCTTGGCCGCGCCGTCGAAGCTCAAGCTGGAAGCGAGCTTGGCGTAGGCCGGCGGTTCGATCTCCAGCGCCACGCCCGCGACGTCGGGCGGCACCAGCACGATGAGCTTCGCCTTGGGTCCTTCGTCCTGGTCGTCGCCGCCGGTCGCCCACAGCTCCACGTCCTGCGAAACCCCACGCACCAGAGCGCCGAAGTTGCCGCGCGCGGTGGCGGCCAGCACTTGTCGGCGGCCCAACGAGTCGTGCAGCACGACTTCCTCGGGCGTCTCGCCGCGCGCCACGACCACCACCGGCACGTCGCTGCCGCGCGCCACGCGCCGCACCAGCGGATCGGCGGGGTCCACCGGCGTGCCGGCGCGGATCTCGAGCACCAGTTCCGTGCGGCGCGGCCACGAGACCTCCGCGCCCGCGATGCGCGCCAGGAAGATGCGAGCGCCTTGGGCGTCGAGCCAACCAACCAAGGCCACGGCGGCGAGCGCCGCGAAGCTCCAACGCAGGCGTTGCCGCGCCTTGGACGGATCGAACACGCCCGCGAGATCGAGTCCGCGCGCGGCCGCCTCGGCGCTGGCCACGGTGGCGGCGACCAACTCGCGCGAGCCTTCGGGGCGGCGCTCGAGTTGCACCGCCGAGACGAGCACGCTCGCCAACGAAGGATGGGCGCGCTCGACGAGCACCGCCAGTTCCTCGTCCCGCGGACGCGCGCGCCATGGCCGCCACCACTCGCGCCACAGCACGAACAGGGGGATGGCCGCGAACAGCAGCAGGTGGAACAGGCGGATCGCCGCCGGCAACTCCAGCGAGCGATCGAGCAGGTAGGCGACCAGGAGCCAGCCCAGCGCCGCGAGCATGGTGCTGGCGGCCCCGTGCAGGAGCACGATGCCGGCGAGGCGGGCGCGCGCGCGCGCCAGCAGTCCGGCGAGGATGGGGCTTGGGCGTGATTCGACCAACTTGGTGGGCGCGCGATCAGCGCTGGAAGATGGACAGGAAGCGGTAGGGGATCTCGAGCATCAGCACGGCCATGGCCGTGCCGAGCGCCGGGCCGGGGCCGGTCTCGTTCTTCCAGTGGCCGTCCCTCTGCTGGTTGCGCAAGAGCGACGAGCGCAACTCCTCGAAGTACGGCTCCCAGTACGGCGAACCGGCGGTGTACATGGCCTGGACGGCGTAGTAGTGGCCGTACCAGTAGAAGTAGTGCCCTTCTTCCTCGTGGCGGCGGTTGAAGTCGCGCAGGTTGCGCGCGAGGTAGTCGAGGCCCTTCTTGATCAGTTCGTCGCTGTAGATGCCGAGGCCGTGCAGCGCCGTCACGCCAGCCGCCGTCAGCGGGAAGGAGGAGCGCGAGTAGACCTCCTTCTGGTAGTGGAAGGTGCCGATCTCGGCGTCCATGCCGACGCCGAAGCCCATGCCGCGCGTGACGGCCGAATCCACCACGTAGCGCGCCGCGCGGTCGACGGTGGACTTGGGCACGCGGATCCCGATGTTGCGCGCCGAGCGCAACGCGATGACTTGGCACACCACGATCGACATGTCGCTCTCGGCCGCGTAGGGCTCGTAGCGCCAGCCACCCTCGGCGTTCTGGCTCTTGACGATGAAGTCCACCGCCTTCTGCAGCTTCTTCTCGACGTCCTCGCGCGGCGTCATGCCGCAGATCTCCGCCAGGAACAGCGTCGCGATGGCGTGGTCGTACATGCGCGAGCCGGCATGCGTGATGTAGCCGTCCTCCTGCACGCACGACAGCACGAAGGACAGCGCCTTCTCGATGTTCTGGCCGTGGCGCCCGCGTCCCGGCAGGTGGCCGCCGGCGAGGAACGCCATGCCGCCCAAGGCCGTCACGCCCAAGTGGCCCTTGTCGGCCGAGGTGAAGTTGAAGCCGTTGTTCAACTTGTAGCCGATGCGCGCAGTCCAAGAGCCGTCGGGGCCCTGCTTGGCGGCGAGCCACTCGAGTCCGCGTTCGACGGCGCGCGCGTGCTCTTGCGTGACGACGATGGCGGAAGCATCGCCGCGCACTTGCAGGCCGGAGTCGATCGGCGCGGGCGCGGGCAGCGTCAACAGGGTCGTCGCGAGGGCGAGGATCATCGCAGGATCTCCAATTGGTTGCGCGTGCGCAGCAAGAGTTGCGGGCCGAGCGGAACGAGCTGGGGGACGTCGCCGCGTTCGGCGGCCGGGACGTCGCGCGTGCCCAGCGACAGTCCGCTGGCGGGATCGAACCACAAGAGCCTCGTCCTGAAGTCGGGCGTGGGCAGCTTGCGGTCGTACTGGGTCAGGGCGATGGCCACCGCGCGCGGCGAACTCGCCGGTTGCGGCTGCAGCCCGTGCTGGATCTCGTCGTAGGGCAGGCCGATCGAGGCGTTCCACAACTCGCCGCGCTCGAGGTCGACGCAACGGATGCGCGCTTCGCGCTGCGCTTGTCCCGGTCGCACTCCAAGGAAGTACAACGGTCCGGGCGCCGCTTCGAGCCTTTGGAAGCGCGGCATGCCCACCACGCGGTCCTCGAAGCCGAGCTTGATGGTCGAGCCGGCGTCCAGGGAGCCGCGCGCGGCGTCGACCCGCACGAGGATCGGCTGGGGTGCGGGGTTGTTGTTGCTGGTGGCCCACGGGCGCAGGAAGGCCCAGTGGCGGCCCGATTGCGACACGACGTGGTTCAGGACGCGCCGCGCGCCATCCTCGGCGTCGAAGCCGATGCGCGCCACCGCCGCTCCGCTGGGCAGTTGGTGCACGGCGATCTGGTTGCGGACCTGGTCGCGCACCTCGTTGAACCACGGGACGAGCAAGCGGCCCGAGTCGACCCATGCGTCGCGATCGAGGTTGGCGGCGGCGGTGGCTTCCAGCTCGAACTCGGCGCGCTTGCGGCCGGTGGCGAGCTCGTGCACGACCACCATGCGCTTGCCCGGGGCCGGCAGGGAGATGACGCAGCGCGCTCCGACCAGCGGCAACGCGGCGTGTTCGCCGGGTTCGGCGTTGGCGCTCCACAGCGCGGCGCCGTTGTCGACGGCGAAGGCGCGCAGCGTGCCGTCGTCCTCGCGCACGACCAGCACGCCATCGGCGCAGGCCGCGCCCACCGCCTGCGCGGGCGCGCTCCACAGCAGCGCGCCGTCCTCTAGCGACAACGCGATGGCACGCGCCTTGAGCACGAGCACCACGAGTCCCGGCGCGGCGAAGAAGCGCCCGCCGAAGAGGCCGAACTGCGTGGCCGAAGGGATCTCCGACTGGGCCACGCGCTTGGTCCAAGCCGGGGCGGTGGTGTCGCTCGACAAGATCCTTCGCAGGACGAGATCGCCTCCGCCGTTCTCGAGCACCTGCGCGAACAAGGCGTCGCGCGGCCGATCGGCGGTCCAGGCCTCGAGCGGCCCGGCGGGCAGGCCGCGACCGAGGTACTCGTGCTGTCCGCCCCAAGCCTCGAAGCGCCGCGCGTCGCCCGGGAAATCGGCGCCATCGTCCCAGTTGTCCGGTTGGCCGAGGCGCGGCAACGAAGCATTCCACTCCGCCAAGGTGCGTTGGCCGTCCTCGAACGCCACGGCCATGTCGGGCCGCTCCGAGGCTAGTTGGGCCACGAGCAGCGCGCAGTAGCCGGCGGCGCCGGCCTTCGCGGAGACTTGCGCCAGCTGCGCCAAGGCTTGCGCGCTGCGCTCGTCGTCGCCTTCGGGCGGCAGGGTGGAAAGCACGACTTGCGCGGCGCGCGCCAAGTCGCCGTCGCGCGCGGCGATCGACAGGATGCGCGCGCTGGCGTCGAGTGCGGTGGGCGTGCCGAAGTAGCGTCGCGCCAGCGACTCGACCTCGTCGATGGCGGCATCGGGACCGAGCCGCTCGAAGGCCGCGCGCGCGCGCGCTTCGTGCGGTTCCAACCCTCGCAGGCGCCCTTGGGCCTGCATGCGCGCGATGCGCAGGGCGCACAAGCGCGACAGCGGCTGGCCGGCGTGCAGGAGCTCGCCGTGCTCGTCGAGCATGCGGTAGAGCGCCGCGTAGCAAGCCGCGTCGTCGCCGCGCGCTTCGGCCTCGCGCAGCCGCTCCAAGGCGACGTGCAGGCGCGCGGGGATGGCCCACGCGCCCTCCGTGTCCGACGACGGATCCGAGATGGGGGCGAGCGGCAGATCCAGCTCGTCGCGCCGCGGCGCGTCGAAGTCCGGTCGCGCCAAGATGCGCCCGCCCAGCTCGTCGAGCGTCGCCAGCAAGCCGCTCGGATCCGCGCGCATGCGGCGCGCCAGATCCAGCTCCTCGAGCAAGGTCGTGCGTCGCTCGTCGTCGTTGGCGGCCAAGGCCCGCGCGGCCTCGAGCAGGTTCGCCGCCCGCGCGGGTTCGGCCAGCGTGGCCAGTGTGCGCGCCTCGGCGCGCAGCAGCATGTGCAGCACGCCACGCGCGGCGACGCGTTCGTCCTCGGGCAGCGCTTCGACCAGTCCGCGCGCCTCGGCGTGCAGGTTGCGCGCTTCGTCGAGCTTCCCGATCTTCGCCAGCGCCGTGGCGCGACCGTCGATCAGTCGGGCCAGCGCGACCGTGGCGACCGCGTCGCCGGGTCGCGCGCGCCAAGCCTCGCGCGCGCGCGCCACCAGCGCCTCCCAGTCGAAGATCGTCTGCACGAAGGTGTGCGACAACGACACCAGCGCGCCGGGCAGCACGAGCAGATTGCCCGCCGCCTGCCGATCGGGCCAGGTCGCCTGCAGGAGGTCGTCGCCCGTCGCGAGGTCGAGCTCGACGCGGCCGTCGCGCAGCGGCCACACCACGCGGCCGCGCGCCAAGGTCGGGCGCCCGGTGAAGGGATCCTCGTCTTCGGACGCTTCGCGGCTCCAGCGCACGCGCAGCGGCGCGCGAGTGGCGACTCCCGCTGGCGCGTCGAGCACGGCGAGCATCTGGCCGCCGAGCACGATGCAGTCCTTCTGCGCGCCGACGAGCAGGTCGATCTGGCCCATCGAGCCCGCGGCGCGGTTGATGGTGGCGTGCGCCAAGCTCCAGGCCAAGGCGCCGGTTTCGAGGTCCAATGCGACGAGGTCGCGCGAATCGAAGGGCGTCGCCAGCAGGGCCCCGTCGGCGATAACCGGTGGCGCGTTGCGCCACACCGCGCGGAAGGCCGGCGCGCGGAAGTCCTGCGTGCGCGGCAGTTCGATGCGTTCGTAGAGCGTCTCCCAGAGGATCTCGCCGCTCTCGAGGTCGAGCGCGGCGATGGCGCCGAGCTGCGTGAGCGCCAACACGCGGTCGTCGACCACGACCAGCGGCGCCGCGCTGAACTCGTGCTCGGCGCGGCCGAACATGTTGAGCTCGCGTTGGCCGCTGATCAGGTTGGTCGACCACAGCAGGCGCCCGTCGCGCGCATCGACGCAAGCCACGTGGTAGTCGATGCGGCCCTGCATGCGCACGACCGGGAACAACACCCGCCCGCCCGCGGCGACCGGCGGCGCCGCCACGGTGGCGCGCTCGAGCAGCGAGCCGGATTCCCCGTCCCAATCCGCGGGTGGCTCGTGGCTCCACAGCTTGCGCCCGGTGCCAAGCTCGAATCCGAACAAGCGCCGCTCCGGCAGCGGAGTGGTGATGTTGATGTTGTTGAACTTCTGCTTGGGCAGCAGCGCGTGGAAGGTCTGCAGCGGCGCCACCGCCACGCCCTCGGCCACGCAGGAACCCACCATCAGGTGCTGGCGATCCACGCCGAGGAAGCGCTCGGCGCGCGCCGCGTTGTTCGCTTGGCCGAAGCCGCGCGCTTCGCCCGAGTCCCAAGCCAGCTCGCCGGTCCAGGTCGACACGGCCAAGAGGCGCAATCCCGTGTTGACGAGCAGCAAATCGCCCGCGACGGTCGGCCACAACGCGTCGTTGCGTGGCGTGGAAACGAGCGCGTCGGATGTGGAGATGGCGATGCGCCGCGACATGCCGGCTTCGAGCCCGCCGCTCGTCGAAGAGCGGCCCGAGTCGGGACTGGGCGTGGGGCCCACGGCTTGGCCTTCGCCGACCAGCGCGGCGCCGCGCCGCGGGTCCAAGCCCAACTGGCGCGTGCGCAGCCACGCGAGGGCCTGCGTCGCGCGGCGTCGCGCGCCCTCGGTGGTCGCCTCCTTCTCGGCGCGCATCCATTCGACTTCGCCGCGCGGTCCACGCGGCGCGAGCGCTTCGAGCGCCAACGCGCGCGACCACGAGTCGAGCGCACGCTCATGGTCGGCGCGCTCGCGCGCCAAATCGCCCAACGCGCGCCAGGCCTGCACTGCTTCGTCGCACAACGGATGGCGCAGGGCGAGGCGCGCCAACGCTCCTTCGTCGCGCGACGCGAACGCGGCCGCGAGCGTCGCGCGCGCCGCCGCGGAGTGGCGCGCGCGGTAGGCCTCGCGCGCGCTGCGCGGCATCTGCAGCAACCTCTCGCGCGCGGCCTGCGCGGCGCCACGATGCACCAGTTGCTGCGACTGGGCGCCGCGCGCATCGACGCGCAGCTCGCCCGACAGCACGCTGGCGCCGCTCTCCTCGAGGAAGCGCTGCCAGATGGATGCCGCTTCGGCCCAGCGTTCGGCGGCCGCGTGTTCCTCGGCCGCGTTCCAGTCGGCCTGCACGGCGCGCGCGTCGGGAATCGCGAAGTTGCGCGTGACGAACTCGTTCTCGCCTTCCACTCGCGCATCGCCCTCGGGCGACTGCGCCGACGCCGCGCTCGCCGCGAGGACGGGCGCGAACGCCAACAACCCGCGCGTGGCGCTTCGGAGCAGGTCCTTGAGGTGGAAGGGGATCATGATGGTCCAGGTGGGTCGATCCTCGGGGCTACACGAGGTCCGAACGCTTGCGCAGGATCCACTCCGCGCCCAACAACGCCAGGGCCAGCGCCAAGGCCCACCAGCGGTCCCACGCGTCGAGCAGATCGGCGGAGAGGGCTTGGCGTTGCTCTTCGCCGCCCTTGAACTCCTCCTCGAGCTCCGAGATGCGGTGCGCGGGCACGTGGCGTCCACCGCTCTGCTCCGACAAGAGCCGCAGGGCGGAGGGATCGGGCGAGGGATCTTGGTTCTCGCGCGAGGGGATGCGCACCTCGAACTCGGTCGATGCGCTGCGGCGTCCTTCCTCCTCGATCCAGGCCGAGTGCAGGCCCGGTTGTTCGACGGCGAAGGACGCGCGGTACACGCCGGGCTTGCCTTCGACGCGCGGCAGATCGAGGTCGACGACCGTGCCATCGGGCTTCTGCAAGCGCGCCCTGGCGGAGGGTGCGTTCGAGGGACGGAAGTCGGCGTCGAGCACCCGCGCCTCGACAACCGCGCGTTCGTCGAGGTCGAAGCTCGATTCGAGCGCGTCGAGTTGCACGCGGCGATCCCCCGACTTGAGGCGCGACAGCGCCGTCCAACGGATGGCGTTGCGCCAGAACTTCTCGTGGTGGCGGTCGCCGTAGCGGAAGCGCCAGCCCCAGGTCGCGTCCACGCCGACGAACAAGGTGCGTCCGGCGGGGAAGTGGCCGGCGACCACCAGCGGCAGGCGTCCGTCGCGGTTGGCCGCGGTCGGATGGCGCAGGACGACTTCGCTGCCCGGCTTGGCGCGCACGACCGGCGAGAACCAGTGGAAGCCGCGCAAGCCGCCTTCATCCTCCCACAGCGCGCGGTTGGCCTCGATGTCCGACAGCAGGCGCGCGATCGGATGCGGCGCCAACGCGTCCTCCAGCCGCGGCCGGAACTCGACGGTGCCGTCGGCGGCCTCGAGCGCCGAGCCGACCGGGTCGATGACGACCGGCAAGACCTCTTCGAGCGGCGTGCCGGCGTAGGCGCGCGGCGCGTCGTACTCGCCGGCCGACATGATCAGTCCTCCGCCGCGCTCGACGAATTCGCGCAGCGACAGCAGGAATTCTTCGCAGCGCGCCGGATCGGCCGAGATCTCGTAGGGGTTGACATCGCCGAGGATGACCACGTCGTAGCCCTCCAGCAACTCGCGCCTGCCGGTCGGAACCGCCTTTAGCGGCGGCGTGCCGCGCGTGCTTTCCTGCGGGAAGTCGCTGGTGGCCGACATCAGCCAGCATTGCGCCACGAGGTTCGCGTCGCTCCTCAGCAAGAGGTTCTTGAGGTAGCGATACTCCCAGCGCGGGTACGCGTCCACATACAGCACGCGCAACTTCTCCGGCGCCACGCGCACGCCGACAGCCACCGCGTTGTCGTCGCGCAGCGATTCCTTCGGCAGCGGCGCGACCGAGGCGCGGAAGCGCCGTTCGCGGCGGCGCGCGTCGCCGTCGCCGGCGGGGGCCACCAAGGTGGTGCGCGCGCCTTGGTCGTCGGCGACGACCTTCTCCTCGTACACGACGCGCGCGCCGGCTTCGTCGAGCTCCTCGAGCACGACGCGCGCCTCGCGGCCTTCGCGCGCCCCGGCGAGGCGCACGCGAACGACGAGGCCGACTTCGTCGCCTTCGAGCACGCTGGGCGGGGCCTCGACGAGCTGGATGGACAAGTTCTCCTCGAGCTTGTCGTCGCCGAGCAAGACCGTGTGCACCGGGATGTCGGCGTCGCGCGCCCCGCGCGCGGCCTCCGCCAGCGACTCTCCGCCGTTCGAGCGTCCGTCGGAGAGCACCACGATGTCCGTGACGTGCCGACCGCGGTGCAAGGCCAAGGCTTGGCGCAGCGCATCGCCGAGGTGCGTGGCGCGCCCGCGTCCGTCGAGCGCCGCCGCGTCGGGCAGCGGCTCCAAGACCTCGGCGAAGCGGAAGTCGCGTCGCGCGTAGCCGCCGGCCGAGAGCGAGGGCTGCAAGCCGCTCGCCACGGCGCCGCGCGCCACAGCGGTGCGCGTGGTCGAACCTCCGGCGAGGCGCGCGAGTCGCGTGCGCACGGCACTGTCGCCGTGCACCCCGTCCTCGCGGCGCATGCTGGCCGAATCGTCGAACAGCACGAGCACTTCGGCCTGGCGCACCTCCTCGCGGCGCTGCACTTGCACCGGACGAGCGAGGATGGCGAGGAACAACGCCAGGGAGAGCGCGCGCAACGTAGCGAGCAAGATGCGGCGGGAGAGCGACAGCGGCGCGCGCGCGTAGCCGATCCACGCGACCAGCGCCAAGAGCGGCAGCACGACCAGCACGACCACCCAAGCGGGCGGCAGGTCGACGAGCTTGTACTCGTGGCGCGTGTCGCTCGCCCCTTGGGCCAGCGCCGTCGCATGGATGAGGCAGGCGCAGACGGCCGTGCGCGCGCCAGTCATCCACGAGCTCGTGCGCCACGAGCTCGCATGTTCCCGCGGGTTCATGCGCTCCTCCGATGGCCGATCCAGCCGGCCCAAAGCGACTCGACGACCAGCGCCGCCAGCACGGCGACCACCAACGCGCGCCACAGCTCGCCTTGGCGAGTCGCTTCCTGGTCTTCGCCTTGTTCCGCGGCGACCCCGTCGGCGGGCACCAACGCCGGGTGCAAGTTCGCCAAGGCGCTCGGCAGGATGCGCTTCAAGTCGCCCTCGCCGGCCGCGAGGCCCACGGCGAAGCACAACGCGGGTTGGTTTTCCAACTCGACCTTGTACGCGCCCACTCGGTTGGTCCAAGTCGCCGGCACCGCCGGCAGGAGCCAGCGTCCGCCCTGCTGCAGCGCCTCGCCTTCCAAAGGTCGACGCGCCCCGTCCGGCAAGACGACGCGCGCGCCGCGCGGGAATTGCGGCGACGATCCGCGCCAAGATGCGCCGGGCGCGATCGACAGCGGCGGCATCGTCGCCGAACCCGCTTCGCGCATCCACTCGTGCACCAGCGGAACGAGGGTGGCGGGCGACTCGGGCAGGCGCGTCCATGCTGGTCCGATGGTCGTGGCCCACCACCACACGCGCCCGCGACCCACGTCGCGCTCGACGAAGAGCGGCGAGGAGGCGTCGTCGTCGAGGCTCGCGAGGACGCGCGCGCCCTCGAGCGGTCGCGAACCGATCCAGCCGTAGACGGGGATCTCCGCGAACAGCGGCGCGAAGCGCTCGTCGGCGAAGAACTGCAGCGCGGGATGGCGCGCGTCGAAACTCTTCGGCCTGCGCCAGCGCGCGTCGCGCGTGCGCTCGCCGCGGAACTCGCCCAACTCGACCGGCAGCAGCTTGGCTCCCTCGGCACCCATGCGCTGGTTCCAAGCGCGGCCATCGACGCGGTCGCCGGCGGACACGATCAACGACAGCCCGGACTCGACCGCGGTCGCAAGCTTGGCGGCCACGCTCGGAGCGGGCGCGTCGCAGGCCGCCAGCCACACCACGTCGAACTTGGCGTAGTCGACATCGGGTCCGCCCAAGTCGAACGGCTCGATCTCGCGCACCTCGAAGGGCGCGCGCGTGGTCAAGGCGCCTTCCTCGGCCAGCGGCGCGAGGACCGTCTTGGCGTAGCCGAGTTCGTCCTCGTCGAGGCGCGCACCGCGCGCTCCGTTGACGAGCAGCACGCGCACCGCTCCTGGCACATCCACGACCACCGCTCGCTGGTCGTCCACCGCCAGCCGGTCGCCGGCTTCGATGCGCACCTCGACCAAGTGCGGCCCGGCCGAGCCGAAGGTCGTGGTGCAGGCGGCTTCGGCGGCGCCGCGCGCGGGCACATCCACGAGTTGTTGCGGCTTCTTCTCGCCGTCGACGAAGAAGGCCACGCGCACGCCGCGCGCGTCCTTGTCGCCGTGGTTGCGCAGCGAGGCGCGCAGCTCGACGGGCGAGTCGGGCGTCGTCGGTCGTTCGAGCGGCGCGATGGACTCGACCGACAGGTTGGGCGGCATGGTCTCGACGCCAGCCATGTCCTCGACCACCACGACGACGCCGAGCTCCTTCAGCTCGTCGAGCACCTCGTACAGCCCTTGGCCGGCCTTGCCCTCGGAGCCGCGCAGGTACACGCGCTCCTGCATGTCGCAGAGCAGCCGCAGGTCGATGGTCGAGGCCGCGCTGGAGGCGTCCGCGCGCGCTAGATCGGCGATTTCGTTCAGCGCGGCGGCGAGGTCGAGTTCCTCGTCCTCGGGCCGCGCCAGGCCGTCGAGCACGCCGCGCGCTTGCTCTGGAGTGGTCCACGACAGCAGGCGCGGCGCGCCTGCCGCGGCCACGATGCGCACGCGGTCGCCACGCGACGAATCCGCGCCGCGCACCAGTTCGCGCGCGCGCTCCAAGGCGGCGTCGAAGGCCGAGCGTCCGCCGGCCGTCTGGCCCATCGAGGCCGAGGCGTCGACGACGACGACCAGATCGCGGCGCGCTTCGGACAGGCCCGCCAACGGGCTTTGCTCGCCGGTGAAGGGCCGCGCCAACGCCAGCGCGAACAGGAAGACGGCGGTCGTGCGCAGGAACAAGAGCAGCCATTCCTCGAACTGCACGCGGCGCCGCGTCTTGCGCCAAGCGGCCTCGACGAAGCGCATCGCCGCCCACGGTTGCGGCCGGTGGCGACGGCGATTGAGCAGATGGATGGCGATCGGCACGGACGCCGCGGCGAGGCCCGCGAGCAGCGCCGGATTGACGAAGCCGCCGAACAGGTTCATCGACCACCTCCGCCGCGCCGGATGCGCGCGGTGCGGGCCGACAACCAAGCCGACAGCACGACCTCGACGCCGCGGTCGGTGGAGAGCTGCACCACCTCCGCTCCCAGCGCGCGCGCCTCGCGCGCCAGCGCCTCGTCGTGCGCCGCCACCTCCGCGAGATAGGCCTCGCGCAGCGCGCGCGGATCGACCTTGACCTTGCCCGCGCCCTCGAGGCCGTCGAGCCGCAGCAGGCCGTCGAAGGCGAAGTCGCGCTCCTGCTTGTCGCGCACCTGGAAGAGCACGAGGTCGTGCGCGCCCGCGGCCAGGCGGCGCAGGCCCGCGCCGATGGAGGCGGGCTCGTCGTAGAAGTCCGAGAAGATGCACACGACGCCCTTGCCCTTGTGGCGCAGCTTGGGCGCGATCCACTCGAGCACGGAGCCGATCCTTGTGCCGCCGCCGCACGCGGCGCGCTCGAGCGCGTCGAAGATGGCCCCGCGCTGGCCGAGGCCGTGCTTGGGCGGGACCTTGTCGTGCGAGGCCTCGTCGAACAACACGAGGCCGGCCGTGTCGCCTTGCAGGAGCACGAGGTGCGCCAGCGAGGCGGCGCACCAGCGCGCGTAGTCGAACTTGGTCCACGCCTCCGAGCCGTATTGCATCGACTCGCTGCGGTCGACCAGCAGATGGCAGGCGAAGTCGGTCTCCTCGACGAACTGCTTGACGACCAGTCTGTCGTTGCGCGCGTACACGCGCCAATCGACGCGTCGCAGTTCATCGCCGATCACGTAGGGCCGGTGCTGGGCGAACTCCACGGAGGAGCCCAGACGCCCCGAGCGGTGCCCGCCGGACATGAAGCCGTCGACGACCGAGCGCGCCACGAGCTCGAGGCTCGCGAGGCGGTCGAGCACCGCGGGATCCAGGCTGTGGAGGCCGTGCGCCATGCGTGGTCGGTCGGGCGTTTTCCGTTGGAACGCCCGCGCTCCGCCGGACCGCGCGGGCCCGGCGCTCGGCGAGCGGCGGTTTGTCAGGTTTGCTTGACGCCCGGCACGCCGGCGCCGATGCGGCCGCCCGCCTCGACCTCCTGCAGCAGGCGATCGATGACGATGTCGGAGGTCACGCCCTCGGCCTGCGCCGCGTAGTTGACCACGATGCGGTGGCGCAGCACCGGGTGCACCACGGCCTTGACGTCCTCGATGGCGACGTGCGTGCGACCCGCGAGGGCGGCGCGCGCCTTGGCGCCGAGGATCAGGAACTGACCGGCGCGCGGACCCGCGCCCCAAGTGACCCATTGCTGGATGAAGGGCAGGGGCTGCGTGCCTCCCACGCGCGTCCCGCGTGTCAGCGCCAGCACGAAGTCGTACACATGGTCGGCCACCGGGATGGCGCGCACCGCGTCTTGCAGCTCCTTCAACTCCGTCGCACCCACCACGGCGCGCGGCGTCTGCGTCTCGCCGCCGGTGGTGCGCCGCAGCACCTCGCGCTCCTCCTCGAGCGTGGGATAGCCGACCTGGATCAGGAACATGAAGCGGTCGAGCTGCGCCTCGGGCAGGGGGTAGGTGCCTTCCTGCTCGATCGGGTTCTGCGTGGCCAGCACGAAGAAGGGATCGGGTAGTTCGTGGCGTACGCCGGCGCTGGTGACCTGGCGCTCGACCATCGCCTCGAGCAGCGCCGCCTGGGTCTTGGGCGGGGTGCGGTTGATCTCGTCCGCCAAGACGACATTGGCGAACAGCGGGCCGGGCACGAAGCGGAAGTTGCGCGCCCCGCTCGAGGCGTCGATCTGCAGGATCTCCGTGCCGGTGATGTCGGAGGGCATCAAGTCGGGAGTGAACTGGATGCGCGCGAAGCGCAGATCGAGCGTCTTGGAAAGGCTCGACACCAAGAGGGTCTTCGCCAGCCCGGGCACGCCGACGAGCAGCGCGTGGCCGCGCGTGAGGATCGCCAGCAGGATCTCGTCGATCACCTGGTCTTGCCCCACGATCACGCGGTGCAGTTCGGACTTCATCTGCGCGTGGACTTCGCGCAGGCGCTGGAGGGAGGCTTCGCTCATGGGTTGCGTTCGGGGTGGGGGTGGCGCCCGACGCGCGGGCGGTTCCTCGTATCGGCCATTGGACACCGACCCGTGTAGGGGCCGGCATCCGCGCGCCGCATTCCCTGCAAGGGTTGTGCGAAGCGAGGCGGGGACCAGATCCTAGTTCGCCGCGCGCGCCAAGGAAGCCTCACCCACCCATGAACACGAGGGATCCGGAGCGGACCAGCCATGCTCCGCCCACCACGGCGATCCATCCCAGTTCGTCTTGGCCCGCTGGAAGCCCGGTTGGCGCACCCGGCAAGTCGATGACTTGGCGTCGCCGCAGCCCTTCGTCGAGGAGGTACGCGCGGCCATGGGAGGCGACCCAGACCCGGTCCGGCAGGGACAGCATCACCGGACGGCTGCCGGCGGGCAGGGAAAAGAGCGCGCTGGCGCGATCACCGGCCCTGTTCGCGAGGCGCGCGCTGGCAGCATCCACCCGCTCGAGGCCCAGGCCCTCGCCGACTAGCTCGACGAGGTTCGGCCAAGGGCCGTCCGCTGGAGATGCCTCGGAATCCGGCTTCAACCGCCGCCAGCCACCTTCGCTTGGCGCCCAGCCCTCGTCGTCGATGGTCCAAAGCGCTGGGCGCGGCCGCGCGACCGGCGCCACCCACAAGCGTTCCATAGGCTCGAGCTCGGCCAGTTCCACGCGCCACAGCGCGCCCGTGCCGGTCGGGAGCCACAAGTCGCCGCCCGCCAGCCGCGGCCGGGGGGCTTGGTCCGCGCGCCAAGGTTGCAGGTCGCCGACGGAGCGCAGGGCGGCGCGCTCGACCGGGCCTTCGTCCAAGTTTCGCGCCGACAGCACCGCGCCGTCGACGAGGGAGCGCGCGACGAGCCATCCACGCACGCGCGTGTCGTCGACACGTCCGGGCCAGGCGCGCACGTAGTCGAGCACGCGTCCATCGACGACCAGCGGCGTGCCCGCATGTTCGATCGTCCAACCGTCGAGCTCCGGCAGGCGCGCGCGCGCGTCCAAGCTCGACCAAGCCGGCTCGAGCCCGGACTCGGAGAGTCGCCAGCAACCCAGCGTGTTGCCGCGTTCGTCTTCCGCTCGTCCAGCGACGGCCAAGATCAGTGGACCGCCGGCGACGCCTTCCACCAAGGCCGGGCGCGCCACGCTCGGCGATCCGCTCGAGCCGTGGGCCCGAGGCAGCTCGACACCGTGGCGCGTCTCGAGCGCGCTGCGCAGGTCGAATTCGACCAGCTCGAATCCCGCGCCACTCGCGAGTGGGCGCGCGACGCACAGGATGTCGCCGTGCTGCGCGACGCAGCCGCCATCGGCGCGTCCGACGCCATCGGCGAACTGGTGACGCGGTCCGGAGAGGCTTCTTGCAAGCAGCGCGCGCACCGCGTGGCCGTCGAAGCGCGTCGAGCTCGGCGTGCTTGGTGCGTTCGTGCTCGCGCGCCGTCCATGGTGCGCGCGCCGCGCCGCCACGGCTTCTCGCGCCGCGCCGTGCGTCGCGGCGCGGCCGAGCCAAGCCTCGGCCGCGACTGCCTGTCCGCGCTCGAGCGCGGCATCGTGCAGGCGCAGCGCGGCGAGGCCCGCCTCCTTCGTGGCGGGCAACTCGCGCACGAGGCTCGCCAAGGCTGGCTCGTCTCCTCCAGCCGCCGCCAAGCGCGCGACCGCCAGCGCGCCGGCGCGCTCTGTCCAGTAATTTTGACGCTCGGGGGACCAGGCGCGCACGCGCCGCAACACGGCCAGTTCGACCGCGGCCAGCTCGCCGCGCCCAGTCTCGATCCAGCCGCCCGCGGCCGTCGCGCCCAGCAGGAGGTCGACCGCGCGCGCGCCGCCATCGCTGTCCATGCGCGCCTCAGCCTGCTCCCAGGTCGAAGGCGGCGGGGAGCCGCGCGGCGCGACGGCTCGCGCCGCAGGGGAGTTCGAACTGGCCGATTGGGCGCTCGCGCGCGGAGCCATCGTCGCCAGCACCAATCCAAGCGCGAGCACCGCCGCCAGTCCGACGGATCGACGCCAAGGCGTGGCTGCTACGCGGGTGCTGGATGTGCGCTCGATCTGCACGCAAGCCAGCTTGCCTGCCCGGTCGCCAAGGCGCCAGCGATGCTGCAACGCAAGCGGGCTTCGATCGATCCCGCGCCCGTGGGGCGGGATCAAGGCGTCGGGCGGCCTCGATACGTCCAGCACGTGGCTGGAGCCATACCGTCAGCGCGGTGCGGGAAGTTCACCGGCCACGGCTTGCGGCAGGCGCGTCACGTCGTGCGGGTGGTACTGCGCGCGCAGACGTTCCTGCCGCCTTTGGTACACGGGGTCGAGGCGCGCGTCGAGGTGCGCCTT
>Ga0172376_10003560_pt1 | contig 18360 bp, 19 predicted proteins | sample Lak35m_FD_121114 | JGI IMG/M metagenome (GOLD analysis project Ga0172376, IMG submission 121114) | Freshwater microbial communities from Kabuno Bay, South-Kivu, Congo - kab_092012_35m | ecosystem: Environmental > Aquatic > Freshwater > Lake | place: Democratic Republic of the Congo: South-Kivu... | reverse complement strand
GTAACGATAGGTGGCGCCTGCAGATTCGCCCAAAGACTGCAGGGCGTCGGCAATGCGACGCATACCGCCGCGGACGAGCCAGACACCCGATTGTTCGACGTGCGCGATCAGCATCAGCGTGGCGGGTGCCGCGAGCGGAGAGGAGCCGACGTAGGTCGAGTAACGCCCGAACAATTGACGCAAGCGCGGATCGCGGAAATGGGAACCCAAGGCGCTCCAAAGGCTCTGCCATGGCGGGGTACGAAGCATCGCCCAGAGACCGTCCTCGGAGAGTCCGCGGCGCGCGAGCGCGCTGATGAGTTCAAACTGCGAAGGCCGCGAGCGTCGCATGAAGGTGTCGACCAACGAGGCGTACACTGTTGCGCTTCGCGCACAAAAATCGCGATACCCTCGCGCGTCGTGATCCCCGGAGAACTCGCGAATGGCCGCGCAAGATCGATCGAGATCGGCGTGAAGATCGAGTCGACTGCCGTCTGACCACGCATGGCGTGCGAGCACAGTGGCCGGGACAAGATCAAGGTGATCGTTCAGGCGCGCACCCGCATCGGCGAACAAACCTTCGAACACCCAACTCATCGTAAAGACAGTGGGGCCCGCATCGATCGCTGCATCACCGATCAGCACTTCGCGCATTTTTCCGCCAGCTTGAGCGGCTTTCTCAAATACGCTGACGCGGAATCCTTGATGAGCAAGATCGGTGGCCGCGGCGAGACCGCCCATTCCAGCGCCGACGATCGCGACGTGAGGTCTGTCTTGACGCATCGAGGACGAGAGGCGCTCAGCGAGCTGACGGACTTGGAACAGCCGCTTTCGCCTGACGCTCGACCTGTAAGCGGTGGTAGATGATGAGCGCGAGGCCGACGACGAGAGGGATCGACCAAAGGCCGGGATGCAAAGCAAGGGTCGGAATCGTACGAACGGCGCCGAAGGCGAAGAACGCGGTGTACACGGAAATTCCTGCACCGACTAACGCTTTAATGTGTTCTTTGAGCCAATCGATCGATGCCGGCTCGCGTTTCAGCATGAAGGCGAGGTTGGAGGCGACCGTTGCGATGCCGATCGCGGGCATGCCGAGCATGATCGGCTCACCGATGCGCAGTGAGTATCCCGCACAAATGATTGAGGCGATCAGCAAGAGACCTTGCAGCGAGAGGTTTCGCCACTCGAGATTCAGACGATGATCGGATTTATTGACGAGGCAACAACGACCGTACCACGCAAGGTTCAGGGTCAGGACAGCGAGACCCAGCATCATCCAGCCGAAGATCCCGCGGATCCACTCGGCGTCGTCGAGATGGGGATGTGTATTGATCGGATCGATAAGCGTCGTGATGCTGATACCGATCGCGGCCGTGCCCGTCACCAGCATGGTCCAGGTAAAAACTCGCCCCCACTGTCGGTGCAGAAGGCTGCCTTTTCGGCTGACCACCGGAATCCAGAACGACACGAGGCCAAGGCTGCCCGCAAGGATATGCAGCACGACGAAGCTCTCGAAGGCGAGCACGATCCCCGAAGTCCCTGAAGCCAACATAGGCGAGGATGCTGCGCCCGTCAGCAGAGCCTTGTCAAAATACGGGGGTCCTTTGTTACTGCCGTGGTCATCGAATCGAGCCCTCTTTGCGAGCAGCGGATACTGGCGTTAGGGTGGCGGCATGTACGAGCCACCGCGACCGACTTCCCTGGCGGCCATCGCTTCGCTTCTGCGAGTCGCGATGCGCGGCGACGGCGATCTGCTGAGCCTGCTCCCCGCCAAGGCGTACCGGGTCGACGCAGGCTGGATGGGTTATTCGCGTCGGTCGATCTTGATCGTGAATGACCCGGAGATGCTCCGCGAGGTCATGACGGATCCGCTCGATATCTTCCCGAAGAGTGATCTCATGGTCGGCGCGCTCGAGCCGCTCGTCGGCAACTCGATCTTCGTGTCGCATGGATCCGTGTGGCGACGTCAGCGAAAAATGATCGAGCCGTCTTTTTCGCACATGAGACTTGGCAAGGCCTTTGCGTCGATGAGCGCTGCGGTCGACGACTACGAGTCGAGACTCGACAGCGCTGCGGCGGAGGAAGAAAGTTTTTCGCTCGATCTCGCCATGAGTCATCTCACTGCCGATATCATTTGCCGAACGGTATTCTCGACATCGCTCAAGTCGCAGACTGCGATCGACGTCTTCGAGGCGTTTACGTTCTTCGAGCGGACGTGTGCACAGGTCGAGTTACGCCGCCTGATCTTTGATCCGCCCTTTTCGAGTATTCCGCAGCAGCCAAGTGTCCTTGAGGCGTGTGAACGAATACGCCGTCATTTGAGTGATCTCGTCGATACCCACCTCTCGGATAGCCCCTTGAGCTGGGACGACATCGCAGCTGAGATCATCGCCGCCCGCGACCTCGAGACGGGTGAAGGGTTCACCCGTAAGGAGTTGCTCGATCAGCTTGGGGTGATGTTTCTGGCGGGTCACGAAACAACAGCGAGTTCGCTCACGTGGGCGTTTCTGATCATTTCGATGCAACCCGCGTTCGCGCATCGCATTCGAGAGGAGGTTCGAGCCGTGGCGGGCGATGAGCCGTTGACGCTCGAGCAGGTACGAAAACTCACGTTCGTTCGCAACGTATTTCGCGAAAGTCTGCGTCTCTATCCGCCGATTCCCTTCATGCCGCGCGTGGCGGCTGAGGCGGCGACGATCGGTCGTCACAAAGTAAAGCGTGGGGCAATGATCATGGTCTCGCCCTGGACGATCCATCGACATCGTGATCATTGGCGTCATCCTCATGCGTTCGATCCCGATCGCTTCTCGCCGGAGCGTGAGCACGAGCTCGTGCCGGGCGCTTACCTGCCGTTCGGTCTCGGGCCGCGGACCTGTGTGGGGGCGGGCTTTGCGACGCTCGAAGCAACCTTGATTCTCGCTCGGCTTGTCTGTCGGTATGACATCCAGGTGATTGATGCCGCCAAGGTCAGACCGATCGCCCGCTTGACCATCCGTCCGCAAAAGCAGCTGATGGCGCGCGTCGTTCGGCGCGTCGGGATATGACGACGGCGCTGCTCACGCTCGGTCGACTGCCCAAGGCGCTCGACATTGCCCGTGCCTTACAGGGTGCAGGCGTTCGCGTGATCGTGGCGGAGCCTTTTCGTCGACACTTGAGCGGTGCGTCGAGGGCGGTCGATCAAAGTTTCGTGGTCACAGCACCCGCTGTCGAGGGTCCGCGTTATCTCAAAGAGTTGCGCGATCTCGTCATCGCACAAAAAGTCGATCTCGTGGTGCCCATCTCGGAAGAAATCGTGCACGTGTCGGCGTTGCACGGACGGTTACCCCCCGGATGCCGGTTGGTCTCGATGCCGCAGACTGCGATCCTCGAGGTGCATCACAAAGGTCGGTTCGTCGAGACCTGTCGGGCGGCAGGGATCAGGGCGCCCGAGACGGCGGATGCAACCACACCCGAGGCGACCGCGATCGCCGCCCGTCACGATTACGTCGTGAAACCCGTCTCGTCCTGCTCAGGTCGTGGCGTGCGGTTTTTTTCACGTGGTGATCCGCTACCGCGTATCGACGAGCCGTCGATCATTCAGCGTAGGGTGCAGGGCCGCCTGGTCAGTAGTTTCAGCATCGCCCGAGCGGGTGAAGTGCGATGCACGGTCCTGTATCGCGGCGCGGTGATGCAGGGCACCGTGGCGGTGTGTTTTGAGCGTATCGAGGTCCCTGCCGAGATCGGCGACTGGATCCGACGCTTTGTGGCCGCTGTTGGGTGGGACGGTTTCATCTCTTTCGACCTCATCGTCGATGACGACGGTCACGTTCACGGTATCGAGTGCAATCCGCGTGCGACGAGTGGCATCCATTTCGTTGAGCCGGCGGGGCTGGCCGAGGCGCTGCTTAATCCGTCGGGGAGTCATCCACCGACCCTACGCCCGGAGCGTTTATCGCAGCAGTTTTTTCCCTGTCTCACCGAGACTCAAAAATCGATGTTCAGCCCTCGGTTTCGGCACAACCTGCGTTGCCTGCTCGAAGCGCGAGAGGTGACCTGGAAGACATCCGATCCCTGGCCCTTTCTCGGAATGCCATACACGGCCTGGAACATCATTGCGCTCGCCTCACGAACTGGTATGACTTTTGGTGAGGTGGCGATGCTGGATTTCGCGACATTTGCGGGCGGCGAGCGCGAAGTCGTAGAGTGAAGGCCTTGTGAGCGCACCTCCACACATCGCTTCCGACGACGGCGCTTTGAGTGTGACTGGCCGCGATCTGCGCGCGTCGGCCGCTGATCTTGCCGAATGTCGCGCGGCCATCCGCGTCGGATCGAAAACCTTTCATGCGGCCTCGCTGTTGTTGCCTCGTCGAATTCGGGGCTCAGCGCTCGCGCTCTATGCGTTTTGTCGCGAAGCGGATGATGCGATCGATCGCTCGGACGATCCGCTGCAAGCGCTCGAAGCCCTACAGCACCGTCTCGGTTTGGCCTATCGCGGTGCGCCCATCGACAATGCAGCGGATCGCGCGTTGTCGGCAGTCGTGATGCAGTTCCACATTCCGCAAGAGTTACCGGGTGCGTTGCTCGAAGGGTTCGCCTGGGATGCCACGGCTCGCACCTATGACACGCTTTCTGAGGTGCGCGCTTACGGCGTCCGCGTTGCCGGCACGGTGGGCGTGATGATGTCGCTCTTGATGGGTGTCCGATCGTCGGGTGCGCTGGCGCGTGCGGCCGACCTTGGCGTTGCGATGCAGCTTTCCAACATTGCGCGAGACGTCGGTGAAGATGCGCGCATGGGTCGTATCTACTTGCCTCGGCAATGGTTGCGCGATGTCGGCATCGATCCCGATGCCTGGTTGCGTGAGCCGAAGTTCGAGCCCCGTCTGGGTGAGCTCGTTGATCGTCTCGTCGAGGAAGCTGAACAGTTGTATCGACGCGCGGCTGCGGGTATCGACGAGCTACCCGTCGAATGTCGGCCTGCCATCCACGCCGCGAGACTGATGTATGCCGCAATCGGCCGCGAGGTCAGTCGCCGAGGGGGTGATTCGGTGTCGTCGCGGGCCGTGGTTTCGGCTCGACGAAAACTGTTTTTGTTGGCCGAGGCCCTGATTGCGGCGACCCGTCGCAACGACATCTCCGAGCATTCGACTCTGCCCGAGGCCGAATACTTGCTTGAAGCCATCGCGCGTCACGATCGAGTGAGAGGGCTCGCGGGTGATCCGCTTGCGGGCGGTACGCTCTTCGAGCGAGAGCTCTCGCGTGTGCTTGGCGTATTCGAGCGCCTCGAGCGCCTGGATCGAGATTCGCCCACGACAGGCTGAGCTCAACGACGAATTCGTCGCCTCGGCAGTCGAACAGGGAGCAGCGCCTGTACCCAGCGCGCTGAAAATCTTTGTAGCGATACACTTTCGTGAAAGGCGGTCCGTGACCGACCTTCGGCGCTCGTCTCGATCAGCGATCGTGCGTAGAAGGGACCGCTTTCGAAGGTCGAGATGAGTCGAGGGATTGCCTCCGCATCGCAGCGAGTCTCCCGCGGGATCCCCCACAGGGTCGAGGGCAGGCGTTTTTGCGGAGGCGGCGGCACGTGTTCAACCCTTCCGCGTGCATCGATGCTCAAGGAAATCGATCGACCGCCTCCGCTGCGCCACGCGGTGTCGTAAAAAATTCGGCTTTGGTCGGCTGCCGTGGCGCGTGACCAATTCCAGGAGGCAAAGTCCGCCTCGAGCGGCGCGCGACCCTCGTTCGAATCGAAGTATGCGACGCCGCGCCAGGACAGTGTGGGTCTTTCGAAGGCGACCTCTACGGTGCAGTGCGGTGAAATCGGTGTCCAGAGATGTCGCGCGAGTCGATCGATGGGGTAACCCTGATGCAACAGCATCGAGGGCTGCAGCGTGACTCGGCCCCGCAGCCGACTCGGCAGGGGCGAGGTGATTTCATTGATATCGATATGGAGTTTCGTCCCGTCCCAGGCGAGCGAACTTGGACCGATCGAAAGATGGTCGTAGTCTCGATGCACATCCCGACGCCCGCGTTCGGTCAGCGCCCATCGACGACCCCCTGCGCCGTATAGGGCGACGTTCAACGCTGAGTGCTCAAGAGGGTCGGCGGGGCCGCGGCGCCGGGCGGCGGCATACCAAGGCGAGAACACACAGCCAAGCATCGCGATGATCGTCAGGCCGTGGCGCCCGCAGTCGCTGAGCGCATCGAGGTACCACCACGAGTAGCCGTTGGTGGGGATCGATGCGGCGAAGTTCGGGCCGGTTTGACTGACCCCGGAGGGGTGTCTATATTCCATGACGAGCTAGTGTGACAATCGCAGTTGACGTTTGCCAGTCGATCCGGACGGGCGACCCCAGCAGCGCGGAGGCGCGAATGGAAGGTGCATCGGGAATCGAATCGGCGTTGGAGACGGCCGTCGCCTCCTGCGATGCGCTCGGTTGTCCGCCCCGCCTTGCGGCGGCGATTCGATATGCGGTCTTCCCCGGGGGCGCGCGCATTCGTCCGAGACTCTGCCTCGCCATCGCCGCCGGATGTGGCGAACCCCAGTCCCCGCTTGCGATTGCCACGGCAGCGTCCATCGAGTTGCTGCACTGTGCCTCGCTCGTCCATGACGATCTGCCGTGCTTTGATGACGCTGAGGTCCGTCGCAATAGGCCGTCGGTTCATCGCGCCTTCGACGAGCGGATCGCCTTACTCGTCGGCGATGCACTCATCGTGCTCGCTTTCCAGAATGTCGCCCGTGCCTTTGCGAATTCACCCGAGCGTTTGCCGAATCTCGTACTCGCGTTGACGCGAGCAGTCGGAGCGCCCGGCGGCATCGTCGCGGGACAAGCTTGGGAGTGCGAGGAGACGACGCCGCTCGAGGAGTATCGACGGCAGAAAACTGGCGCGCTTTTTATCGCTGCGACCGTCGGCGGTGCTCTGTCGGCCGGGGCTGATCCTGCGCCGTGGCGAATCTTGGGCGAGACGCTCGGTGAGGCTTATCAGATCGCCGATGATATTCGCGATGCGCTCGGAACCGACGATGAACTCGGCAAGCCGGCTGGACGTGACGCAGACCTCGGACGACCGACGGCGCTCGCAGAAATGAGCGTACAAGGCGCCGTCAAGCATTTCGAATCTTTGATCGAACAAGCGACTGCATCTATCCCCGAGTGTCCCGGCGCGGAATTCTTGCGAGATCTCGTCGATCTCGAGGCGCAGCGCTTGTTACCGGCCTCGTTGCTGCAGCGCGCAGTCTGATTGGGGATAGTCGCCGTGTGGCGTGAGTGGCGTAATCGCCTATTGATGAGCCCGCGCTTTCAGCGTGCCGCCGCCGCATTTCCATTGACGCGCTTCAAAGCACGCCGCGAGGCTCGCGAGCTGTTCGATATCGTCGCGGGATTTACCTACTCGCAGATTGCCCTGGCGTGCGTACGACTTGGATTGCTTGAGCGCCTGCGCGAAGGCGCGGTCGCAGAGCGCTCCTTGATCGCCTCGATGCAGATGTCTGAGACGGCGGCGCATACCCTGCTTCGCGCGGCAGCCGCCATCGATCTTTTCGAGTCGTGTGCGAACAACGGGGAGTCGGCGTGGATGCTCGGGCGACGCGGGGCGGCATTGCTCGGTAATCCTGGCGTACTCGCCATGATCGAGCATCACGCGGTGCTTTATGCGGATCTTGTCGACCCGATCGCGATGCTCCGTGCGCCACGCGGATCCACGGCCTTGTCAAAGTATTGGCCCTACGCGAGTGCAGCGATTCCGGGCCAAGTTGCAGGCGAGGGGACCCGCGACTACACGACGCTGATGGCGGCTTCGCAGGGGCTCGTAGCCGAAGAAATCCTGGATGCCTACCCGGTGTCGGGTCATCGACGGATTCTCGATGTCGGCGGGGGAGATGGCACGTTTCTGCGGGCGGTTGCGAAGCGTTCACCCGCGATCGAGCTCATGCTCTTCGATCTGCCCGGTGTCGCGGAGATGGCTCGGCGTCGTTTTGAAGAGCGCGGACTGAGTCATCGAGCGCAGATCTTCAGCGGGGATTTCTCGCGGGATGCGCTCCCGGTCGGCGCGGATCTCATTACCCTGGTTCGGGTCCTGCACGACCATGATGATCCTCTGGTTGAGACGCTCCTGCGCGCGGCCGGTCAGGCCCTTCCTCCAGGCGGGCGTCTCGTGGTGGCGGAGCCCCTGGCGGGGACGACGGGGGCGGAGCGCATGGGCGACGCCTATTTCGGGATCTACCTCTGGGCCATGGGAAGCGGGCGGCCCCGATCGGCCGAGGAACTCGAAAAAATGCTTAAAAAAACGGGTTTTTCTCGCATTGAGCAATTGCCGACACGAATTCCCCTGCAGACCAGCGTTCTGGTCGCGACCAAAGCCGGTTGAGCCGGGTACCCGTCGGGGCCGGTGGGGACCCGTGTTTTCCGGAAAAGTGTCCGTGTTAATTGACACTTGAAATCGTAAGCGTAAACTGACAGTTGGAAAATCAGGCCGAGGAGCCTGCATGGGTCAGGGATGGAACACTCTTGCGGTGGTAATAGAGGGACCGGAGCGCTTGGCGCTTGACCGGCTCGCCCTCGAAAGCCCTGCGGACGACGACATTGTCGTCTCGACGGAGTGGAGTGGAATCAGCACCGGCACCGAGCGTTTGCTGTGGTCCGGAAAGATGCCGACGTTCCCGGGTATGGGCTATCCCCTCGTACCGGGCTACGAGTCCGTCGGTCGTATCGAAGCCATCGGCCGTAACGTTCGCGACAGGCGGGTGGGTGATCGCGTATTCGTGCCGGGCGCCCGATGCTATCGCGACGTCCGCGGATTGTTCGGCGGAGCGTCCTCTCGGCTTGTGGTCCCGGCCGCGCGCGCCACGCCCGTCGATGAATCGCTGGGTGAGCAGGCTGTGTTGCTTGCGCTCGCCGCGACGGCACGACATGCCCTCGCCGTGCCGCACGCCGAAGCGCCGCAATTGATTGTCGGTCACGGTGTGCTCGGCCGTCTGCTCGCGCGCATCACGATGGCAAGCGGCGCTCCGGCGCCGACCGTATGGGAGCGAAATCCTGCACGTAACTCAGGCGCAGAGGGCTATCGCGTTTGTACGCCTGAAGAGGACGATCGTCGCGATTACCGCGCGGTGTACGACGTGAGTGGCGATGCTCGCATTCTCGATTCACTCATCGGTCGACTCGCGCCGGGCGGCGAAGTCACGCTCGCCGGCTTCTACACCGAACCCATGAGTTTCGATTTCACAGCTGCATTCATGCGGGAGGCGCGTTTGCGCGTTGCCGCAGAGTGGAAGGACGCTGATTTGACTGCAGTGCTGCAATGGATCGCGGCGGGACGTCTGTCACTCGAAGGTCTGATCACGCATCGCCGCGAGGCGAATGCAGCGGATCAGGCATATCGACAGGCGTTTGTTGATCCCTTGTGTCTCAAGATGATTCTCGATTGGAGGCAGGCTGCATGACCCCGCCAGGCGATACCGTGTCGATCCCCGTTGAAAAACTGAAACGCAGTCTGCGTGCTGAAGCGGCGCTGGAACCCGCTGCTCCGCAACCGTCCGCCGTCACCAAAGAAACCCAGATCATCGCGATCTACGGAAAGGGCGGTATCGGAAAGAGCTTCACGCTCGCCAACCTCAGTTACATGATGGCGCAGCAGGGTAAGAAAGTGCTGCTCATCGGCTGCGATCCCAAGAGCGATACGACGTCGCTGCTGTTTGGGGGTCGCGCCTGTCCGACGATCATCGAAACCTCCTCTCGCAAGAAGCTTGCCGGTGAGCAGGTCGAGATCGGGGATGTCTGCTTCAAGCGCGATGGCGTCTTCGCGATGGAACTCGGGGGCCCCGAGGTCGGTCGCGGTTGCGGCGGACGAGGCATCATCCACGGCTTCGAAACGCTGGAAAAACTTGGTTTTCACGACTGGGGCTTCGACTACGTACTGCTCGATTTCTTAGGCGACGTGGTCTGCGGTGGATTCGGTCTGCCGATCGCCCGCGACATGTGTCAGAAGGTCATCGTCGTCGGCAGCAACGATCTGCAGTCGCTCTACGTCGCCAACAACGTGTGCTCGGCGGTGGAGTACTTCCGTAAGCTCGGCGGCAACGTCGGTGTGGCCGGTCTCGTCATCAACAAAGACGATGGCACGGGAGAGGCTCAAGCCTTCGCGAAAGCTGCGGGCATTCCGGTTCTCGCGGCGATTCCGGCGAACGAAGACATTCGCCGCAAGAGTGCCAACTACGAAATCATCGGCCGCCCCGACTCGGAGTGGGCGAGCTTGTTCGATGAGCTCGGTCGCAATGTTGCCGAAGCGCCGCCGCAACGTCCGAAGCCGCTTTCGCAAGATGAACTGCTCGGTCTTTTCAAGGGCGAGGCCGTCGGCCGTGGCTATCAGTTGCAGCCCGCCACCTTCGAAGACATGTGCGGCACGTCCCAGATTCGTAAGCCCTCGCTCGAAGTGATCTACGACGCAGTGTGATGACATGAACGCTCTGAACACAGAATTCGACAGCAGCGCGGAAGTCGTTTACGACGCTCCGCCGTCGAGTGCTGCGGCCAGTGCGGGATGTCATGGTGGCAAGGAGACGATGCGCGCCGCCGCGGCGGCCGCAGGAAAGAGCGCGACGCTCGATGCCTATGCCAAAGATTATCCGGCGGGTCCGCACGATCAGCCGCAGAGCATGTGTCCCGCCTTCGGCAGTTTGCGCGTGGGGCTCCGCATGCGTCGCACGGCGACGATTCTGTCGGGATCGGCCTGCTGCGTGTACGGACTGACCTTCACGTCGCACTTTTACGGCGCGCGCCGTACGGTCGGCTACGTGCCATTCAATTCCGAGACGCTCGTCACGGGCAAGTTGTTCGAAGACATCCGCGACGCGGTGCACAGCACGGCCGATCCGGCGCTCTACGACGCCATCGTCATCACCAATCTTTGTGTGCCGACGGCCTCTGGCGTGCCGTTGCAGTTGCTGCCCAAAGAAATCAATGGCGTTCGTATCATCGGTATCGATGTGCCGGGCTTTGGAATTCCGACCCACGCCGAAGCGAAGGACGTACTGGCCGGGGCGATGCTGCGTTATGCGCGGAGCGAGGCCGAAACCGGCCCGGTTCAGGCGCCGCGCACAGCGCGTTCTGGGAAGCCCACGATTTCGCTCGTCGGCGAAGTCTTTCCGGCGGATCCGGTGGGCATCGGCATGATGCTCGAGCCAATGGGTCTTGCCGCAGGGCAAGTGGTCCCCACGCGAGAGTGGCGCGAGCTGTACTCCGCGCTCGACTGCGCGGCGGTGGCCGCGATCCATCCGTTTTACACCAGCGTCTTCCGCGAATTCGAAGCGGCGGGGCGGTCGATCGTCGGTTCAGCGCCCGTCGGACACGACGGTACGGCAGCCTGGCTCGAAGCGATCGGCGACGTCTGCAACGTTCCGCGCGAGAAGATCGAGGCCGCCAAGAATCGAGTGCTGCCGGCGATCCGCGGCGCCTTGTCGGCCGCACCGATCAAGGGACGTATCACGTTGTCGGGCTACGAAGGATCCGAGTTGCTCGTGGGTCGCTTGCTCGTCGAGAGCGGTGCCGATCTGCGTTACGTCGGTACGGCGTGTCCGCGAACTCGTTTCTCGGATGCAGATCGTGAATGGCTCGAGGCGCGTGGGGTCCACGTGCAGTTCCGCGCTTCGCTCGAGCAAGATCTCGCAGCGCTTGCCGAATTCGAGCCTGATCTGGCCATCGGCACGACGCCAGTCGTGCAGAAAGCGAAGCAGCAGGCGACACCCTCGCTGTACTTCACCAATCTCATCTCTTCGCGCCCGCTCATGGGTCCGGCCGGCGCAGGGTCGCTCGCGCAGCTCATCAATACGGCGATCGCGGGCAAGTCGCGGTTCGACGAGATGAAGGCATTCTTTGGCGAGACCGGCTCCGGAGACGACGCCGGCGTTTGGCCGAGTACGCCCGTTCGTCGTCCTGAGTTTCGCGACAGCTGGAAACGCAAGATCGAGAAACAAGCGAAGGCGCGCAAAGCCGAGGAGATGCTCTGATGCTCGTCCTCGACCATGATCGTGCAGGTGGCTACTGGGGTGCGGTGTACGTCTTCGCCGCCATCAAGGGCCTGCAGGTCGTGATCGACGGCCCCGTCGGTTGCGAAAACCTACCTGTGACTTCGGTGCTGCACTACACCGATGCGTTGCCGCCGCACGAATTGCCGGTGGTCGTGACGGGCCTTGCCGAAGAAGAGCTCGGACAACATGGCACCGAAGGCGCGATGAAGCGTGCTCACAAAGTGCTCGATCCGAATTTGCCGGCTGTCGTCGTCACAGGATCGATCGCCGAGATGATCGGTGGTGGTGTGACGCCCGAGGGCACGGGCATCAAGCGTTTCTTGCCGCGCACGATCGACGAAGACCAGTGGCAGTGTGCCAATCGGGCGATGTGGTGGCTGTGGACCGAGTTCGGGTCAAAGAAAGTACCGGCGCGCGTCCGCAAAGAAGGCGAGAAGCCACGGGTGAATATCATCGGGCCCGCCTATGGCACGTTCAACATGCCGTCAGATCTTGCGGAGATTCGCAGACTGATCGAGGGGATCGGCGCCGAGGTGAACATGACGTTCCCGCTCGGTAGCCATCTCGCCGATATCGGCAAGCTTGCAGACGCCGACGTGAACGTCTGCATGTACCGCGAATTTGGTCGGCTCCTGTGCGAGGGGCTCGAACGTCCGTATCTGCAGGCGCCGATCGGCTTGCACAGCACCACACGATTTTTACGCAAACTCGGTGAGCTCACGGGCCTCGACCCGGAGCCGTTCATCGAGCGCGAAAAACACACCACCATCAAGCCAATGTGGGACCTGTGGCGATCCGTCACGCAGGATTTCTTTGGCACTGCGAGTTTCGCCATTGTGGCGAGCGAAACCTACGCGCGTGGTGTGCGCCACTTCCTCGAATCCGAGCTCGGTCTGCCGTGCATGTTCTCGTTTGCGCGGCAGCCCGGTGTCAAGCCCGACAACGCGGCTGTTCGTCAAGCTGTACGCGAGAAAACCCCCCTCGTGCTATTCGGCAGTTATAACGAGCGTATGTACCTGGCCGAGCTCGGACCTCGTGCGATGTACATCCCGGCTTCTTTTCCGGGAGCGATCATCCGGCGCCATACCGGTACGCCCTTCATGGGCTACGCAGGCGCCACCTATCTCGTGCAGGAAGTGTGTAACGCGCTCTTTGATGCGCTCTTCAACATCCTGCCGCTCGGCACCGACATGGACAAAGTCGATGCCACCCCGGCGCGTATCGCGCGTGAGGCAAGTCCTTGGGATCCCGAGGCGCTCGCGCTGCTCGATCAACTCGTCGCCAACGAACCTTATTTGGTACGCATCTCTGCCGCGAAGCAGTTGCGTGATCGCGCCGAGCGCGACGCACGCCTCGCCGGTGAGGAGCGTGTCACGGCGGACCGCGTCGCACGCGCGCGGTCGGAGCTCGCCGGAGGGCGTGCGGCATGAGAGGGAAGTTCATGTCAATACGATGTCGTGAGGGGGAAAGCATTGTCGGGCGGTCGTCGCTTCGGTGGCGATCGCAGGTCATGACCCGGGTCAAGGCCGACAGTCCCTGCCGCGCGGGATAGCGCGAATTAAGCAACGTTGTTTAGGAGGAAATGAAATGGCTGAAGGAAAAAGCATCTCAGGTGCCACACCGGACGAGGCGAGAGCCATCAACCGGTTCTTCTGGATGAGCACCTGGTTGTGGTTTGCAGTCTCCGTGGCTGCCCACTACCTGATTTGGAACTGGGTCCCCTGGTTCTAATCGCTCATTCGATTACTTAGGAGAAAGACTATGTGGCGTATATGGATGGTTATGGATCCCCGCAAGGTGATCATCGTCGGCGGTATCGCCGTTGCATCGATCGTGGCAACGAATCACTTCGTGCAACTCAGCACGAAGTACTCGTGCTGGCTCGACGGCAAGGGCAGTGGCTCGTGCTTGGCTGAGGCTCCGGCCGCGGCCAGCAACGTGCAGCACAACGCTCCGCTGCCGAACTGACCGAAAACAACGCAGAAGGCGACGGACGTGGGTATCGACTCGCGTTCCGTCGCCCGATGCGACGCTTGACGGGGAATAGTCATGGCAATGCTTAACTTCGAAAGAAAATACCGGATCCGGGGTGGCACCCTGGTGGGCGGCGACCTGTTCGACTTTTGGTTCGGCGCCTTTTATGTCGGCTTCTTCGGTATCACCGCAGCGTTTTTCTCGCTGCTCGGTACCGCGTTGCTGGTTTACGGTGCCGCAATCGGGCCCACCTGGAATCTCTGGCAGATCAACATCGCGCCGCCGGACCTGAGTTACGGTCTTGGGCTCGCGCCGCTGCACGAAGGCGGGATCTGGCAGCTCGTGACGATCTGCGCGATCGGCGCGTTCGTGTCATGGGCGCTGCGTGAGGTCGAGATCTGTCGCAAGCTCGGCATGGGATATCACGTCCCAGTCGCGTTCGGCAGCGCGATCCTCGCGTATGTCACGCTACAGGTCATACGACCTGTACTGCTTGGAGCCTGGGGGCATGCGTTCCCTTACGGCATCTTCAGTCACCTCGACTGGGTGTCGAACATCGCGTACCAATACCTGCATTTCCACTACAACCCGGCGCACATGATCGCGGTGACGTTCTTCTTCACCACGGTTCTTGCCCTGGCGTTGCACGGATCGCTGGTGCTGTCAGCCCTGAACCCGCCGAAAGTCGAGGTGGTCAAGGGTGCGGAACACGAGAACACGTTCTTCCGCGACAACATCGGCTACTCGATCGGCACACTCGGCATTCACCGGTTCGGACTCCTGCTCGCCATTAATGCGGGCGTTTGGAGCGCGATCTGCATCGTGGTGAGTGGTCCCTTCTGGACTCGAAGCTGGACGGACTGGTGGGCGTGGTGGCTCAACCTTCCGATCTGGAACTGAGGTAAGCAACCATGGCTGAATATCAAAACCTCTTTACGCGCGTGCAGGTCACTGCCCCGCACTATCCCGGCATCCCTCACGACCCTCGCGGCGTATGGGTACGCGGTGTCAAGGCGTCGGCCAATTATTGGCTGGGCAAGATCGGTGATGCGCAGATCGGACCGTTCTATCTCGGTTCGACGGGCGTCGCCTCAATTCTTTGCTTCATCATCGCCTTCGAAATCGTCGGCCTAAATATGCTCGCCTCAGTGAACTGGAATCCCCTCGAGTTCATCCGGCAATTGTTCTGGTTGGCGCTCGAGCCGCCCGCACCTCAATACGGACTGCGTATTCCGCCGTTGAGTGACGGGGGCTGGCATCTCATGGCCGGTTTCTTCCTGACCATGTCGGTGCTGCTCTGGTGGGTGCGCACGTATAACCTCGCGCGCAAACTCAAAATGGGTACGCACACGGCCTGGGCGTTTGCGTCGGCGATCTTCCTGTTCCTCGTGCTCGGCTTCATTCGTCCGGTGTTGATGGGCAGCTGGTCTGAGGGCGTACCCTTCGGAATCTTTGCTCACCTCGATTGGACGGCGGCGTTCTCGCTGCGTTACGGCAACTTGCTGTACAACCCGTTCCACGCGCTCTCCATCGTGTTCCTCTACGGATCGGTACTGCTGTTCGCGATGCACGCCGGCACGATCATGGCGGTGAGCCGCTTCGGTGGTGAACGCGAAGTAGAGCAGTCGCTCGATCGCGGAACCGCATCCGAACGCGCTGCGCTCTTCTGGCGGTGGACCATGGGCTTCAACGCGACGATGGAATCCGTTCACCGTTGGGCGTGGTGGTTTGCGGTGCTGTGTACGCTCACGGGCGGCATCGGCATCCTGCTGACCGGCACCGTGGTGGACAACTGGTACTTGTGGGCGGTCAAGCACGGCGTGGCGCCGGCGTATCCGACCACCTTCGAACCGATGCCGGATCCGGCACTGACTTCGGGAGCCGCACAATGAAAACCCAGATCCGTTTGATTGGGGCTCTATCCGTCGCGCTCGGCCTGTTGGCGGGGTGTGGTGAGCGCCCGCCGATCGATGTTCAGCAAATTGGATATCGCGGCACGGGTATGGAGCAAAACGTCAACCCGCGCTTGCGCGAGCAACTCAAAGCCGTCAATCAGGTCGGGGGCATTCAGCCCGCGGCCGATGCCAGCGGACCGCTCGCCAAGGACATCTACCAAAACGTGCAAGTGCTCTCGGACCTCTCGGTCGGAGAGTTCACGCGCGTGATGTTGTCGATGACCGAGTGGGTGGCCCCGGAGGACCAGAAGAACTGCACGTACTGCCACAACGGCGAGAACTACGCCGATGAGAGCAAGTATCAGTACAAGGTCGCTCGCAGCATGTTGCAGATGACCCGCGACATCAATACGAACTGGAAGTCGCACGTCAAAGAGACGGGTGTCACCTGTCACACCTGTCATCGTGGTGGCCCGGTTCCGCAGAACGTGTGGTACGCCGATCCGGGTTCGGGTCGCGAGAATGCGTTCGTTGGGACTCGTGCAGGTCAAAACTAGGCGGTCACGGGTCTTGGCATCACGACCATCGGCCATTCGAGTCTGCCTTACGATCCGTACTCGCCGTTCCTGTTGGGCGATCTCGACATCCGTGTGAACGGTCCGACGGCTTTGCCGACGGGTAATCGAAAATCGATCAAGCAGGCCGAGTGGACGTACTCACTCATGGTGCACATGTCCAATTCTTTGGGCGTGAACTGCACGTACTGCCACAACAGCCGCGCCTGGGCAGAGTGGGAGCAGAGCACGCCGCAGCGAACGGTCGCGTGGCATGGCATCCGCATGGCTCGAGGTCTGAACAATCAATATCTCGTCCCGCTGACCGAGGTGTTCCCGGCGAATCGCAAGGGACCCCTTGGCGACGTGGCGAAGATCAACTGCCAGACCTGCCATCAGGGTGTGTACAAGCCGTACTTCGGCGAGAGCATGGCGAAGGCGTATCCGGAATTGCAGGGTGTGAAGGCGCCGCCCGTCGATCCGAACGCGGCGCCCGCTGACGCCACGAGTGCACCGGCGGGTACCTCAACACCTGCGGCGACGCCGGCGGCAGCGCCTGCGGCCGAAGCGAAGCCAAAGGATGGCTCAAAGATGGCGCAGCGCAGCGGTCCAACGACCGTCGCTGCCGTCTTCGATCGGTAAACGATGATGGACGTCTTGCTTGCGCAACCCCGCGGCTTTTGCGCGGGCGTTGCGCGAGCGATCGATATCGCCGAGCGCGCTCTCGAGATGCATGGCGCGCCGGTCTACGTCTATCACGAGATCGTTCACAACGGTCACGTGGTGGGTGATCTGGCTTCACGCGGTGCGGTGTTCGTCCAGAATATCGCGGACATTCCCGAGGGGGCCGTCACCGTATTCAGCGCCCATGGCGTGTCCACTGCAGTCGTCAATGAGGCGCGTGAGCGCGGGCTGCAGGTCATCGATGCGACGTGTCCGCTCGTCACCAAAGTGCATTTGCAGGCGCAGCGCTACTCGCAGCGTGGCTTTACGATCGTGATCGTGGGGCATGCGGGCCACGAAGAAGTCGAAGGTACTCGCGGCTCCGTGACGGGCCCTGTTCACGTGGTCGGCCGACTCGAAGAGATCGATGCCTTACCGATGAATGCGACGGATCCGGTGGCCTATGTCACTCAGACGACGCTCTCGATCGACGACACCCGCGGCCTGATCGCGGCGCTCGAAGCGCGCTACCCGGATATCGTCGGCCCTGGTCTCGACGATATCTGTTATGCGACCTTGAATCGTCAGCGAGCCGTGCAGCAGTTGGCTCGCCGGGTGGATCTCGTGATCGTCGTCGGTGCCCATAACAGTTCGAATTCCAATCGTTTGCAGGAAGTCGCCGCCGATCACGGGGTACCGGCGTGGTTGGTCGAGGACGAGACGGACCTTCAGCCTGTCTGGTTGGAGGGTGTGAAGACGGTGGGCGTCACGGCGGGGGCGTCGACCCCTGAGTATCTCGTCCGCAAAGTCTGTGATCGGCTGAAAGAGTTCGGAGCGGGATCGGTTCGAGAGCTTCCAGGTCTCGCAGAGACCGTACGATTCCGTCTGCCCGAAGCTCTACGACAGATCGCCTGAGGGCGGGTCAGTCGATTTGACTGCGAGTCAGCAGTCGCAATACCCCGTTGAACATCGCGTTGTCGCGCATGCGGAGTGGCTTGCGTCCGCGGCTACCTTGCGCCTCGACCAGGGCGCAATGTCTGGCGATGGCGTCGAAGATACCCGGGATGTCGAGACCCGCCTCGTTCAAGCATTGGTCGCGGGTACCGTGTTCGATCGGACGATCCGGTAGCCCAAGTCTCAAAACCGGCGTGTTGATTCCCTCGGTGTTCAGCAGTTCGGCCACCGCCGATCCCGCGCCACCGGCGATCGCGCTTTCTTCGAGCGTCACCAGGATTTCGTGTTGGGCGGCAAGCTCGAGGATCAAAGATTCATCCAAGGGCTTGACGAAGCGCAT
>Ga0172376_10003557_pt1 | contig 18368 bp, 13 predicted proteins | sample Lak35m_FD_121114 | JGI IMG/M metagenome (GOLD analysis project Ga0172376, IMG submission 121114) | Freshwater microbial communities from Kabuno Bay, South-Kivu, Congo - kab_092012_35m | ecosystem: Environmental > Aquatic > Freshwater > Lake | place: Democratic Republic of the Congo: South-Kivu... | reverse complement strand
GGCAAATCAACGAGCTTATATTTTTTAGAATTAAATTCGTAACCACCTTCAGCACGCGAAACAGTTTTCCCAGGCCAATTACCAGTGTGTTGCTTCAATCCAGTCAAACTATTAAAAACTGTACTCTTGCCGGTATTCGGATTCCCAGCCAACGCCACCACATAATTATAATCCGACATATCTATTCCGAGCTTCTTCAGATTATTGAAATTACGCGCCGGACAAGTTTCACAATTAGAATTATTTTCCTGCAACGGATTTTCCTTTTCTTACAAAAATTTGTTTTGCGGTTTTATTTCGCAAGGCGACGATTGTTCCACGGATTCTATACCCACGCGGATCATTTCCAAGACTTTCTATTTCCGTAGAAATCACCGAGCCGGGAACGATGCCGAAATCTAACAAACGCCTTCTCTGTTGACCTCTGCATGAACGCGAAATCATAACAACTTCAGCCTCTTCACCTTTTTTCAACTCTGTCAAATCAACTATTCCCGTTAAAAAATCTTCTGTGTTTATTTTTTCAACAGTTACATTCCGACACAAAGATTCATCAACTTCAATACTATTTCCATTCAATTCCAGATAAAATTTTTCATTAACTCGGTTATTCAGTTTCAAACTAATTCCTACTGCAAAATTTAATATAATTAATTGCGAATAGATTTCTTTCGGTTGATCTTCCAGATGAATGATCTTAGCAGTTTCTCCAATTTTCAATTCTGTCAAATCAATTCCATATTGAGTAGGAAGATTTCCATCGGCAGTTGGAATAGGATCTCCGTGCGGGTCATAAATCGGATTTCCGATTTTAGAATTCAACTTTGAAATTTCGTTTTCGTCGATAGAATGTTCTTTCTGCTCGGCGATGGAATGCCATTCCGATTCTTTCTCGCTTGTTTCATCAGCAAGAAATCTTTCCCAGAGCCGATGAATACGGATTATTTTCAGTGCGTACTCTTTTCCGAATTCAGTCAATGTGATGTTTGATTCAGATACAATTAATTTCATTTCCAAAAGTTGAAAAATCAAATCATCCGCTTTTTTCCTGTTTATTTTTAATCCCTTCGCAAACTTTTCAACATTGAAATTAGTTCCCGAATATTCAATTTCATAAAGCAGTTTCAACGCATCTTCAATTAGAATTTTCGATTTGTCAAGTTTGGATTTTCTAAAAATTGCTAGCAATCCAAATTTTGGCAAAAAAATTAGAGTCGCAAATAAAATTACGACTAGTCCATAAATTAAATTTGTTAACGCTTGAATCATTATCCCAATTTCTTTGTTTAATAAACAAATAACAATATTCTTTAATTCCTAAAATTAAAATACGAACATATTTTGAAACTCATTTATGGTTAAGTAAAAATTAATTTATAAATTTCGAAATAAAAAAAGGAAAATTGATGTCTTTCGATAAAAATTCCGTTTACAAAGCCCTTTCAAAAGTAAATGATCCCGATCTTCACAAAGATTTAGTCTCATTGCATATGGTTCAGAATGTTGAAATTTCTGATAAAAATATTAGTGTAAAAATCCAATTAACCACACCAGCATGCCCGCTGAAAGATAAAATTAAAGATGATTGTGTTGATGCAATTAAAACCGAAATTCCTGAAGCTGAAAATATTATAGTTAATATGGATGCTAAAGTTGTTTCAAATAATAAAATTCAAAGCGGTTCAATTCTGCCTCAAGTAAAAAATACAATTGCTGTCGCAAGCGGCAAAGGCGGAGTTGGGAAAAGCACAGTTGCAGTAAATCTTGCAGTTGCTCTTGCAAAAGAAGGAGCAAAAGTTGGTTTAATTGATGCTGATATTTACGGACCAAGTATTCCATTAATGCTTGGTTTAACCGATAAACCACAAATTTTTCAGGATCCGAACAGTGGTAAAATGCTTCCGCTTGAAAATTATGGTGTCAAATTAATGTCGATTGGCTTTCTGATCGATGATGATTCGCCAGTAATTTGGCGCGGACCAATGGCAAGCGGTGCAATTAAACAATTTATGTCTGATGTGAATTGGGGTGAACTTGATTATTTGTTTTTTGATATGCCTCCGGGAACTGGTGACATTCAGTTGACTTTGGTTCAAACAATTCCACTTACAGGGTCAATTATTGTTACAACACCGCAGGAAGTATCCTTGATTGATGCAAAGAAAGGTCTGAAAATGTTTTCGCGGGTTAATGTTCCTGTCTTTGGAATAATTGAAAACATGAGTTACTTCATTGCGCCGGATACAGGTAATCGATATGAAATATTTGGTACAGGCGGCGGAGAAAAACTTGCTATTGATTTGGAGACAAAATTTTTAGGTGGAATTCCTATTGACGCTAGGATTAGAGGCGGCGGAGATAGCGGAAAACCAATTGTATATGATATCCCTGATAGTGCTGAAGCAAAAATCATTACTACAATTGCAAAAAATCTCGCTGCTGAAATAAGTATTAATAATCAAAAATCAGCTAATTCCGAAATTGAAATCGATTTGGGAAATTAGCGGGAGAAGTAAATGAATCAGGATGTTAAAAAAAGAGTTGGAAATGCTCTTGAAATGATCAGACCTTATCTGAAAGCTGACGGCGGAGATGTTGAATTAGTAAACATTACAGAGGAAGGAATTGTTGAAGTTAAATTAACTGGAGCATGTGTTGGCTGCCCAATGTCTCAAATGACATTACGTGCAGGAGTTGAAAGAGCGTTAATCAGAGAAGTTCCAGAAATCAAAAGAGTTGAAGCAATTTTTTAGGAGAAAAATATGAGAAATGTTGTAATTGCCGGAAACTGGAAAATGAATAAGGATTTAAATGAATCTATTACCTTAGTTTCTGAAATTAAAAAAACTTTAGTTTCTAATTTTAATGTTTCGGTAATTGTATGTCCGCCGTTTACTTCATTAGAAACTGTCAGCGCATTATTGAAAGATTCAGATATCAAACTCGGCGCACAAAATATGTATTTTGAAGAAGATGGTGCGTTTACCGGTGAAATCTCTGCAAAAATGTTAAAGAGTGTTGGTTGTGAGTACGTTATTCTTGGGCATAGTGAACGCCGAACAATTTTTTGTGAATCAGAGGAATTGATTAATAAGAAAATCAAAAAAGCTCTTTCCGAAAATCTTAAACCAATATTTTGTATTGGTGAAACCATAAGCGAACGGGAAAAAGGTGTGACTAACGAAGTTCTTAAAAAACAAATAGTAGGCGGATTGAAAGATATTTCTGCTGAACAATTGAAAAATATCATAATAGCTTATGAACCTGTGTGGGCTATCGGAACAGGAAAAACCGCCACACCTCAACAAGCTGAGGAAACTCATTTATTTATTAGAAATTTGATTTCAAGTTTATTTTCTGAGGAATCCGCTGAAAACATTATTATTCAATACGGTGGAAGTGTAAAACCGGATAATGCCTCCGAACTGCTAAATCAAAAAAATATAGATGGTGCACTTGTTGGTGGAGCTTGCCTGAAATCTCAATCATTTATAGAAATTATTAAATCAGCGAATTAACAATCAGGCTAACTTATTTTATTTCAATAAGTTAGCCTATTTTTATATAATTGCTTTCCCCTCATTGTTTTATTATATTTGCATTCTTTATTTCTCACTTTTTCGTAGAAAAATATGCAAATAATTCGAATTTCAATTTTATTATTTATTTTTCAACAGGCAATCTTTCCTCAGATAAAACTAATTGAGTTGGCATCTGAAAATCTAAGTTTAATTGATTCAACATTTTTTAACATTAATAATAATCGTGAGATTATTCAGATCGATAAAAATTGGAGCGTGAGTGAAGTCGATTCTGAAGATAAGGCAAAAGTAACTCTTCCATGCATTTTTAATGGCCAGGAAACTTTAGTTTTTCAAAAAAAATTAAGTATTTCAAAAGATTTAGCCAAAAATAAGACTTTATTTTTGCGATTATTGGGGGCAAATTATTTTACAGAAATTCTTTTTAACTCAGTTCAAATTTTCAAAGAATCTACTGCAAATATTCCGGTTTCAATTAAAATTCCCGAGAATCTAATCTCTACAAATCGAAAAAATACATTAACAATAAAGATAACTCATAAACTTGATAATAAAACCACATTTCCAGCTTATAACCGATTTCTATTCCCCAAAAGTCTCGCTGGTTTTACCAGAGAGGTTTATATTTATGCCGTTCCTAAAATTCACATCACAAAATTGAATGCTAATTCGAATTATTCAAGCAAGAACGGTCGCGGTAATATTAAATATTCATTGATTGTCGAGAACAATGAAATTAAAATGGACTCGTCTAAAAACCTAGATGTTGTGTTCGATTTAATAAACAGAAGTGGAGTAAGTTCAAGAATTGGACAACGAAACATAAAATTGAAAAATAACAAAATATTTTTAAGTGGAAATATTGATGTAAATAATGTCTCAGCGTGGTCACCTGAAAATCCAAATTATTATGTTTTAAGAGCACGTATATTAAATTCAGATTTCATTAAAGATGAATATTTAAGATACATTTCTTTTTATAACCTAGAGTTTGATAAAGATGGAATAAAGCTAAACGGTTCTAATTTTGAAATCAAAGGATGTGTTTATCAGCGTGAATTTTCTTACTCCAAAGTCGAATCTGAATATGAAGTGATCCGTAAAAAATTGCTTGAAATTAAAAACTTAGGATTCAATTCAGTAAGATTTGCAAAAGCGGCACCGCATACTTATGCATTGAATCTTTGCGAAAAGTTAGGCTTGTTGGCTTCAGTTGAAATTCCAATTGACTCCAGTCCAGAATCATTTTTTGAAGATGTAGAGTACAAAACAAGACTTGATCAATATCTAAATAATTTTGCAAATGAATATCGCAATTTTAGTGCAATCGGTTTGATTAGCCTTGGAAATTCTTATTTGTCAGATTCCAAGATTCATCTTGAAAATATCAGAGAATTAAGAAATAAGCTTGCCCAGAAATTCTCGGCTGGTTTTTACGCTTCTTTTGTTGGAATTCCTGAACGCATTGACTTTCTTGATTTGACAGGTATTGAGGTTTATGCAAAAAATATCAAAGACGTTTTTCATAACAAACACATCGACAAAAGATATTTCATCAGCGATGCGTCTTATCCTAATTACGTACAAACTTCTTCGGGGTATCTAAATGAATTCAGTATTGAAGCGCAGGCTAAATTTTTCGAAGATATAATAGATTTTTCAAATGAGAATCTTTGTGGATATTTTATTAATTCGATTAATCACTATAGTGGCGATTTTCCATCTCTTTATACAAAATTTCAAAAACAGAATTTTTACAATATTGGTATCACCTCAAATCAAGAAAATAAATTAACGGAAAACGTGATTACCTCTAAATTAAAAGGTCTTGAACGAGTCGTAATACCAATCGGAACTGCATCAACAGATTTTCCCCTATTCATTATCTTTGCTGGATTAACGCTTGCTATTTTACTTGGATTGCTAGTAAACTCAAAGAAAAAATTTCGCGAAGATGCAACTCGTGCATTTTTACGTCCCTACAATTTTTTTGCAGATATTCGAGACCACAGAGTACTCTCGGGTTTCCACACAAATGCATTGATGATTATTCTCGCCGGCATCCATTCATTGCTAATCACAAACATATTATATTATTTCAAAAACAATATTTTATTTGAAAAAATTTTATTGTCTTTTGGCAGCCCTTCACTTGTTGCTTTTTTTGCTGAATTAGCATGGAATCCCATCAAAAGTTTTATTTACTTTTTTATTATAACCATCATAATATTTTTCGCGATTGCTATTCTAATAAAATTAATGTCCATGTTTTTGAAAACCAAAGTTATGTTTTTCAACATTTATTATATAGTTGTTTGGTCGTTTATTCCTCTATCTGTTTTGCTGCCGTTGAAACTAATACTTTACAGAGTGTTGAGTGAAAATGTTATTAATTTATATATCTATATTTTCTTATTGCTCTACTTGATTTGGATTTTTCAGAGAATCCTGAAAGGCACTTATGTAATTTTTGATATTAGCCGAGGCAAAGTTTATCTGTGGGGACTTATCTTCTTTGTCGGATTATTCGGTGGATTTTTGCTTTATAATCAAATGTATAATTCAACCATTTCGTATATAATTCTTGCTGTAAAACAATATAATTTATTATAAGGGAAGAAATTGTACTTATCAAAATTAGAAATACAAGGTTTCAAATCATTCGCAAATAAAACTCAGATCAATTTCAATAAAGGAATTACAGGCATTGTTGGTCCTAATGGTTGTGGCAAAACCAATATCGTTGATGGTATTAGATGGGTTTTGGGTGAACAAAAATCAAGTGTTTTGCGAAGTGATAAAATGGAGAATGTAATCTTCAATGGGACAAGAAACAAAAAGCCTACTGGAATGGCGGAAGTTTCCCTCTCTTTAATTAATGATGATGGCGTGTTACCGTCTGATTATACTGAAGTTACAATTACAAGAAGAATTTTTCGTTCTGGGGAAAGTGAATATCTTTTAAACAGGAATGTTTGCAGATTGAAAGACATTACGAATTTATTCATGGATACTGGAATGGCGACTAATGCCTATTCTGTGATCGAATTAAAGATGGTTGAAAACATTCTAAACAAAGCTGATGAACGCAGACAAATGTTTGAAGAAGCAGCCGGCGTAAATAAATTCAAAATGCGACGAAGGTTGTCATTAAAAAAACTTGATGAAGTTAAAGCCGACTTGGTTCGTGTAAATGATATTGTCTCTGAAGTTGATAAAAACGTAAAATCGCTTCAAAGGCAGGCCAAGCGTGCTGATAAATATAATCAACTAATAAGCAGTTTGAGCGAAAAAGAAATTGAACTCTGTGAACGTGAATTCGGGTTGCACAATAAAAATTTATCTGATTTCAATACTCAAAAAATTAGCTTTGATGAACAGAAAATAAAGGTTGATACAAATATTCGTGAGATTGAGATTAAACTTATTGAGCTTCGAGATTTTATCCGAAATATTGAAAACGAACTTTCGGAGAAAAGACTTGAGATAAGTAAAAAATCTGAAGTTCTTTATGAATCACAGAAAAACATTTCTGTATCTGAAGAAAAAATTCGTGCAATGAATAACAATCGGGATAGATTTTATCAGGATATCGTGGATTTTGAAAAACAGTTAGTTGAGACAGATGTAAAGATTGATTCGATTAAAGATCTGTTGGTTAAGTTTACTCAAAGTATTGATGAATTGAAAAATAAAATAAGTGTATCAGATGAATTGCTGGCAAACAAAAAAAATGAAGTTGATTCACAGAAAGCAATTTCCAAAGAAATATCTGTAAACTCCTTTGAAATCAGCCGAAAACTTTCAGATACTGAAACAGTATTAAAATCAAAGAACCAACAGCTTCAAAAAATCAATAAAGAAATTGAAAATTTAGACGACTTCATTCAGAAGTCGACAATGAACATTGCAAAGTCTGTGGGTTTCCTTGAAGAACTTGATTCTGAGAAAAATGATATCAAGAAAAAAATTGAGGAAACTGATTCTTTGTTTTTACAAAAGCAGCAAGACAAAGAGAACTCAGGAAAAAAATTAAATGAACTTCGTAAAAGTGAATTTGAAGAAAAGAATGTTCTTAACAGTTTAAGAAATAAAATAGAACTCCTTCAGACAATGATAAATAATCTCGAAGGCATTTCTAAAGCTTCGCGTTTGTTAATCGAAAATGAATCATGGACACAGAAAGAAAAAACGTTATTTGCAGATGTTGGCGAACCAGATAATGATTATCGATTTGCATTGGAAGCTGCATTAAAATCAGTACTGAATAACCTTTTGGTTGACAGCATCGATGATTTGCAAAACGCAATTTATTTTCTAAAAAAAAATGATTACGGCAAAGCATCGTTCTACCTACTTCGAGGCACAGAAAAATCACGCAAATCATTTTTGCAAAAGATTAATAATTTTTCTCTAAACTTGAAAAAGAAAAGATTAGCAAAGCAAAAAGGATTTATTAATTGGGCATTTAACCTTGTTAAAAGCCAAAAAAAATGGCAGCCATTTTTTCAAGATGTTCTTGCTACTACAGCCATTGTTGATTCTCTTGAAACAGCTTTGAATTTTCAGCAACAATTTTCAGATTTTTCTTTCGCAACTCCCGAGGGTGATTTAGTTCATTCCTCTGGAATAATTGAAGCTGGCGCACTTCCAAAACTCGACGAAACCTTATTTGGTCGTAAAAAACTTTTAGAAAATCTGAAATCTGAATTGCCAAAACTGGAAATGAAATTGAATTCCATACAAGATGAAATCCGCATTACTGAAGAGCATATTGATTCTATTGACTTAAAATCAATTTCCGAGCATGGTAGAATATTGTTAGGGGAAGTTAATTCAATTGATAAGCAAATCTCGCAACTTGAATACGAAAAATTGAAATACACTGAAGATATCGAAAAGGCCCAGAATCAGATTCGAAGTTTAGCATCAGAGGCTACTACACTTAATAATGGTATTTTCAAGCTGCAAATTGATATCGAGGGATTAAAGCTAAAAGATATTGACTCAAAAGAATCTATGGCAAAAGCCGAAACACAATTGAAGCATCTTGAATCTGAGTATAGCGAAATATCACAAGAAAACAATTCTCTTCGTATTGAATTAGAAAGGAATCTTGGGGGATTGAAGAATAACGAGAATGAAATTAACCGACTTGAACAAAACAAACAAAAGACTCTTGAAGATGTTACCAAACGGAATTTAGAGATCGAAAAAATAAGTGCTGAATTTATGTCTGAAAATCAAGTACTTGAAGAGACTCGACAAATGTTATCTTCACTTTTGGTTGAGAAAGATTCATTAAGTGCGCAGGAATCAGAAATTAAAACCAAACTCGATGCGCAGAAAGTTGAAGGCACTATCTATGAGAATACATTGAATGAACTGAGAAGTAAACGTCAGCAACTTTCAGACGATGGCCATAACCTTGATATAAAGATTAGTGAAATTAAAATGCGTATTGAGGGACTTACCTCGCATATTAAAGAGGAATATAATCAGGATTTAGCTCTTAAAGAATTTGAAAATGCTGATTCTTTTGATTTAAACGCATTGTCTAATGAAGTACATGAGCTTAAGCAAAAAATTAAAGAGTTGGGGCCAGTCAATTTATTATCATATTCAGAATATGAAGAAGAAAATGAAAGATTAGAATTCTTGCTCAAGCAGCGAGATGATTTGATAAATTCCGAAAAGGATTTAATAAAAACAATAGAAGAGATAAATTTGACTGCTGAAAGTTTATTCATCGAAACCTTCAACAAGATTAAAGATAATTTCAAAAATATATTTCGAACTTTATTTGACCCCGGTGATGAAGCAGAATTATTACTTCAGGAAGGTATTGATCCACTTGAAGCTAAGATTGAAATTACAGCCAAGCCTAAAGGTAAGAGACCAACATCTATTGAGCTTCTTTCCGGTGGTGAAAAAACATTAACCGCAACTGCTCTTTTGTTTGCGATATATTTAGTTAAACCAAGTCCCTTCTGTATTTTAGATGAAGTTGATGCTCCTCTCGATGATGCAAATGTTGATAGATTTACAAAACTTTTAAAGGAATTTTCAAACAGAACGCAGTTTATAATTGTGACTCATAACAAACGAACAATGTTAGCTTCCGAAAATATGTATGGAGTTACGATGCAGGAAGAAGGTATTTCTAAAATCGCAGCAGTTCAATTCAACTCAGAGATTCCGGTTGCAAATGACAACTAATTTAACAAGGAAGTTTAAGATTTTTATTGACTTTGATGGCACGATAACAAAACAAGATGTTGGTGAAAATATGTTTTTGAAATTTGGGGACAAACTCAAAGCATATCAAATTATTGATAGATGGATAAATAAAGAAATCACTTCAACTGAATCATGGCAGCAACTTTGTGATTCGATTATTAATTTCGATGAAAATGCTTTTGATCAATTTATAAATCAAATTGAGATTGATGAATATTTCATTGATTTTTATCAGTTCTGTCAAAATAATCAGATGGATGTTTTTGTTCTTAGCGATGGTTTAGACTATTACATAAAAAAATTTTTCAACAAATACTCGCTATCGAACATTAATTTTTTCTCAAACATTTTTACTTTGAATTCTTCCAACAAAATAATTCCTCAGTTTAATTATCGAGACGAGGAATGCAAGTTTTGCGCTAACTGTAAACGTAATCACATTATTGATAACAGTTCAGATGATGATTTCACAATTTATATCGGCGATGGATATTCCGACACTTGTCCAGCGCAATTTGTTGATTATCTTTTCGCAAAAAATTCCCTACTTAAGTTTTGCGAGAAAAATAGAATTTCATATTTCCCATTTAAGAATTTTTCTGATATTAAAAATATTGTTTCCGAATTGATAACAAAAAAAAGATTAAAAAAACGGCATCAAGCATTTTTGAAAAGAAAAGAAGTTTATATGAGAGGCTGAGTTGCAAAGTTTACTAATAATTGCTGGTGAAGTTTCAGGTGATTTGCATGGATCAAAACTTATTTCCGCTTTGCGCAAACGCAATAAAAGTGTTGAATTTATTGGGGTCGGCGGTGATAGAATGATTCAATCTGGATTGAAGGCAATATATCATATACGCGATTTTTCTTTTTTAGGCTTTACGGAGGTACTAAGCCATATCCCATTTATTAGAAGGGTCAAACAAAAATTAATTTCAATCGTTAAGAAAGAAAAAATTCAATTAGCAGTTTTGATTGATTACCCGGGATTTAATTTAAGTTTAGCAAAGTCATTGAAAAAATTGAACGTGAAAATTGTTTATTACATTTCACCACAAATCTGGGCTTGGGGTAAATACCGGATTCACAAACTTGAAAGGCTTATAGACAAGATGCTTTTAGTTTTACCGTTTGAAAAAGAATTTTACAAAAACGCTAATCTTGACTTTGAATACGTGGGACATCCTTTGATTGAGAGAATAAATGAGTATCAATTTTTATCTCGGGATGATTTTTATAAAAAATTTAATCTGCAATTAAATAAAGATATTTTACTTCTAATGCCCGGCAGTAGAAAACATGAGGTGGAATTAATACTTCCGGCAATTTTACCTGCTTCAATTAAATTAAGCCAAAAATATGATTTGCAAATTGTGATTGCGTTGAATGAGAATATCGAAAAAGGATTGTTCGAAAAATTTATCGGCAAAGATGTTAAGTTAATTTCATCTAATATTTATGATTTAATAAAACATTCCAAATTTGGCTTGATAAAGTCAGGCACATCAACTCTTGAAACTGCGCTTATTGGGTTACCTTTCATTGTTGTTTATAAAATTTCCAACTTGAGTTATTTAATTGGACGATTGCTGATTTCCATTAAAAATATAGCAATACCAAATATTATTCTTGGAAAATCTGTTGTGCCAGAATTAATTCAAAAAGATTTAAACACTGATAATGTTTTCCAAACGATTGATAGTTATTTATTTGATCTTAATAAATCACAGGAGATGGCTACGCAATTGAATAAAATAAAGAATCTGCTGGGGGACAAAAGTGCATCCGAAGAAAGTGCTAAAATTATTTCAGAGATGCTGAATGAGTAAAAACTATTTTGGAAATAAAATTTTACAAAAACTTGGATTTATTCTGTTGCCAACTTTGATAACAGTTTTATGCAGAACATTGAAAGTTAACGAAAAGAATTCTGAGTCATTTTATGAATTATTTTCGCGTGGAGAAAATTTTGTTCTTGCTTTTTGGCATGGGATGATGATTGTTCCTTGGTATTATTTTAGAAATAAAAACATTTCGGCATTGATAAGTAAGAGTAGAGATGGGGACATCTTGAGTAATTTATTAGACAAATGGAATTACAAAGTTGTGCGTGGGTCAAGTAATAATGGAGGCAAAGAGGCTTTCAATCAAATGATTGAATTAGCTGCAAGTAAAAATTCTCTCGCAATAACAGTTGATGGACCGAAAGGTCCAATCAATAAAATGAAAGCAGGAGCAGTTGTTATTTCGCAAAGAACAAATACACCATTATTTCTGATCGGTGTTTCCTATAAAAAATATTTTGAGCTTAATAGTTGGGATAAATTCAGAATACCAAAGCCTTTTTCAGAAGTCAATTTAGTTTTCTCCGATCGAATCAATTTTGAGAAATCGGATGGAAAAGAAGTCATCGATATAAAAATTACAGATACTGAAAATATGTTGAATGAATTGCAAAAAAAGGCGGAGATATTTTGATAAAATTACTCAAAATAATTTTATCGCCACTGGTTTTGGCTTATGGTTTAGTTATAAAAATCAGGAATTATTTTTTTGATATAGGGATCTTCAAGCAAAAAAAGGTTCCAGCAAAAGTTATTTCAGTTGGAAATCTGACAGTTGATGGTTCAGGTAAGACTCCAACTGTAATTAAGATTATTAACTTGCTAAAATCACAGAATAAAAAAGTCGGAGTATTAAGTCGCGGCTACCGAAGAAAAACCAATGGTTATTTACTTGTAAGTGACGGGGAAAAAATATTGCAAGATGCTTCATCGGCTGGTGATGAAATAATTCTTGTTGCAAGTGAATGTAAAGTCCCCGCGGCTGTAAGCGAAAAACGTTATGAGGGGTGTATAAAATTTTTACAAGATGTGCAATTGGATATCATTATTCTTGATGATGCATATCAACATCGCTGGATTTATCGTGATGCAAATATTTTGATTTTTGATCAGAGATTTCTTTCCCGAACGAATTCATTCGAGCAATCTCTGTTGCCACTAGGAATTATGCGAGAGCAATTTGAGGAAATAAAAAGGTCTGATATTGTACTCATCAACAAAAAATTTGCTGCAAATCAGAATATCCCAACGCAGCTTTGGAAATATTTTCTTAAGAAAGAAATATTTTACGGTTTTTATCAAGCTTGTGAAATTATTGATATCAAAACACATTCAAGCTATATGCTTTCGGATTTTACAGGTCAAAAAAGCTTAGTCGTTTGTGGAATTGCAAACCCATACTCATTTATTCAGGCTCTTTCTAAAAATAATATCAACACTGATAATAAATTAATCTTTCGGGATCATAAAGATTACGAAGAAAAAGAAATTCAAGTAATTAGAAAAAAATTTTATGATACTAATTCATACTCGGTTCTTACTACTCAAAAAGATGCTGTGAAATTATCAAAATATTCTAAAGAGCTTGATGATATCGATATTTATTACCTTAAAATCGATATGCGGTTTGATGAGGAAGAAAAATTTTTAAATAAAATAAATTCATTAATCTTATAAAAGGAGGAATAATGCCTACTAAAGCAAACAAGTATGTTTATTTTTTTGGCGGACAAAAAGCCGAAGGAAAAGCAGACATGAAGGAATTACTTGGTGGTAAAGGTGCAAATCTTGCCGAGATGGTAAACATTGGGTTGCCAGTACCTGCTGGATTTACTATATCTACGGAAGTATGTACAGCGTACTACAAAAACAATAAAAAATATCCGAAAGAATTAACTGAACAAGTTAATTCTGCTTTACTCAAAGTTGAAAAAGAGATGAAAGCTAAATTTGGAGATAGTAAAAATCCCTTGTTGGTTTCAGTTAGATCAGGGGCAAGAGCTTCTATGCCGGGAATGATGGAAACTATTTTAAATGTTGGATTGAACAATGCAACCCGTGAAGCAATGATTGCAAAAACAGGAAATGCAAGATTTGTTTATGATTCACACAGAAGACTAATCCAGATGTATTCTGATGTTGTTATGGAAAAAGCTGCTGGCATCGAACCAAAAGAAGGCAGAGGTGTTAGGCAACAACTTGAAGGTGAGTTGCACAAAATGAAAGTGGCTCGTGGTGTAACTTCTGATACTGATTTGACATCTGAAGATTTAAAGGAGTTAATTGAGATATATAAAATCAAAGTTAAAGAAGTTCTTGGCAAACCGTTCCCTGAAAATCCTAAAGATCAATTATGGGGTGCAATTTCAGCAGTGTTCCAAAGTTGGATGGGAAAACGTGCAATTGCATATAGAAGAATTGAAGGCATTCCAGATGATTGGGGAACGGCAGTAAATGTTCAATCCATGGTTTTCGGAAATATGGGTGATACTTCAGCGACAGGAGTTGCATTTACTCGAAACCCAGCTACAGGTGAAAATTATTTTTATGGTGAATGGCTTCCAAATGCTCAGGGGGAAGATGTTGTTGCTGGTATTCGTACTCCAAATCCAATTAATGAGATTGGGAAAAGCGAACACACAGTTCATCAAGAATCTTTGGAAACAGCAATGCCAAAAACATATAAGCAATTAAATGCAATTCAAAAAAAATTAGAGAATCATTATCACGATATGCTTGATATTGAGTTTACTATTCAGGAAGGCAATTTATATATGCTTCAATGTCGTGTTGGTAAACGCAATGGACCAGCAGCCGTGAAAATGGCTTTAGATATGTACAAATCAAAATTGATTTCAAAAGAAGAAGCTATACTCAGAGTAAATCATAACCAACTTGATGAATTATTGCATCCAATTATAGACCCAGCAGCTGAAGTTAAAGCAAAAGCAGTTACAAAAGGTTTACCTGCAGGACCTGGTGGGGCAAGCGGGCAAGTCGTTTTCACTGCACAGGACGCAGTTGACAAGGCCAAATCCGGAATGCAAGTAATTTTAGTTAGAGAAGAAACTAATCCTGAAGATATCGAAGGAATGCGCGCGGCAAAGGCTGTTTTGACAGCAAGAGGTGGAATGACTTCACATGCTGCATTAGTAGCAAGGGGTTGGGGTAAATGCTGCATAGTTGGTGCTGGTGCAATCAAAATTAATCTTGAAGAGAAATATTTTACTGTTGGCGAACAGAAAATTTATGAAGGTGAATGGTTGACATTAAATGGCTCAAAGGGAAATGTTTATTTAGGACAATTGCCAATGAAAAAAGCTGCTGAAGAAAATCCTGATTTTCAGGCATTCATGAAACTTTGCGATCAAGTAAGAAAACTCAAAGTTAGAACAAATGCTGATACTCCCGAAGATGCTGCAAGGGCGCGTGCATTTGGCGCAGAAGGAATTGGATTATTTAGAACTGAGCACATGTTCTACGGAAAACATTCCGAGAAACCTCTATTTATACTTCGCAAAATGATTCATTCAAAATCTGAACAAGAAAGAATTAACGCATTAAGTGAATTATTTCCATTTGTAAAGTCTGATGTCAAAAATACTCTTGAAGCAATGGATGGTTATCCAGTTACATTCAGAACTCTTGATCCACCATTGCATGAATTTGTTCCAAACAATACCGACGAAAGAGCAAAACTTGCTACAAGCTTGAAAATCTCTATGGATGAATTGAACGAACGAGCAGATTCATTACATGAAAATAATCCAATGATGGGACATAGAGGTGTTCGTCTTGGCATTACATATCCTGAAATTACAGAAATGCAAGTTCGAGCAATATTTGAAGCTACAGCAGAATTATTAATTGCTGGTAAAAAAGCTTATCCGGAAATTATGATTCCTGTTACATGTCATGTTAATGAAATTAATCACCAATACAAACTTATTTCTAAAGTTCATGATGAAGTTTGTTTAAAATTTGGTTTGAAAAAAATCAATCATTTGACTGGAACAATGATCGAAATACCACGAGCAGCATTAACCGCCGACAAGATAGCAGAAACAGCTCAGTTTTTCTCGTTTGGTACGAATGATTTAACGCAAATGGGATTTGGATTTTCACGTGATGACATAGGTGGCTTTTTACCAGAGTATCTTGAGAAGAAAATTCTTCCTGAAGATCCTTTTCAATCAATTGATCAGGAAGCAATAGGAAAACTCATGAAGATTGCTGTAGAAGGCGGCAGAAGCACCCGCCCTGATCTTAAAATTGGTATTTGCGGAGAGCATGGAGGTGAACCAAAATCAGTTGAGTTCTGTCATAAAATTGGACTTAACTATGTAAGTTGTTCCCCCTTCAGAGTTCCAATTGCAAGATTGGCTGCTGCTCAAGCACAAGCAAAGGAAATTCTGGTTGCAACCAAAAAGAAAGTTATAAAGAAAAAGAAATAAAATTAATAATTAATAGTTCCCCTGAGAATTCGGGGGAACTCAATATTTATAAGTATTTTGCTAAGGGGAAAATAAATGAAGTTATCAGATTTTAAATATAATTTGCCTAAAACATCAATTGCAAAATTCCCTGTTGAACCACGCGATAGTTCAAAGTTGATGGTGTTGGATCGTAAAACAAATGGAATTGTTGATAAAAAATTCTCTGATGTAACTGAATTTTTTGAGAAAGGTGATGTACTAGTTGTCAACGAAACCAAAGTAATGCAAGCCCGTTTGTTCGGTAAAAAAGAAAGAACTAACGCAAAGATAGAAGTGTTTGTGCTTCGTGAATTAAATCATGATGAAAAAATATGGGATGTTATTGTTGATCCAGCAAGAAAAGTAAGAATTGGAAATCGAATTTATTTTGATGACAAAATTTGGTGTGAGGTAATTGATAATACAACCTCAAGAGGAAGAACTGTTAGATTCAATGCTGATTCGGGAAATATTTTTGAAGCAATTGAAAGAATAGGGACAACGCCTTTACCGCCTTATATTAAACGTGAACCAGTTGAAGAAGATAAAGTAAATTATCAAACAATATTTGCTAAAATCGATGGCTCAGTTGCCGCTCCTACAGCCGCACTGCACTTTACTCCTGCTGTGATAAAAAAGTTAAAAGCAAAAGGTGTTAAGATTGTTAATGTAATTCTTCATATTGGTTTGGGAACTTTTAGACCTGTTGAAGTTGAGGATCTAACTAAGCATAAAATGGATTCTGAATATTTTGAAATTTCTTCTGAAACCGCTGATACGATAAATGCAGCACTGAAAGAAAAGAAAAATATTTTTGTGGTAGGAACAAGCGCATCAAGAGCATTGGAAACATCTACTACTGCTGAAGGGTTTTGTAAGTCAAATTCAGGCTGGACTGATAAATTTATCTTTCCACCCTATGAATTCAAATTAACAAAAAGATTAATCACTAATTTTCATATGCCAGAATCGACATTAATAATGCTTGTCGCAGCTTTAGCTGGTTATGATTTGACTATGAAGGCTTATAAAAAGGCAATAAAAGAGAAATATCGCTTCCTAAGTTACGGCGATGCAATGTTGATTTTATAATATGAAAGTTCACGCAATTATTCCCTCTGGAGGCAGAGGTAGCCGAACAAGTTATAGCATTCCAAAGCAGTATTTGAAATTTTGGGATAAAGAAATGATTGCTTATACTATTAATATTTTTCAACATAGCAATAAAATTGATTCTATTACAATTCCTGCAGAAGAAGAATTCATTAAGCTTCTGCAGGATATTAAAAACAAATATCATTTTTCTAAACTTAAATCTATTATAGTTGGTGGAGCTACAAGACAGCAATCCGTTTTTCATGCGTTAAAAAATATTGATGCAAGCCAAAATGATCTAATCGCCGTGCATGATGCAGCACGTCCTTTATTACCGCCCAATATTTTGGAAGATGCTTTAAATCAAGCAATTAAATTCGATAATGTAGTTGTAGCCATAAAAGCTAATGATACTTTGGCGATGTTAGGAAATGAGGATTTAGAATACTTAAATCGTGAGAAAATTTACTATGTTCAAACACCTCAGATTTTCAGGTTCGGTATCTTGAAAAAAGCTTTTGAGGAATGCCTGAAAAACAATTTCCTTGCTACAGATGAATCTATGATGGTAAATTTTATTAATGAAAAAATTCATTTTGTAAATGGCTCGATTTTTAATTTCAAAGTAACAACAGATTTGGATATCAAACTGTTTTCCAAGCTATCAGAAAATTTATTTGATTCTATAAACCAAATTCTATAAGTTGCACTAAATTTTTTGGTGATTTCATGTTAAACTTAATTTTCATACTACTTTTATCTTATTTAGTTGGATCTATTCCAACAAGTATTATTGTGAGTAAATTATCAAATGGCATAGATATAAGAAAACATGGCAGTGGAAATGCAGGTGGAACAAACGTATTCCGAGTACTTGGCTGGAAATATGGTTTGTTCGTAATTTTATTCGACGCTTTCAAAGGAGCCGTCGCTGTTGTTTTTATTTCAAGACTTTACTTTGGTAACTTCCCATTTCCAAATGCAACTCCGTTTGACGATTTCACTTTAGTGCAAATTATTGCAGGATTATTTGCAGTGGTTGGGCATATCTGGACAGTATTTGCAGGCTTCAAAGGCGGGAAAGGAATCGCCACGGGACTTGGTATATTAATTACTATAATTACTGTTGATATGTTGATTGCTCTTGGAGTATTCATCTTAGTAGTTACACT
>Ga0172376_10003555_pt1 | contig 18372 bp, 10 predicted proteins | sample Lak35m_FD_121114 | JGI IMG/M metagenome (GOLD analysis project Ga0172376, IMG submission 121114) | Freshwater microbial communities from Kabuno Bay, South-Kivu, Congo - kab_092012_35m | ecosystem: Environmental > Aquatic > Freshwater > Lake | place: Democratic Republic of the Congo: South-Kivu... | reverse complement strand
GGCTGGCAGATCGAGGGCACGACGCTCCGCGTGGCCGACGGGATGTAGACCGCTTCGTCCCGAAGCGGATCCCAAACCGCTTCGGGACGAAGCGGTCTACTTGGAAAGCGGTCTACTTGGAAAGCGGTCTCTTGTTGGCAGCCTGAAGGCTACCCTACCGAAGCATCCGTTCGGCGGCGGCGCGGTTTTGGAGCGACGCGGCGTGGTCCGGCTCGATCCGCAGGGCCGCCGTGTATGACTCGACGGCGTCGGCAAATTTGCCCTGCCGGGACTGGGCCACGCCGCGATTGAACCAGGCCCGCACGTCGCGCGGATCGTGGCGAATCGCAAGGTCGAAATCAAACTCCGCCTTCCGCGGCTCGTCGGTCGAGAGATAGGCGAGTCCGCGGTTGAGATAGGCGATCATGAACGAGCGGTCGCGGCGGATCGCCGACGCATAGGCATTGATCGCCTCGAGCGGCCGCTTGAGCTCGATCAGCGTGAGGCCGCGCCAGAGCTCAGGCCGCGGATCGTCGTAGGCGATGCCCGCGGCATCCTCGAAGTCTTCGAGCGCGACGCCATAAAGCCCTTGATGGAACCAGGCGATCCCGCGCCGGAGATACAGCTCCGGGTTTTCCGGATCGATGGCCAGCCCCTTCGAGAGCGCCTCGACCGAGCCCTCGAAGTCGCCGAGCCGCCGACAGACCACGCCGAGCGCGAGGTGGGCGACGACGAGTTGCGGATCGGCCGCCACCGCGCGGCGCAGCGCGTCGCGCTCCGCCTCGAACTTGCCTTCCTTGCCGAGCGACTCCGCCTCGACGAGCAGTTTTTCGGCGGGCGAAAGGTCGGCCCCCTCCGCCGCTTCTTCCTCCGCCTCCGGAAAAGGCGTCAGCCCGCGGAGCGAAGGCAGGGCCGGCCGCGCAGGCTGCTGCCGCGGCGCGGCCGCCGACGGCCGACGCTCTGCGGGCTCTCCCGGCAGCGTGCGTTCGGGAAACGGCATTGGCAGCTGCACCTGCGGTTCGGCTGCCGGTGGCCGTGGCAAGGCCGGTGGCGCTGACGGGGTGGCCGCCCTGCCCGAGCCGAAGGGGTTGAGCTCATCGGCAAACGGATCGTCATCCGGGATGCCGGGAGTCTGCGAATCCTGCGCGCTGGCGAGCCGCGGTGCATGCCCGGCGGTCGAGAAGAACGCGACGGCCACGACCGCCACGATCGTTGCGATCACGCGGTCGCAGAGGACGGTACGGTTGACGGCGGCTGTGGTGCGAAGACTGGAACGAGACATCATCATGACTCTTCGGCACGGCGACGGTCTGATCAACTGCCTCGTCGCTACACCTGCTGCGACCCCAACAATCCTCCCAACCGCTCCTCGATCCCTGCGCTGATCCGCCCGGCAAAAAGCTGGGCCATGCCCGGCAGCTGGAGCTTCACGAGCAGCTCGTTGAGGAGCACCTCGACGCTGCCGTCAAACTGCATTCCCATCACGGCCAACTGGATCGCCATCCGGTCTTCCGTCTCCCACCGAGCCTCGATTGGCCCGACGGTGTCGGCATATTCCGTTCGGGCCCGCACGAGCGCCTCGTCGAGCCGGCGGCGAACCTCTTCCTGACTCAGGCCGTGAGCCACGCGGACTTCGAGCGATTTCACTGCGGCGATGCTCCTTTCGATGCGGCCAGGGCGTCGCGCACGAGACGGCGATCGACCGAACCGATGCGGCCATTGGAGCATACCGCCGAACGGAGTGCGACCACGTCGGGGCCGAGCGACTGCACCGCCGGAATCTCGGCGATCGACACCCTGCCCGCGAGCGCCACCGCAAGGCCATGGTGGCGGGCGCGGCCCACCCAGCCGGCGATCTCCGCTGGGGCCGCGCTCCCGAGCAGTCCGGCGGCATCCTTGTCGAACGTGTCGACGAGGAGAACGCCGCAGCCGAGCGACCGTGCCGCTTCGATCACGTCAAGCGGTGGCGGCGCGGCGGCCCGCTGCCAGTCGGCATAGGCCACGGCCACCTGCGCGATGTCTGCCGGCGCGCGGCCGCAGACCGCGGCGAGCGAGTCACGCCATGGCCTGCCCGCCATCCCGGCAAGCCCGACCTTGAATGCGGCCGGCAACGTGGCGTCGCCAGCAATCGCCACGACCGCAGCGACGGCACCGGCGATCCGCGCCGAGATCATATCGATGCCGTCGTTCAATTCACCGCAGGCGATCGTCCACGGCCGCTGGCGGCCAACCTCCCCTGCGATCTCACCGATCACGCCCGGGCTCGCGGCTCCAAGCGGGCCCGCGAGCGGTTCCTTCACGTCGATGATCGCGGCGCCGCCCGCGAGCGCCTCGGTCGCCTCCGCGCTGCTGCGCACGCTCACGAGCAGGCCGCGCCAGTTCATTCGCGCGGTCATTGGCCAGTTCATTGGCCGCATTCCGCCGTGGGCGGGTTGCCTGCCACCGCCCGCTTCGCATCGACCAGTTTCCCGCTCAGGCGGCGGGCCAGTTCGACGGAGAGGGGTTCGCACCAGCGGCCGTCGAACACGATCGCCCCGTCCTCCCAGGTGCCCCAGGCCGCGAACGTCGGCCTGGCCTGCCATTCCTTGGCCCGCTCGGCCACCCGCATGACGAGCGTGCCAACGCGATGGGTCGGCTGGTCGTCGGCGACGGCGTCTTCGGGCTCGAGCCGTTGAGAGCCCATGAAGAAGCATTCGATCGCATCGAGCGGCACGGCGTGGGCGGCTCCCGGCGCGAGCCGCACCTCGAGGAAGTTCTCTGATTTCGAATCGACGCGATGAACCAGCCGCGGCCGCATGGCGGCAGCGGCCAGCGCAGCGACCAGGCCGGCGGCCGCGATCCAATAGACACAGAGGAGCCAATTCCCCAGCGTCGGCCCGCCGGCGAAGCACACGGCGGCCGTGACCAATGCGCCGATGATCGCCACGACCACAGCCAGCCCGAGCACGGGCCGCATGTTGCCGCGCAGCCAGACATCGGCGGCGGGGAGCGACGGAGCTTTGGCGGGACTGTGCATCGTGCTTTTATTGAAGGACGGCAAGGCTTACCATTCTCGCACGATTTCCAAACGGATTCCCGCGAGCAGGATGTTCACGCCATGCACGTCTCTCATAGCGCCCCGTCCGGCGATTCCACCCGCCGCACGCTCATTGGCCTCGTCACGCTGCTTGCCGCCTACGCGGCCGCGGCGGTCGCCGGCTGGCCCCAACATGGTCGTGATTTGATCGTGCAGGCACAAGCGGCCCACGAAAAAGCGCATGCCGACGCCGAGCATGCCCATGCCGAAGACGGGCACGCGCATGCCGGCACGGCGCCCCCACCGCTCACCGTGCTCCCGTTCGTGCTCCTGCTAGCCGTGGTCGCGATCCTGCCGCTCACGCCACGGCTCTCGCACTGGTGGGAGCACAACTCGAGCAAGCTGCTGGTGGGCTCGCTGCTCGCACTGGTCACGCTCGCCTACTACACGCTCTTCCACCGCCACCCGGTCGAACTCCACTTCCCGACGCACGCCACCGTCGCGCCGGCGGCTTCCGGGCCGAGCTGGGGCGTGGCCGGGGCCGTGCTCGCCAACGCAATGCTCTCGGAATACGTGCCCTTCATCGCCCTGCTCTTCGCGCTCTACGTGATCACCGGCGGCGTGCGCATCGAGGGGGATCTCGTGGCCACGCCCAACGTCAACACGGCCTTCCTCGGCATCGGGGCGCTGGCGGCGAGCTTCATCGGCACGACGGGCGCCGCGATGCTCCTGATTCGACCGCTGCTCGAGACCAATAAAGAGCGGCGGCTCGTGACGCACACCGTGGTCTTTTTCATCTTCCTGGTCTGCAACTGCGGCGGCTGCCTGCTGCCGATCGGCGATCCGCCGCTCTTTCTCGGCTATTTGCAGGGCGTCGATTTTCTCTGGACGGTGTCGCTCTGGAAGGAATGGCTCTTTACCAACGGGGGGATCCTCGCCATCTACTGGGTCTGGGACACGTTCTTCGCCCACCCGCAGGAACGGCTCAGCGACGTCGCCCGCGATGAGCGGCAGACCACGCGGCTCCGCATCAGCGGCCTCTGGCCAAACGCCCTTCTGATGGCCGGCGTGATCGCGGCCGTCGGCCTGCTCGACCCGGCCAAGGCCGTGCCCGGAACCGACTGGCACCCGTGGGTCTTCCTTCGCGAGGTGGTGCTGATGGCGCTCGTCGCCGTGTCGCTCTTCTTCGGCTCGCGGGCCATCCGCCAGAAAAACGGCTTCTCGTATGGGGCGATCCTCGAGGTGGCCGCGCTCTTCCTGGGTATCTTCATCTGCATGCAGCCGGCGCTCGCGCTGCTCAACGAGCGTGGGGCGAGCCTCGGGATCGAGTCGCCGCAGGCTTTCTTCTGGGCCACCGGCTCGCTCTCGGCCATACTCGACAACGCGCCGACCTATCTCGTCTTCTTCAAGACGGCTCAGACGCTGGCCACCGACGGGGCCACGATGGCGGGCGTGGACGTGGGCCGACTGACCGGCGTGAGCCTCGGCGCCGTATTCCTGGGAGCGATGACCTACATCGGCAATGGCCCGAACTTCATGGTGAAGGCGATTGCCGAGCAGTCGGGCGTGAGGATGCCGAGCTTCTTCGGCTACATGCTCTACAGCCTCGGTGTGCTCCTGCCCGTGTTCGCCATCATGGCGCTCCTGTTCCTGTAGGCTGGTTCCGGTAGGCTTCTGAAGTCGGTTGCTCTTTTTCTCCTCCCCCAAGCGAGCCCCGCGTGTCACGTCCGCGAACTTCCCCCGGCTCCTTCGACCACGTCACCACCGACTCGCAGCTCGCGGATCTGGTGCAGCGGCTCGCCGACCATCCCCACGTGGCCTTCGACACGGAATTCGTCTCCGAGCACACCTACCGCAGCCAGCTCTGCCTGATCCAGGTAGCCGCCCCCGACACGCTCGCCGTGATCGACACGCTGAAGGTCCGCGAACTGGAGCCTTTTTGGCGCCTGCTGACGGAGCCCGGGCGCATCACGGTCGTCCACGCCGGCCGCGAGGAGATGGGCTTCATCCTCCACGCGATTCAAGCCCGGCCATCGTCGCTCTTCGACGTGCAGGTGGCGGCCGGCCTCGTCGATCACGACTATCCTTCCGGCTACGCCTCGATCGTCCGCCGTTTTCTCCACATTCAGACCAACAAAGGCGAGACCCGCACCGACTGGCGACAGCGGCCCCTCTCCCCCGCCCAGATGGAGTATGCCCTCGACGACGTGCGGCATCTCGAGGAACTCTGGCAGAAGCTCGAGGGGAAACTCGAATCGCTCGGCCGCACCGCCTGGATGCAGGAAGAGATGGCGATGTGGCAGGACGACGTGGAGGAATCGTTCGTGCGGAAGCGCTGGCGCCGGATCTCGGGTCTGAGCGGCCTGCCCCGCCGCGAGCTGGCGATCGCCCGCGAGCTTTGGCACTGGCGCGACTCGGTCGCCGAATCCCGCGACATGCCGCCGAAGCGGGTGCTCCGCGACGACCTGCTCGTTGAACTCTGCAAGCGGAAGAGCGCCGATCCACGGCAGATCTCTGCGATCCGCGGCATGCAGCGGTCGGATCTGAAGCACATCATGAACGGGATCTCAGAGGCGATCGAGCGAGGTCTCTCGCTGCCCGAGGAGGAACTCCCCGGCGGCGAACGCCACCGCGCGCCGCCGCCGCAGCTGACGGTGCTCGGACAATTCCTCGCGACCGCGATCGCCGGGATCTGCCGCAAGGAGCAGATCGCGCCGTCGCTCGTGGGCACGGCCTCCGACATGCGCGACCTCCTGGCCTTCAAGCTCGGCTATCACGATGAAGAGCGTCAGCCGCTCCTCGCATCCGGCTGGCGGGCACAGATGGTGGGGCCACTCGTGGACGACCTGCTCTCCGGCAAGGCCGCCCTTCGCATTGGCGACGTCCGCGCCCACGACCCGCTCGTGATCGAGCGGCTGTAAACACCGAAAGTCTTGGCATCCTGCCAAACTTTCCTTGGCCGGCATCCGCCGGCTGGTGCTCACCCGGCCGGTTTGCTTCACGGAAATCCACGGCATCCTGCCGTGATTTCCTTGGCGAGCTCCGCTCGCTGGTGCGAACCCGGCCCTCCGGGCCTGGCGCCTCGGGAAAACCGCTTGCTCCGCTGTGCGTCCTCCGTAGGACAGGCCTCCGTGCCTGTCTGATTGCGGAAGACAGGCAGCGACGCCTGTCTTCCGTGTCGGCGTCGCGGTGCAATCCGTATACTGCTCCTCCCCCGCCGGAGGAAGGAGCCTTGGCCACCGCATCGACACCCGCCGACTGCTGCACGCTGCACCGGCTCGATGCCGCGCAGGGCGTCTTGACGGCCGCCGCCGAATGGCTGCTCGCACATGCCTGCGATCCCGCGGGCGGCGCTGCCGCTGCCGACCTCTCGAACGTGATGGTCGTCGTGCCGGGCCGACGGGCCGGGCACCGCCTGCTCGAGATCCTGCTCGATCTGGCGGCCTCGCGGTCGCTCGATCTCGCGCCGCCGCAGACCGTCACGCTCGGCAAACTCCCCGAACTGCTCTATGGTCCCGCCCGGCCGCTCGCCGACGACGCCGTCGAGACGCTCGCCTGGGCGGCCGCGATCGCCGGCGCCCGCGACGCTGACCGGGAACGGATCGCCCCCGGGATCGACGGCCCCCTAGGGATCGACGGCCCGCACGGCAGGCTCGTCGAGGTGGCGCGGTCGCTGGTGGCCGCCCATCGTGAACTGGCGTCGATCGGCCTCGGCTTCCATGAATTCGCCAAACAGGCCGACCACGTCCTGCCGGGATTCGGCGACCATGCGCGGTGGGATGCCCTCGCCCGCATCGAGCGGGATTACCTCGACCGGATCGATGCCGCCGGCCGCTGGGATCGCCAGACCGCCCGCCGCGAAGCCATCAAGCGCCACGAGGTCCGCTGCGACAAGCGGATCGTCCTCGTCGCCACGGTCGACATCGACCCGCTGCAGCGGCAGATGCTGGCCGCGACGGCCACGACGATCGACGCGCTCGTTGCGGCGCCCCCCGACATGACCGCGGAGGATTTCTTTCATTGCTTCGACGCCTTCGGCTGCATCGTGCCGGATGCCTGGGCGACCCGCACGATCCCCCTGCCGCTCGCTGCGGTCCGGATCGTGCGCGACACCGACGCCCAGGCCGACGCGATCGTGGACTGGCTGCGGAGCCTCGGCGGCCGCCTCGCCGCCGACGAGATCACGATCGCCGTGCCAGACGACAAGGTCGCGCCCGCGATCGAGCAGAAACTCGCCGCCGCAGGCGCCGCGGGCCGCTATGGCACCGGCCGCACCGTGAGGCGTTCGACGCCCTGGCAGATGCTCTCGGCAATCTTCGACTGGCTGGCCCGCGGCGACTTTGCGACGCTCGCTACGCTCGTCAGAGCGCCGGCCGTGGTCGAGTTGATCCGACGACAGACCGGCATCGTGCTGCCGGCGGCGCTCGCCGACGAGGTCGCCACCCGCCATCTGCCGCTCACGATCGACCGCGAGCACTTGGCCAAGGCCGCCGAGCGACCGGAGCACCAGGAATCGAATGCGCGGTTTCTCGCCTTGATGGACTGCATCGATGGCTGGCTCGCGGGGGTGCGCGAAGCCTCCGCCGCGGTCGATCGCACCCCGGCCGCCAAGAAGAAGGCCAGACCAAAGTCGAAGCCCGCCCCGCAGGGCTGCACGCTCGCCGCCGCATGGACTGATGCGGTGCGCCAGGCCGTGGCGGTAACGCTCGAGGGGATGTCGATCGACCGCGACGCTCCCGACGACCGCGTCGTCGCCCGTGCGCTCGAGTCACTGGGCGAACTGCTCTCGTCGTTCGCTACGATTCCCGATCCGCTCGTGGCGGACTGCGGCTCCGATGGGCTCGCGCGGCTGCTGCTTGCGAACTGGTCGGCGGAACTCGTGCCGCCGATTCCGGTCGCCGACGCGATCGACATCGTCGGCTGGCTCGAGGTGCCGCTCGACGATGCCGCGGCGCTGGTGATCACGTCGGCCGTCGAGGGCTGCCTGCCTGCAGGGAACGTCCGCGATCCGCTCCTCCCGGAAACGCTCCGCAAGCCGCTCGCGCTCGAGGATGCCTCGCGGGTCGCGGCCCGCGATGCCTGGATCCTGTCGCTCGCGGCCTGCTGCCGCCGCGACCTGCTCGTGCTCGTGCCGCGGCGGGGCGCCGATGGATCGCCGACGGTGCCGAGCCGGCTTCTCTTCCGGCGCGATCCCGCCGAGGTGGTGACGGCCGCGCGGACGTTTTTCGCGGCGGAGGAGCCGGAGCCAGCCGCGGCGCTCGTGCCAGTCGCGTCGTCGCGGCTCGTCGTGCCCAGGCCTCCGGAGACGCCCACTGCGGTGACGGCGATGCGGGTGACGGAGTTCAAGGACTACCTGGCCTGCCCCTACCGCTACTGGCTGCGGCACAGGCTCAGGCTCGCGCGCGTGTGCGACGACGCGCTTGAACTCGGCGCCGCCGACTTCGGCACGCTGATCCACGAATGCCTCGATCGCTTCGCCAAGCGCGCGGATCTCGCCTCCTGCACCGATGGCGACAGGCTGGCGCAGGAGCTCTCGCGGATCCTCGACACGTTCGTCCACTTCCGCTACGGATCGCAGGCGGCGCCGGCGGTGGCCGTGCAGGCCGAGCTGGCGCGGCGCCGGCTCGAATCCTTCGCCCATGTGCAGGCCGGTCGGGCGGCGGCGGGCTGGAGGATCCAGCTGACGGAGCACCACGTGAAGGATGCCACGCTCGACGTCGATGGCGTGCCGGTCACACTCGCGGCCCGCATCGACCGCATCGATCATCATTCCGAGACGGGCCGCTGGCAGGTGCTCGACTACAAGACCTCCGCGCGGGGCAGGAGTCCGGAGGAGAGCCATCGCCGCGCGGGCGCGTGGGTGGATCTGCAGCTGCCGCTCTACCGCCACCTGCTCGGCGGGGTGCCGGGCATCGTTGATGCCGCGGTCGTGGATGTCGGCTACTTCAACGTGCCGGCCCGCGTGGAGGAGATCGGCATCAGGATGCCGACATGGAGCGAGGCCGATTACGCGGCCGCCGATGAGACGGCCCGCGAGGTGGTTCGGCGGGTGCGGGCTGGCATCTTCTGGCCGGCCAACGACACGGCGGCCAGGGCGTTTCCCGAATTCGACGCGATCTGCCAGACGGCCGCGATCATCGAGGACGAAGGCGAGGGGGAGCCATGAGCCTCGAGCCATTCGTCAGCGTGCGGGCCAGCGCCGGCACCGGCAAGACGCACGCGCTCACGACGCGGATGATCCGGCTCCTCGCAGACGGAGCAGAGGTGGGGGATCTCTTCGCGGCGACGTTTGCCCGCAAGGCCGCCGGCGAGATTCTCGCCCGCGTGCTCCACCGGCTGGCATCGGCGTCCGAGCCAGTGTCGTCGGCCGCAACATCCGAGTTGGCCTCCGCGATCGAGTGGCCGGGGGCCGATGCCGCGTTTTTTCGTGAGCTGCTCCTGAAGGTGATGGCGTCGCTCGACCGGCTCGCGGTGGGCACGCTCGACAGCTTTTTCGTCAATTGCGCCGACGCCACGCGATTCGAACTCGGGCTGCCGGCCAACTGGACGATCGGCACCGAGGCCGAACTCGAGTCGCAGCGGCGGCGGGCGATCCACGGCACGATCGAACAGGCCGCCGGCGACGACGAGGGCCGGTCCCCCGCCGCCACGATGGCCGATCTGCTCGTGCGCGTGTCGGGCGGAGCGACGACCACCGGCCTCGAATCGCTGCTCGAGGGCATCGTTGCCGATCTGGCGGCGGTTCATCGCGAGGCCGAGCCCGCCGCCTGGGACTGGCTCACCGTGCCCCGCCCCCCTGCCGACGCGGTGATCGACGCGGCCCTGGCCACGATCGAGTCGACGGCTTTCACCGACAAGCGGCTCGTGCAGGCCCGCGACAAGGATCTCGCGGCGTTTCGCGCCGCCGATTGGAAGACGTTCGCGGGCAAAGGGATCGCGTGCAAGGTGCTCGCCGGCGAGGCGACCTATTTCAGCAAGCCGATCGAGCCGGAGGTGGCGGCGGCCTATCGCACGCTGCTCGATCTGGCACAGACGATGGTGCTCGCCAGGATCAAGGCCCAGACCCGCGGCATGCGCGACGTGCTTGACCGGTACGTCGAGACGACCGACCGCCTTGCCGCGGCGGAGGGGATCGTGTCGTTCGACGACGTCACCCGCCTGGTCGGCCTGGCGGCGAGCGACGGCACGCTCGACTCCGCGCGGTGGCGGGGCATCTCGTTCGCGAAGCACCTCTTGCTCGACGAATTCCAAGACACGTCGCTGGCGCAGTGGCGGGTGCTCGAACGGCTCGCGGAGCACACGGCCACCAGCGGCGGCAGCTTCTTCGCCGTGGGGGACGACAAGCAGGCGATCTACGGCTGGCGCGGCGGCAAAGCCGAATTGATCGATTCGCTCGCCGACTTCTTCGACCAGGCCGCGACGCCGCTGGCGATGCTGCAGCTTTCGGAGAGCTACCGCTCGAGCCCTGCCGTGCTCGACGTCGTCAACAAGGTGTTTGAAAACCTCGCCGGCTGCGAGCCGCTGGCCGAGCATGCCGAGGTGGCGGCGCGGTGGGCCGAATCGTTCGTGCCGCATGCCGCGGCGGCGCGGAGGCAATCCCTGCCAGGCTGGGTGCGGCTGCGGACGGCACCGGCCGCCGACTACGATGAAAAGCAGGCCGACGTGGTCCTCGCCCATGCGGCCGCGCGGGCCGCGGCGCTCGCGCGGGCCAATCCTGCCGCGCGGATCGGCGTGCTTGTGCGGACCAACCACGCGGCCGAACAGGTCATCGCCCGGCTCAAGGGCCGCGAAAACATCGTGGCCAGCGCCGAGGGGGGCAATCCGCTCGACGATTCGCCCGCGGTGGATCTGTTGCTCTCCGTGCTCACGCTCTGCGACCATCCCTCCGATTCGATCGCCCGCTTTCACCTCGGCCGGTCGCCGCTTGCGACCGCCCTCGGCCTCGACGAAGCGACGGCCTGCTCGACGGCTGCGCCGCCCGCGTTCATCGCGGCGCTCGACCGGCTGCGGCGCGAGCTCATCGATGATGGCTACGGCCCCGTGCTCGGCCGGCTCGCCGCCATCGTGGCGCCGAGCGGTTCGCAGCGGGATGCTCGGCGGCTCGAGCAATTCGTCGAATCGGCGCGGGCCTGGGATCTGGCGGCCGGAGACACGAGGGGCGGCCTCGCTCGCACGGCCGCCTTCATCGCCCAGTGCCGCCGCACGAGCGTGGCCGATCCGGTGCCGTCGCCGATCCGGGTGATGACGATCCACAAGGCGAAGGGGCTCGAGTTCGACCTCGTCGTGCTCACCGATCTCGACCGCAAACTCATGCCCCGTGCGCCACGGGTGGTGATCGACCGCGCCGGCCCGCTCGCGCCGATCCGGCGGGTGCTCGCCGCCGTGCCGAAGGAATTGCAGCCGTTTCTCCCCGCCGAGTGGCAGGCGCGGTGTGACGCGGCTCCACAGCCGATTGTCCGCGAGGCGATCGCGACGCTCTACGTGGGGCTCACCCGCGCGATCCAGGGGCTCGAGGTCGTGATCGCGCCGGCGAAAGACAGCGAGAAGAAGCTGCCGACGACGCTGGCGGGCATCCTGCGGGCGACGCTGCCCGACACACCGGAGGCGCCGCCCGATGCCGTGCTCTTCACGCATTCCCACCACGCCGATGCGAGCGATGACTCCCTGCTGGCGGCGACGGTGGCGCAGCCGACGGCCGGACCGGCGGCGAGCGCGGGGCCGATCCTGCTCGCCTCGATCCCCGCTGGCGTGCGCCGACGCGGCGCACCCGTGCGGACACCCTCGTCGGCCGAGGGTGGCCGCATCTTGACCGCGGCAACGCTCCTCGACGCGGGCTCGCAGCAGGCCAAGGATGTCGGCACGCTCCTTCACGCCTGGGCCGAGGAACTCGACTGCCCGGCGGTCATTCCGCCCGACGAACGGCTATTGGCGATCGCAACCCGGCATCCGGCGCTGGCGGTTCAACACCAGGTGCTCCTGGCAGACTTCCGCGCCATGTGCGGCCGCCCCGCCGTCGCCGCGGTGCTCGCCGAGCCGCCGCCGATGCTGCCGGAGAAATTCGTCGCCCGCGGCATCGCCGCCGGACCGGCCGAGCCGCGGCTCTTGCGCGAGCATGCGTTCGTGCTCCGCGACGAGCAGGGCATCATGCAGGGGGTGATCGACCGGCTCGTGGTCTGGTCGCGTGATGGAAAGCCGATCGCCGCGGAAGTGATCGACTTCAAATTCGACGGCGCAGGGAACGCAGAGAACGTCGCGGAGCACAACCGGCTCATCGCGGAGAAGACGGCCTTCTACACGCCGCAGCTCACCGATTACCGCCGCGCCGTTGCGCAGCTCTTCGGCCTCGCGGCCCACCAGATCACCGCGGAACTCGTCTTCATGCGGGCCGGCGCCGTCGTGCCGGTGTAAGTAGACCGCTTGCGATAGTAGACCGCTTGCTCCGCAAGCGGATCTGGACCCGCTTGCGGAGCAAGCGGTCTACTGTATCGCGGTCTCCATGAGGCGGAGGGCATGGGATTCGAACCCACAACCCCTTTCGGGGCATCTGATTTCGAGTCAGACCGCTGGCCAATTCGCTTACCCTCCGAATTGACTCCCTCAATATAAATCGCGATGCCTTCGCGGCTCAAGTTCACAACCCTTGTCGGGCCGCGAAACGAGGGGTACCTTGCCTTCCTCCCCTGCACGTTTTTTTTTCGCCGCACGAAGGCAGCGTTGACTCCCACAGCCTCCGACCACCTGCTTTTGACCGGCAGCACCGGCCTGCTCGGCTCCTACCTCGTCCGCGATCTGCTCCTCGCGCGCCGCCGCCTCGCGCTCATCGTACGGCGGGATCGCAAGCGATCGGCCGCCAGTCGAGTCGATGGGGTCGTGCAACAGTGGGAGGAATCGCTCGGCATGAGCCTCCCCCGACCGGTGGTCTTCGAGGGCGATCTGCACTCGCCGCTCTGCGGGCTCAGCGAGGACGACCGCCACTGGATTCATTGGAACTGTGGCGAATTGCTGAATAACGCCGCCTCACTCAGTTTCCGCGGCACTGACCGCAACGCCGAGCCCTGGCTGACGAACGTGGCGGGCACCCGCAACGTGCTCGATCTGGCTCGCGCCACGGGCATCGAGCACTTCCATCACGTTTCCACCGCCTACGTCTGCGGCCTCCGCAGTGGCGCGGTGCTCGAGAACGAACTCGACGTGGGGCAGCCATTCGGCAACGATTACGAGGTGAGCAAGGTCGAGGCTGAAAAACTGGTGCGCTCGGCCGACCACCTGGCCTCGGCAACGGTCTATCGCCCGTCGATCATCGTCGGCGATTCCCGGACCGGCTTCACGTCGACCTACCACGGCTTCTTCGCGGGGCTGCGACTCGGCCACACGCTCCTCACGCGGGTGGCCATCGGCTCGACGAGCAGCCCGGCGATGCTCGGCCTGCTTGGCGTCGACCCTGCGGATCGCAAAAACTTCGTGCCCGTGGACTGGGTCGCGAAGGTGATCACCCATGCCGTGCAGACGCCCGATGCACGGGGCCGCACGCTGCATGTCACCCACCCGGAGCCGGTCTCGATGCTTGCGGTGGGCCGGGTCATTCAGGAGGCGGTCGAGCGGTATTCGCAGGCAGCATCTCCCGACGATCCGGATCTCTGCGACGAGCAGTGGTTCGCCGACAACCTGCGGACCCAACTCGACGTCTACCAGAGCTACTTCCGCAACGACCCCGTCTTTGACCGCAGCAACACCGACGCAATCGCCGGCCACCTTCCCTGCCCAGCGCTTGACGACGCGACACTCTTGCGAATGTCAAAGCATGCGATCGAAACCGACTTCGGCCGTCGGCCCGCCAGGCCTGAAGCCCTGCCGGCAGGCTGCACGGCCTGACGTGTAGACCGCTTGCTCCGCAGGCGGATCCCAGAAACCACTTGCGGAGCAAGCGGTCTGCTTTGGAGCAAGCGGTCTACCTGTGCGGCCAACGCCGTTCCGGTTGGACCGCTGGTGACGGCGGTGACACTCCGCCGGCCCCGATTCGCGGCCCCGCCTGCCGCCGGCCGATGATTCCCTTACCGAGGGAGAATCATGGCGAAGAAAAACACCTGGCGCATTGTGACCCGCGGCCCCGACGGGGAACTCGTGATCCACGACTTCGATTCGCCCGATGCAATCCTGCGGACACACCTGCAGATGGGCGTCGATGACTGTAGCACCAATCTGGATCTCCGCGGGGCACCGGTGTTCCGCTCGCTGATCGGCCCGATGCCGGAGGGCACAGGCGTTATCCGCTACGAGACGCCGGAGGTGTTCGAGGAATTGACGAAGGAATGGGCGCTGCCGCGGACGCCCCGGCGCCGCAGCCGGAAGCCCGCCCAGCAGTCCGACGCCAATCCGACCGAGTAGCGCCTTACTGCCACCAGCGGCGGACGCGCTCGATCACACCCGTGCGGCTCGGCTGCGCTGTCTGTGAGTCGCCAGCTGGCGCCGGGATCGAAAGCGGCCCATTCGCGGTGACCCACTCGGCGAGAAACCGCGGCCAGTAGCCCTCGAGCTGGACCAAGCAGCCGCCGAGATCGCCCGCAGCGAGCCGTTCCTCGGCAACGGCCAGCAGCCTCGTGAGCTGCACCCGCTGCGATTCGTCGAACGCGAGATCGAACACGCGAACGTCGTCGAGCTCGATCGCGCCCGGCCCGAGCAGGTCGAGCCGTACCCGCAGCGATTCGATGCCCCGCGTCGGGAGGTCGTCGATCTGCAGCACGAATTGCGACCATTCGCCGGAGACCGGCATCGCACCTGAGCCGCGGCCCACCGGCGCGAACCGGTAAAACTCGCGTTCGTCCTCAACGCCCTCGATGGCGATCCGCAGCGGGGGCTGCTGATCCCCCGCTGCGATCCGCACCCAGAGGGCAATGCTGATGCGGCCGGTCGCTGGTGGCGAAAACGGATTCGAGCGGAGTGTCGCGAGCCCATTGACCGAGGCAAACCGTGCGCCGCGTCCGCCATCCGCTGGTCGGCCGGCCACCAGCGCGAGCGAGCCGCGCTTCGGCTCGAGCAGTTCCCAGCCCGGCATCAGCCCCCCCAGCGGCGGCAGTTCGAAGCCCGGGTTATCGAGCACCGGCATTGGCACGGCGGCCTCGAGCGCGGCGCGGCGTCGCCCCAAGTCGGCAAGCATCCGGGCGATCTGCTCTTGCACCTCCGGCGCAAATGCCGGCCGGGCCGACACTACCCGGCTCTCTCCTGCGAAGACGACCGTCTTCGTCTCCCAGGCGTCGAGATCGATCGCGACCTCGCCCGTGGGCGCCACGGGCAGCGCCACCTGCGTGGCAGCATCGACGGCACCCGTCGGGGTGTCGTCGCACGACACCGCCGCCCGGCAGGCCGCAGCGCTCGCATTGACGACTGTCACCCACGTGCCCGACTCGCCCTTCTTCGCTCGCGCAACGAGCGGCGCGGGCGCCTGCTCGACCAAATCGAGCCGTTCAGCCGGCAGCACCTCGATCGCCCGCTGGCGCCGCCGGTCATCATCGTCGATCCGTCGGTGCACAAGCCCCATGTCGAAGACCACTTCGATATCCGATGCAACGAGCGACTCGGCCAGCGGCCGTCGCGACTCGGCGCCGGTCGCCACCGCCGGCATCGTCACAGGCGCTACGGTGGTGGTGGCGAAGGGGCCGTGCGGCACCACGGGCTTCACGTCGAACGCAGCCCGTTGCTCGACGAAAGCGGCCCCACGACGCGCGGCCTGGGCCGCAGCCCGCAAGAGCGGCAACGAGTGGTTGGCCTGGTGCACGAGTCCGCGCTCGACCGCGTCGTCGGATGCGGCGTGGACGTGCGGCGAGACATAGACGATGCGGTCGTGCGCCGTGATGCGGCCCGGGTCGAGGGCGATCGATCGCATGATGTCTGCGTCGGGCGAATTCGTCGCGAGCGTCGGCCGAAACCGGGCGGCGAGCGGCCCCTCCACGAAGAGCGTCGTCGGCGTGACATATAGGTTCCAGGAGTTTTTGCGGGCCGCCACGGCATCGGCGAGCCGGGCATAGAAGGCAGCCACTTCCGCCTCCCGCCAGGCGAGCCATTGCTCGCGCAGCGGTCCCTCGACGAGCGCCGCCCGCCCCTCGAATCGGCGGCCATTCGGATTGACGCCGGGCAGTACGGGGCCGGCGAGCACCGCCGCCTCCTGCCCCGCGGCCGCGATGAAGCGACCAAACGTCGTGTCATCGAGCCCCCACGCCACGCCGGGTGTATGGAGCCAGCCATCATGCGGAAGGACGACCGCGATCCCATCGACGGCGGACGACGCACTGATGCGATCGGCCAACTCCGACACGATACGCTCGACCACGCTCTGCACCCGCGGGTCGAGGATGTTGTAGCGGATCATCCGCGTGCCCTCGCCGCCCGGATCGGGCCGACCATCGCGACCAACGCAGAGAATGCCCGCAGGCTCTCCGTCGCGCGCGGCCAGCGACTCGAGCGCCGGCACGGCGCCGTTGCAGACGACTGCCGGAACGAGTCGCAGTCGCTCGCGGGAATAGATCCGACAAGCAAGCTCGAGCATGTCTTTTGGAATCGCATCGACCGCGCCGTCGAACGAGCCACCGCTGCCCCACCGCGGCGCGGCGTGCGTGAGTGCCGTCGGCCAGATGGCGGCGCCGTCGGCATAGACGCCGATTACCGCGCCGGCACCCTGCGACGCGGCCCACTCCGCCGATCGCCGCACCCCCCCGAGCAACGCATTCCAATCCCGCGATCCATCGACGGCACCGAATGACGAGAAATCGGCCGTGGGCAGGTGCATGAGCACCCGTCGCGAACTGCCTTGCTGCGCCAGGGTCGCGGCGGCGCCGAGACGGGACGGGCCGGCTAGGATGCGCACGCGGCCGAAGCACGCGGCCGTTCGCGGCGAAAGGTTCGTCAGGAGCAGAAGCGGCGTTCGCGTGTGGGGCCAGAAGACGAAGCGATGCACGCCGAGCTTTGGCGTCGCCTGGGCCGAGATCAGCGGCCGGCGGACCTCGAATCCGCTGCCTCCAGTGGAACGCACAACGCCGGCCGAGTGCTCGAGCACGCAGACGCCGACAAGGGCATCCTGATCGAGCGGATACTCGATCTCCACAAGATGCGGCCTGCCGGGCTCTGCCGCCACAAGCGAGATCCCCTCCCACACGGGCTCCGCGCCGGCTTGCGGCAGCTTCAGCATCGCCCCCAACGGGTGTGTGTCGAGCGTCGAGTGTCCCACCGCGAGCAGGCCCGAGAGACCGGGCACCATTGAATTGACCGAGGGCAGCCTGGGCACCGGCACGCTGGGCACCGGCATCTTCGGCAACGAGAACGACGGCAGCGGCATCTTCGGCATGGGAACCGACGGCATGCCCATCGACGGCATGGAGACACCCGGCAGCCGCCGAAGCCGTTCGAGCAGCTTCGGGCTTCCCGGATCGAGCTCGTAGACCACTCGCCAATCGTCGCCGTCGGAGTCTTTCGGCGCGGTGTCGGCGACAGCGACCACCTGCAGCGTGCGCACAGCGACTGACCGCGACCAACGAAGCCCGCCGCGCTCGACGAGTTCCATCTCGATATCGTAGCCCCCCTCCTGCTCCGGCAACGTCACGACGAGGGGCACCGGGGCGAATGATTGCGGCGTAGAACCCGCGCCGCGGGCCGTCTCGTCGGAAACACATTCGAGGACCTGAGACTGGGCGCGGATTTCAGCACCTCCGGCAGAACGCTTGAGCCGCAGGCGCAGCTCGGGCGCAGTTGCCGTCGCCATGCGGGCCAGCAGCGGATACACGGTGAACCGGATCGTTTCCCCAGGCCTCCAAATCGACGTGGCGGCCTCATCGAAGACCACCCGCAGTTCGTCTCCGGACGCCCGCCTGATCGAGAGCCGGTTGCCATCGGTATCGAGCGATTGCTGCACGGGCGATACGACGAGTTCCGCCACAGCGACATCGACTCGTGTGGGCTTGTCACGACCGCTCTTGGGCACAAGCTCCACGCTCAACCGGGCCCGGCGCCAGTCGGCCACCTGCAATTCCACGCCGTTGAGATCGAGCCCACGCTCCTCGTGGATCACGATGCCGCCGGAGTCGGCATGCATCGTCGCCGTCGCCGATGGGTCGTCAGACAGGATTCGCCAATCGGGCAGCGTGGCCGCTTGCCCACCGCTCGAGTCGGGGAAGCCGATCAACCGGATGCTGCCCGACCAGGCGATGGCCTTACCGCCACCCCAGGTCACGCGAATCGCCACCGGTGGCTCGCCATCGGCGGCCCGCGCCGACTGGTCGGAAAGCAACGCGACCCCAATGATGCAGGCCAAGCCGATGCACCGCAGCAATCGGCTTCGACGATGGGAAAACAAATCGTCCATGAAGCGGTCGTGAGCGCAGCACTCTGGG
>Ga0172376_10003550_pt1 | contig 18378 bp, 19 predicted proteins | sample Lak35m_FD_121114 | JGI IMG/M metagenome (GOLD analysis project Ga0172376, IMG submission 121114) | Freshwater microbial communities from Kabuno Bay, South-Kivu, Congo - kab_092012_35m | ecosystem: Environmental > Aquatic > Freshwater > Lake | place: Democratic Republic of the Congo: South-Kivu... | reverse complement strand
CTCGAAGTAAATGTATTCTCCGCGATCCGTCCGTTCTTTTATCTCCGCAATAATCCACCACGTTTTCTCTCCGATGGAAACCTGTAACGCATCGTTTACAAGTTGCAGGAGTTCTGAAAGCCGCAAGTATCCCGGATTGTTCACGCTCAAATATACATCATTGAATTCCGGTTAATCGGGAGCAAATGGCTAATAGATGTACTAAAAGTGATTAATATAAGTCTTCGTTTGAATCTATCTAATCAGTTTCCATTTTATTGATCAAAATCGATGGGGTACACTGGTATTAAAAGTTATTAACAGGTAGTAATGAAAATAGAATCAAAAAACAATAACTTTCCAAGTGTTGGAAAGGTCATTACTTGATTTTTTTTGGTAGAGTTTTAAAAAATTATCTTACCCAAAAAAACATGAAACTACGACTCAATAATTCCATCACCTTCGAGAAACTTCAATCAACTTTGGAACAAAGTTTACCTAATTGCAAAGTAGAACTTAAAAAAAATCCGATTGCTGGTTTTCGCTATATACAAGTTTATAAGTCTGCATATGTTGGTGTGTGGATTCGGATTTTTGAAAACAAAGAAGAGGTTACCTTGATTAAGACTATTCCGAGCACAATAGCTCGTGTGCTGGCAGGTGGTGTTCTTGCCTGGCTGATTGCCTCATCAGCTCAAAATAAGCTACGTACTGAAGTTGCCGAAATCATAAAACGAGATTTCAATACCGTAGAGAACTAAATTTTCCAGCAGCTAATATTACATGGTTCTGACTGATTCAGTTCCGGATTCTTATCAGGACTGTAATTGTGTCCTCGTCGCTGTATCTGTTTATTGGAGTGCTACGGTCAAATGATATAGCCAAAAGACAATCCATGCAAAATAGATTTCACGATAAAAGCTTGTTTCCGCTTTAAAGTTGAGCTGGATTCCGGCAAATGATAAAAAGAAGGAGAGTACAAAAACGGAAACAAATACAACAGGCGGAGGCGTGAGATTTTCCCAATAAAGAACATCGATCAGCGGACCTGCGTACATCACAAATGCAATCGGAATACCGGTGAGAACACTTCCTGCCAAAGCACGCACATAGATGTTGTGCGGTAAATTGCGAATGAAATTCTGCGTCAGCAAAACGGGAATTGCCACAATGAAAATGGCCAGCAACGGAATTTCCCCCAAGTGAAATCCAAGTGATTTGCCGAATGCAAAGTATCCGCCCGACATTGCTTCAAAGCGATTCATCAGAATGAAAAATGCAAACGAAACGGCAAGAGTAAGTACGATGAATCTAAGTTCCATTCCTTCCGGTCTCGAAGTGGAGAAAACTATTAATCCGGCACAGAATGCAATCAATGCAGGGACGATTATCGAATCAGGAAGTAATTGTTTGGCGCTTCCCAGAATCATGAAAGCGACAAAACCCAGAATCAGGGTTCTGATCAGCATGGGGTTTACTGATACACGGGATTGTTGATGATTATTTTCGGATTCCACTTGAGGCAAAAGTAAGGTTTGTGCAAGAATTAACAGAGCACTTTTGAATATCCCGACGCGGTGTTCTAAATTTACGAGGAATGACCCCGCGTAATCTGATTTTATCTACTGTGCTGTTTTGTTGTTGCATCTCGCTTGTTTCCTGCGGAGGAAAGAAGAATCAGGCAGTTGACAACATTGCGCATACTGCCGATTCGTTAGCAGAACCCATCACATACACCGTTGCTTTGGCTGATGTGAATGGAGAAGGAATGCGAATCACGTATCAGTTTTACGACATGAAGAAATCGGATACAGGCGCTTACAAAATGACGCACATTTACATGAAGTTGGATGGCACGGAAGATACAATGACCGTGAGCGGAACTTGGAAAATGTTGCAGTCGGATTCGGGCGATTATGTGCGTGTCAATTCCGGCAGAACTGTACGTCGCTTGCAGCGTAAAGGCAAGTGGAATTTGTTGATGAACAATACAGATTCATTGGCAGCAGACACAGGTACAATTATTCTACGCTGCAAAGTGGATAATGATCCACGCAATTCGACTGTTCACGTCTTCGGGAAAGTGAGAGTGAATGCAGATAAATCCGCATTGTTTATTGACGAAACCGGCGACAGCATTCCTGTGTTGAAGCTTTCAGCATTCCGGCAGTTGCTGGAGCGAAACGATTCTGTGAATCTTGAAAACGGTATCAAAGGAATAAATCTGGACGGTACAATTCAGTTGCGCATGGCAATGGACGGAAAGAGTGCGCAGAAGTCGTTGATCGTAGAGCGCGTTGGCGCAGTTGAATAATTATTTCTTATTCACCATCCATACTCCGGAAAGAATTCCGCAGATCGCGACGATGTGAATCCAGTTGATCAATTCACCGTCGAATACGCCCCACAACATTGCAACGATCGGAATCGCGTAAGTAACGGAAGCGGCAAAGAGCACGCCTGCATCACGAATGAGAATGTTGTAAACGATAACACTCAACGCTGTTCCGAATACGGCAAGAATGGTAATGAATCCCAGGCTCTGCCAAGCCAGCGGATGCGTTTGCATCACGTGAATGAAATCCGTTGTGAACAGATAAATCAACGCGACAGGTCCGATAATGGTAAGCGCAAGTAATGTTGCCGCAACCGGATTCATGGGGCTGAGTTTACTCTTAATGATGTTTACGCTCAAACCGTAAAAGAATGTTGCAAGCATTACCATGCCTCCGCCAAGTAATCCGTTGGACGAACTTTCTTCTTTACCGCCTGCGTTCAGCAAAATAAATGTTGCTGCTAATCCAACTACAATTCCAACAACCTGCCAAGGTTTTACACGCACACGGAAAAGTATCAATCCTGTGATGAGTGTAAACAACGGTGTAAGCGAATTCAACATTCCCGTCAATGCGCTGCTGATCATTGTTTCCGCTTTTGTGAAGAGAAATGCCGGTAATAGATTTCCAAATGTTCCCATACCCGCAGCGCCCAGCCAGTTCTTCCAGATTTCACGATTGAAGTGACGGATTCCCAAGGGCAACATGAAAAGAAACGCGATGCTGATTCGCAATGCAGCAACTTGCCCGGAGGAAAATGCATCCAAGCCTCTTTTCATCAAGATGAAAGAACTGCCCCAGGTTAATGCGAGGCCGGTAAAAATTATCCAATTCAGCAGCGGATTGCTTTTCATCAGGGCGCAAAGATAGGGTGATGAACTATTGCTCCTGAAAGTATTTGCACAATACTGTAAACACGATGCTCCTTCGTATTTTTACAGAAACAGAATCAGCAGAAATGGCACTAACGGAACTTCATCTGAAAATCACCGGAATGACTTGCGGTCATTGCGAACGCGCAATGGCGAATGAAATCAAGTCGCTTGACGGAATCGCATCTGTACAAGTGAATCATCAGAGCGGAGCAGGAGTTGTTGTGTTCAATGATGCAATAGTATCGGTGAACAATATTGTTGCAGCTGTTGAGGAAACAGGAATCTATCACGCAGAAGCTCTTCAACAATGAGTACTGTTTATGAAATGTATTGCGCGGGTAAATTCCGCACTTCAGAACAACTGCTGGATGTTACCAATCCGCATACTGGAAATGTTGTCGCTCGAATCTCTTTAGGTTCGGTTGCAGATCTTGATGATGCGATTGTAAAGGCTGCCATGTTGCGTGATGAATTGCGCAGAATGCCATCGTCAGATCGTTACGACGTTCTGATGGAAATCAATGAAGCAATCTGCAATGACAGACAACAGCTCGCTGAGATATTATCTGCAGAGTCGGCAAAACCTTTGCGTTATGCTTTGGCGGAAGTGGATCGTGCGGCGCAGACATTTCTTGTTGCAGCGGAAGAAGCTAAACGCTTGCCGAAAGAATACGTTTCTCTTGATTGGACACCGGCCGGAAAAGGTCGTGAAGGTTTGGTGAAATATTTCCCCGCAGGAATTGTTGCGGGAATTTCTCCGTTCAATTTTCCATTGAATCTTGCCGTACACAAAGTAGCGCCTGCAATTGCTGCAGGTTGCCCGATTATTCTGAAACCTGCGACATCAACACCGATTTCCACATTGGAGTTGGCAAAAATCATTGACAGTACTTCATTGCCGAAAGGTGCTGTTTCTATAATTCCGATGGATCGTGAGACGGGTAATAAACTTGTAACGGATGATCGCATTGCAGTTTTATCATTCACCGGGTCACCTGAAGTAGGATGGAAGATGAAATCCCAAGCGGGACGAAAAAAAACCATTCTGGAGCTTGGCGGAAATGCAGGTGTAATCGTTACTCCTACGGCAGAATTTGAAACCGCGGTTGCAAAATGTGTAACAGGCGGCTTTGCGTATTCCGGACAAATCTGCATTCATGCTCAACGTATTTACGTTCATGAAAGTTTGTTTGATCGCTTCGTGAGTAAATTCTGCAAGCGAGCAGAATTGTTGAAAGTCGGTGATCCATCTTCCATTGAAACAGACATCAGTTCGATGATTGATGAAACCAATGCGAAGCGTGTTGAACACTGGGTGAATGAAGCTATAGAAGCCGGAGCGAAACTGCTGTGCGGAGGCAAGCGCAACGGTTCGTTCTATCAACCAACGGTTCTTACCAATACCAACGTGAAGATGAAAGTGAATTGCGAGGAAGTTTTCGGTCCTGTTGTGGTGATTGAGAAATACAACTCATTCGCAGAAGCCGTAGCATTGATCAACAATTCGAAATTCGGTTTGCAGGCGGGCGTATTCACGAATGATATTCGCGAGAGCGATATGGCGTTCAATGAAATTGAATGCGGCGGTGTAATTCTGAATGATGTGCCGACATTGCGTTTTGATCATATGCCGTATGGCGGAGTCAAAGATTCCGGGTCGGGCAGAGAAGGAGTGAAGTACGCCATAATGGATTACATGGAAGCGAGAATTCTTGTACGATAGATCATGTGTTACACTGCAGCGAGTAATTTAAAGAAGAAGGAAATCGAAACGCGTTTTCAGGTGCAGATGGAAGATGCGGAGTACACACCGTATTATTCCGTTTCCGCATTTCTTTATCCTAAACTTCCTGTAATCTGTTCGGATCATCAGGAGGAAGCAAAGCTGATTCGCTGGGGATTGATTCCGCATTGGGTTAAATCGCACGATCAATTGAAAGACATTCGCATGCAAACGCTGAATGCAAAATGCGAGACGATATTTGAAAAGCCATCTTTCCGCACACTCGCTTCGCGAAAAAAATGCTGTGTTATAGTCAACGGATTTTTCGAATGGCAAACGAACGGTAAAGCGAAGCAACCGTATTTCATTTATCTCAAAAATCACGAGCCATTTGCTTTCGGCGGTCTTTGGGATGAATGGGCTGATATTGATACCGGAGAAATCATACGAACGTTTTCCGTGATCACAACGCCTTCGAATCCGATGATGGAGAAAATTCACAATGTGAAACTTCGCATGCCGCTGATACTGGAGCCGGGTAAAGAGAGAGATTGGCTGAACGCTGTGGATCGTGAAGCAACGCAGCAATTTCTTCATCCGTTTCCGGAGCAAATGATGGATGCACATAAAGTTTCCAAGTTGGTGAGCGGTCGCAGCGGTGATCCGAATGTGCCGGAAGTGCAAGAACCCCTTGCGGAAGAACCTGTGCAAGGATCACTTTTTTAATTTGGGAGATCATGAAGATCATTACAGGGAATGATGCGCTGAAAAGTACATGCCGGGACACATTAAGCAGCTCTGAATAACATCAGCGCGCACTGTTTACCTTGAAGCGTCAGTAACGAAGAATGTGGAATGGTATCTTCGTCATGGTTTTTCTATTCATGGTGAATGGAAAATCCGCGACGACTACCACGTGCGTTTCATGAATTACAAACCGGAATAGCTTGCTTATTCTTTCGGTTGTTTGCGAATAATGCGACCGAACAATTTCGGGAAGTGACGCTTGATCCAAACCGCTTTGATTTCCCGTCCGCCAATCAGCACTTCTTCTTTGTCAGCGAGCATGGAGTCGATGATGATTCGTGCACATTCTTCAGCCGACATTCCTTCTTCCTGACTTTTATCCATCACGGCATGTTTGCTTCCGTCGCCTTTCAGTGCATGAAGTGAAATGTTGGTGCGGATTTTTCCGGGAACAGCAATCAAAACTTTTATTCCTTCCTGTTCCGTTTCAAGTCGTAATACTTCGAAGAATCCCTGCAGCGCATGTTTCGAAGCGGAGTAAGCAGATCGATACCAGAAGCCGAATTTTCCTGCAATACTGCTGATCACAACGATGTGTCCGCTTTTCCGTTTCAACATTCCCGGTAAAACGGATTTCGTCAGTGCAATTTGTCCGAAGAAATTCACCTCCATGATTTTTCTGTCGACTTCCAACGGGGTTTCTACTGCCAATTCGCGTTGAGAAATTCCGCCGTTGTTCACGAGAACATCAATGTGGCCGAGTTTATTCAGAAGCGATTGCGTGAGTTCACCTATTCCGGATGTTGCTGCAAGATCCAATGGAAGAATGGTGGAATTTCCTTCACCGCACAAAACAGCAACGCGTTTGAGTTCGTCTTCACGTCGCGCAGAAAGAATGACGTGTGCGCCTTCTTTTGCGAACGCAACAGCCATTGCTTCTCCGATTCCGGAAGAAGCTCCTGTGATCCAAACATTCTTATTTCTGAAACGCATTAATTCGTTGGAGCCGGTGCTGAAGAATCCATTTTGTTAAAGTTGAAACGGATCACTCCGAGTGCAAATGAAAGATTCGGATTGTCTGACTTTGAGAAGTAAGTCAATACATCTCCCGAAGCCAAACCGATTTCAAAGAATCCTATCGGTCCGATTGTAATTCCTGCAGGAACATTCCAGCCGATATCCTGATTTCCTGCAACACCTGCGTGGAATTTCAGAAACTCAAATGTTTTGATTTCTGCACCCAAAGCAATGTAAGGTGAAGCGAGATTATATGAAGTTTTGTTCAACGGAACAACAACGTCGGCACCAATTTGCAAACGTTCTCCGATTTTCATTCCGTAACCGATACGCATGCGACCGGGAAGTTTCGTTGTGTATTCACGACCAGGATCGTAGTTTACAAGATCGCCGAAGAAATAACTCGCCTGGCTGCTCATGTCCCACGAATTAATTCCGGTTGTTGTGCTATCCAAGGAAGGCATGATCGTATCTGATGCCAGCAACAGGTTTTGCGTCCATGTAATTTCACCCATGTCGGAGAATGAAACGGCTGCGCGTATTTTTTCGTTAATCACCGTGGAGAATCCGAAATCAATCGCTGTTCCTTGTCCCACGCTGTTAAACACTTCTCCTGATTTCACAGAAGTGAAATTCTGAATGTTGCCATAATTAACTTCGTATGTAGAGGTCAGTGAAGTGTTTCCCGCCAGAAGTCCGTTTTGAATATTGGCATCAACATTGCCCAATCCCCACAACATCTTAAAACCGATTCCACCGAAAAATTCAATCGGCTGTGTTCCGTCTTCTGCTTTCGTTCCTAATCCGAAAATTTTGCGACCATAAGCAATATTCACTTCACGGTAATGCAACATGGAAATACTGGTTCCATCGAAGAATGAAGAAATATTCTGAGTTAATGCGCTTGAATCGAGGTATGCCGGAGCGTTGGCACCGAGAAACATTACTTCTGCTGCATTCTGACTCAATGTTACATGAGCAAACGCGCGGTCGCGAACATTCACTGCAAGTCCGCCGAATTTCGGGAAGTAAATGGAAGCAGCGAACCAATTGATATTTGCCGTGAAGTTGAAGCCTTCCGGAGTTGCAAACGTATTGGCGTATTCCTGTTTCTGCGCCATTGTGAAAGTGTCGGACGGATTCGTCAACGCATTGCGAAGCGTGTTGAAATCCAAAGCACGCGATTGTGCTGTAAGTCCCACGTTAGCCACAGTGAATGAAAACACATGATTATCGCGCCAACCGAGATTGGAAGGATTAATTCCAATGCAATCAAAGTTGCCGAGCATCGCATTAGCTGTGCCTCCTTTGCCTGCAGCAGCCGGAACACCCATATCAATTTGTCCGAATGCTGTAAAGGAAACAGAAACAGCGGTAAGCAGCGTGAGAAGTCGTTTCATGTTAATTTGTGTTTAAACAAAAATATACTTTTTTTCGAGCTGGATTGTATATGCTTACCTTTGAATCGGTGAAGAAATTACTCTGCATACTTGTCATTCTTGCGATTGTTGCCGGATGCAGCACTCCGGAAGGAAAATCAGGCCCTGCAATGGAAGAGCCGGATGAATTGATTCCGCGCGAGAAAATGATTCTTGTTATCGCTGATGTTCATTTGCTTGAAGCTTCTCTGGGTTTGCGCGCACCCGCACCGCCGTCGCGTATGCCGAATCAGATTCCGCGACAACCTCCAATGCAAGCTGTAGCTCCTGCTCCGCTGCCGGAAGTCACACAACAGAAAACGCTGCCGTATTATGATATTTTCAAGAGCCACGGAGTAACCCTGGAACAGTACAGAAGAAGTTACCAATGGTATACTCTGGATCCTGAAGAATATGGTTTGATGTACGACGAAGTGATCAATGAATTAACGCGTCGTCAGGTGAAAGAGCAGGCGGAAGGTAATATCGCCGTTCCTGCGCAACCGAATCAACGGTAATACCCAACTACTTCCTGTAAAGATTGGCGAATCGGTTTGTAAGTAAAACCAATCCGTTCCGTGATTCGCTTGCCGTTGTACGATGCAATTTCCGAAGCAGCTGCAGCGCTTTCTTTTGTAATTCGCGGAGAGCGACCGCTGAGATTTGCGATGAACTTTTCCATTCTCCACAGCAATCCCAAAGAGAATGAACTCAACTGACGGCTTACAGGTTTGTTGCCGAATAATTTCAGAATTTCATTGGCAAAATCGCGGTACGACATATTTTCGGAGCTCAGCACAAATCTTTCGTTAACGATTTCACTTTCCATCAATTTTATGCAAGCATCCGCAACATCCTGCGCATCAACAAAACCGCCGCTGCCTTTCGTGTACCAGGAGAATCCTTTCTTCGCCATGCCGAAAATTGCATTGCTGCTTCTCGAAACATCGCCTGCACCCACAATCACTGATGGATTGACAATGACAACATTCATTCCTTCTTCGCTGGCTCTCCACACTTCGCGCTCTGCATTGTATTTGGAAATCGCATACCAGGAATTGGATGGATCATTCTTCCACCACGTGTCTTCATTGATATTCTGAAGATCAATCGTTTTTCCAAGAGCGGCAACTGAACTTATGTGGCAGAATTTTTTCACACCGTAATCCATGCTTACGTTTACCAGATTTGCAGTGCCTTCCATGTTAATTTTCAGTATTGCATCCCGTTCTTTCGGATCGAACGAAACCATTGCTGCCGCGTGATACACGTGTATGACGTCTTTCAATGCTTCTTCCAGCGAAAAAATATCCATCACATCGCCTTCTGTCCATTCAATTCGGGAAAGAAGTTCATCAGCACGCTGCGAATAATAGCGGAACGTTTTTTCGGTTTCTACTACCGATGATCCTTTACGTTTCAGCGCACGAACACGTTGACCCTGTTGCGTAAGTGCAAGTAGAATATGAGTGCCAACCATTCCGGTTCCGCCGGTAACGAGAATCATGCGTCAAAGATAAGAAGTAATCTTCCGTACTTTCAGTACTTGCCGGATCAGACTTAGCCGGGAATCACAGGCATCTGCCAACGAAAGATTATATTTGCGCCATGAAAAATTTTGTTGAAGAACTTCGCTGGCGCGGCATGCTGCAGGATGTGATGCCCGGAACTGAAGAATTGCTGAATAAGGAAATGGTAACCGGCTATATCGGTTTCGATCCAACAGCGGATTCTCTCGGTGTGGGAAATCTGGTGCAGATTATGACGCTGCTGCATTTTCAGCAATGCGGACACAAACCGATTGCGTTGGTGGGCGGAGCAACAGGAATGGTTGGAGATCCATCAGGTAAGTCGGCAGAGCGTAATTTGCTTTCTGAAGATATTCTGGCGCACAATCTGGCATGCCAGAAGAAACAATTGGAGAAGTTTCTCGATTTCAATTGCGGTACGAATTCAGCAACTATCGTAAACAATTACGATTGGTTCAAGAATATGAGCTTCATTGAATTTATCCGCGATACCGGAAAGCACATCACTGTAAATTACATGATGGCGAAAGATTCCGTGAAGAAACGTATCGCAGGTGAAGATCGTGAAGGAATGTCGTTCACAGAGTTTACGTACCAGTTGGTTCAGGGATACGATTTCTACTACTTGTGGAAACACAATGGCGTGAAACTGCAAATGGGCGGAAGTGATCAGTGGGGAAATATTGTAACAGGAACAGAACTCATTCGTCGTAAAGACGGAGGAGAAGCGTGGGCGTTGACAACACCGCTGATCAAGAAAGCAGATGGGACGAAGTTCGGTAAAACGGAAAGCGGAAATATCTGGCTCGATCCGAAGCGTACTTCACCATATGAGTTTTACCAATTCTGGTTGAACGCCGGCGATGCAGATGCGGGAACTTACATTCGTATTTTCACGCTGAAGACGAGAGAAGAAATTGAAGCGCTGGAGTCGCAACATAAAGAAGCTCCGCATTTGCGCGTGCTTCAGAAAGCATTGGCTGATGACATTACAACCCGTGTGCACGGCGAAGCTGAACTGAAACTTGCAATTGCAGCTTCAGAAGTATTGTTCGGTAAAGGAACGATTGATCAACTCGCTTCATTTACGGATGAACAGTTCGTTTCTGTTTTTCAGGGAGCAGGAGTTCCCGTGTTTGAAACATCTGCTGACACAATTGCACAGGGAATTTCCATTGTGGAGTTGACAAAGAACGCAGGACTTACAACATCCAACGGAGAAGCAATAAAACTCATCAAAGGCAACGGACTTTCGCTGAACAAAGCGAAAGTATCCGATCAGCAACTGATCGTAAATCAAGCGAACCTGATCAACGGCAAATACATTTTGCTTCAGAAGGGTAAGAAGGATTATTGTTTGGTGAAAGCGGGATAAAAAAGGCGGTGAAATTTTCACCGCCTTTTTTTTACTTCGCCTCCAGCCCGTATTTCTCACTGTACAACTCGTAGAGTTGCTGCTGTTCATTGATCAGTTGTATGGACTTGCCTTGAATGAATGCATGTGTGACTTTGTTGGTCTTCATGTCGAGCGCATCACCGTCGGAAACAAACAAGGTTGCTTGTTTCTGTTCTTCAATTGTTCCAACTAAATCGCCGATGCCGAGCATCTTCGCAGTGTTTGAAGTAAGTGCTGCTATTGCTGCTTCTTTGTCCAGGCCCCAAGCTACTGCAGTTCCTGCAAGGAAAGGAAGATTACGCAAGCCTGTTACTTCCTGATCACCTGAATTCTCAAAGCAGAAGAGTACGCCCGCTGCCTGAAGTATTTTCGCCGTTTTGTAAGGCTGATTCACATCTTCATCCGCACGCATTGGAAGATTGTGTACACGCGCCAGCATCACGGAAATATTGTTGATCTTCAAAAGCTCAGTGCATTTGTAGCTTTCTGCCCCGCCAACAATGCTCACTTTTTTCAAACCGAATTTATTGGAGAACGTCACCGCTTCTGCAATGTCTTTCACATTGTCTGCGTGGATGTAAATCATCTGTGTTCCGTTGAACACACCGCGCATCGCTTCGAAACGGAGATTCTTTTCTGCAGGTTTTGGTGTCATGCAATACGCACGTGCTTCAGCGAAGAATTTCTCCAATTCGGCACGACGTTCTGCGTAGTTCTTGTTGCGTTCGTAAGGCCCAGGACCGTCTTCCGACCAATTGCGGCTGTAATATCCCGGCCAGTTGATGTGTACACCGTCATCTGCTTTCAGTGTCGCATCTTCCCAATTCCATCCGTCGAGATTCATAATAGAAGATGTTCCTGAAATACGTCCGCCACGCGGCGTGATCTGCGCAACCAAAACACCGTTGGTTCTTACTGTCGGAGTGATTTTAGAATCGGTGTTGTACGACTGCTGCGTACGCACATGCGGATTCATATAGCCGACTTCATTAAAATCTGAAGTGGCGCGTATCGCTTCAATCTCTGTGAGTCCCAAAGTGGAATTCGGTGCAATGAAACCGGGATAAACATGCTTGCCTGCAATGTTTATCGTCGTATCCCATTGTGTCATGTCGAGGCGCATTACAGTTGCATCACCGACTAAAGTGATCACTCCGTCTTTAAAACCAACTACGGAATTCTGAATCACTTTTCCGTTTCCTACGTGGCAGATGCCGTTCATCAGAAGCACGCTCTTGCTTTGCTTCTTCGCGGGAACCGGTTGCTGTGCATTTACAATTCCTGCTGCAGCTAATATCAACGAAGTGAAAAGTATCTTTTTCATGTTCTTTCTCTTTTGCTGATTATTCCTCTTCATTGTTTTCGTTGTCATTCAGATAATCTCCGTCGTACTCCATGTCTTCGCAATCCCAGAGTTTCGGTCGACGCGATTTCACAGGACGTACAGGCGCTCCATCGTTCTTCTCAGCAATCATTTTCTGAGTAATGCGTGCGCGATCTTCTTCCATATCCTTACGAATCTCTTCGTCGTCTTTGGAATTGTACATCACCTGTCCGTCTACAATTGTCGTTTCCACTTTAGCGTAAACGGAAGTCGGATTGTCGGACCACAGAACCACGTCTGCATCCATTCCCACTTTGATTTGTCCCATGTGGTTGTCGAGATGCAACAACTTCGCAGGATTCAATGTTACAAGTTGCAGTGATTGTGTTTCACTCAATCCGCCATACTTGATGCTTTTCGCTGCTTCCTGATTCAGTCGACGCGCCATTTCAGCATCATCGGAATTGATTGCAGTTACAATTCCCATTCTGTAAAGCAATGCTGCATTGTACGGAATCGCATCTTTCACTTCGTATTTGTACGCCCACCAATCGGAGAAGGATGAAGCTCCTGCGCCGTGTTGTTTCATCTTGTCAGCAACTTTGTAACCTTCAAGAATGTGCGTGAATGTATTCACCTTAAAGCCCATGGAATCCGAAACATGCATGAGCATGTTGATTTCAGATTGTATGTAAGAGTGACAAGTGATGAAACGTGTTCCGAAGAGAATCTCTACCAACGCATCGAGTTCAAGATCCCGGCGCGGCGGTGTTGCTTTCTCTTTTTCTTTCTGCGGCAATGCTTTCCATGCTTCCCACTGTGCATGATATTCTCTCGCACGAATGAAATGATCGTAGTAAACCTGCTCAACGCCCATGCGCGTCTGAGGGAAACGCGTCACCTGATTATCGCCCCAATTGGCTTGCTTCACGTTTTCACCCAAAGCGAATTTGATGAAACCATCTGCACCTTTGATTTTCATCTGCTCTGCATTCGCGCCCCAACGCAGTTTGATCAAGGCAGATTGTCCGCCAATAGGATTCGCAGAACCGTGCAACAATTGTGCAGCAACAACGCCACCTGAAAGCTGACGGTAAATATTCACGTCATCAGGATTGATCACATCACCGATTCTCACTTCAGATGTTGCAGCTTGTGTTCCTTCATTCACACCGCCCGAAATAGCAATGTGAGAATGTTCGTCAATGATTCCAGGAGTCAGATGTTTTCCTGTTCCGTCAATCGTAAGTGCAAAAGCTGTTTTTGTTGGAATGATATTCGGTGCGATGCGAACGATTTTTCCGTCAACAATGTAAACGTCTGTATTCGGAATGATGCTGTCTTTGTCGTTGCTGTTTGTCCATACGGTTACGTTCTTGATGAGAATCGCATTGTACGTGTGCAACAGTCGCGTTAAGCGTGATGTGTCTTTGCGCGTTTGTCCGTATGCGTTGAAAGGATAAATCACATCATCCAACGTCGGAATATCTTTCTGCGCAGTGTCTTTCTCTTTTTCCTTTGGTTTGAATGCTTCACTTTGTGAAGCCATCCAGTCAATCCATGTTCCATCCGGCATTTGTCCGCGTCCGTTCATGAATTTGGATTCACTGTTCACGAGTCCTGACAAACGGATGGTGCCTTCTTTCTCTTTCGACGGGAAAGAAAGCGTCACCATATTTCCGCTTACGCTGATGGAAGCATTTTGCTTGATGGTGTCAGCAACAATGTGTGTTGCTTTCATTCGGGATGGCTCACCTTCGATTTTCAGTTTCGCAGGAGCCATGGAAGTAACATTCAAATCGTAGGTGCCGCGCAGATCAAGCGCATTCATATCGTTAATGATGTAACGACGACCGCGCACCCAGTTCTCGTGAATCACGGTTCCTTCTTCGAAGATATTACCGTTGGTGATGATGAAATTCGCGAGCATGCCCGCTTTCAGACTTCCTGCTTCATTCTGAATTCCGAGAAGTTCTGCAGGAGTTGTGGTTAACGCTTTCAATGCGGCTTTAGGTGTCAGACCATACAATATCGCTTTGCGCACGCGGGAAAGGAAGTCTTTCTTCTCGCGCAAATCAGACGTTGTTATTGCGAAACGAATATTGTTTTTTTCAAACGCACCCGGATTGAGTGGCGCCAATTCCCAATGTTTCAGATCCGCGTAGCTGATCATTTCTGCATCGTACGGATCTTCCAGATCATACGCATCAGGGAAGTTCAAAGGAAGAATGAAAGAACCGTTTGTGGCTTTCATTTCATCCATGCGCTGATATTCGTTACCGCTGCCTTTGAAAACATATTGCACTTTGAATTCATCACCGATTTTGTCAGCACGGAGAACATTCCACTTGTCTGTTGTTTCGAAGAACGAAGGCAAAGACTGATTGTTATTCCACGCATCAAGTGTAAGGTTGAATTCCGTTTTATTTTTTGCAGTGCGATACCAATCTGCATCGTAATACGTCTGACGCAGCAACGCAATAGCGCCCATCAATGAACTCGGATAGTCCTGAGCAGATGAACCTTTGTCGAAGGAATAGCATGCTGCTGCTTTCGCTTTGAGTAATGCTTTGTTATCACCGTCTTCTGCATTCAAAGTGGCAACACCCGCTGTTCCGCGAGCGATACCGTCTTTTGCGAACATCATCACGGTACCGAATCCTATAGAGCGGAATTCTTCAGCGGAAGCCTGATGCGATGAAAATAATTTGCTTGCATCTGTTTCAGGTTTCAATGCTTCGTTCCATCCGAAAGCACCTGCACGTGCAGAAACAAACTGCGGATCAGGATTCCATTTTCTGCGCGGAACTTCCGGCATTCCATATGTGGTGTACGCGTCAATGAAAGACGCATAAATGAACTTCCCGGTGAGATCCGTCACAACAGCTTCTTTCGGAACAATTACAGAAGCGCCGACAGCCAGAATACGTTCATCCTGCACCAGCATTGTGCCGTTGCTGATTACATTTTCAGGATCAACCTGAATGGTTGCACCTTTGAAAGCGTAAATGGTGTGATTGGGATTTCTGGCTCCGTTTTCAGGAGACGTAGGCGTTTGCGCGTTCAGCGAAAACACTGCTCCGCAAGCAAGGACAGTAAACAAATGTTTCATAAGCGAAAAATCGTGCGATAACGGGCAAATGTATCTTATTTTCTCCCAATATCGGAGTGTTTGGGATGAACGGTGCAAAAGCGTTGTTTTTAAGTACTTTTGTCAGACAAAAAAAACACGCTATGAATGCACTTATCGCTGCCCATTCCGGTTTACGCTGGATTGCCCTTTTGTTGTTGATTGTTGTGGTTGTAAAAGCCATTGCAGGACTTACCGGGAAGAAAACGTTTCAGCCGCTGGACAAGAAGCTCGCAACATTTACCGTTCTCAGTTTCCACCTTCAGGCTGTGCTGGGTTTCATACTTTACTTCGGTAACGGCTGGGTGAGTTTGATGGGCGAAATGAAAGACGCATCGATTCGCTTTTTCACTGTGGAGCATACACTCGGAATGTTGATCGCCGTTATATTGGTGACCATCGGAAGTGCGAAATCAAAACGCGCTGCTACAGACGAGAAGAAATTCAAAACCATTGCATGGATGTTCGGCATTGCATTGGTGCTTGTGCTTGCAAGTATTCCTTGGCCATTCCGTGAAATGTTTGCTGCAAGAGGCTGGTTTTAAACCATAATATTATGTTCAGATTCCTGATAACAACTGTGCTTGCTTCAACGATTCTCGTTTCGTGCGGGGGAGGTGGTGCTGATAAAAAGTCGGATGCCCCATTAACCGGAGAGCAGGTTTACATGCAGAATTGCATTACGTGCCACGGAGTTGACGGGAAAGCACAAATGGCAGGTGCGACGGATTTGTCGGTGAGCACGCTTACGGCAGAACAGTCATCCGCTGTTATTACCAACGGACGCAATGGAATGCGTTCTTTCTCGAATGAACTGAGTAAGGATGAAATTGACGCTGTTGTAAAGCACATTCAGACTTTGCGCAAATAAGAAATCCGGATGATAGATAATTTGAAAATTCTTCAGGCGCAGCAAACTGCAGTTCTTGTTGGTGTTATCGACAAGCGACAGGATGCTGATTTGCTGGAAGAATATCTGGATGAACTTGCGTTTCTGGCAACAACTGCGAAGTTGATTCCGGTTAAACGTTTCTTCCAGAAGTTAGATCATCCTGATCCGCGTTTCTATATCGGTTCCGGAAAGGCCAACGAGATCAAGAAATATCTCGACGACAACAAAGTTGATGTTGTGATCTTCGATGATGAATTATCGCCTTCACAGCAGCGAAATCTTGAGAAGGAATTTCAACGCAAAGTTGTCGATCGCAATTTGCTCATTCTTGACATTTTCGCGGATCGTGCGCGTACTTCACATGCACGTACGCAGGTGGAATTGGCGCGTTATCAGTATTTGCTTCCACGGCTCACCGGTATGTGGACGCACCTTGAACGACAGCGAGGCGGAACAGGAACGCGAGGCGGTGCGGGTGAAAAGGAAATTGAAACGGATCGTCGTATTGTGCGCGATCGTATTTCTTTGCTCAAAGAAGAATTGAAGCACATCGACAAGCAGATGGCCACGCAGAGAAAGGGCAGAGGAGAATTGGTGCGTGTTGCATTGGTTGGATATACCAACGTGGGGAAATCCACTATTATGAATCTGCTGAGTAAGTCGAATGTGTTTGCGGAGAATAAATTATTCGCAACACTCGATACAACAGTGCGTAAAGTTGTTGTGGGCAATCTGCCTTTTCTGCTGAGTGATACTGTAGGTTTCATCCGCAAATTGCCAACGCAATTGGTGGAATCGTTTAAATCAACATTGGATGAAACCCGTGAAGCAGATATTCTGCTGCACGTGGTGGATATTTCGCATCCAAATTTCGAGGATCAGTTGAAAGTGGTGAGTGAAACGCTCGCAGAGATCGGTGCCGGCGACAAACGGACAATACTTGTCTTCAATAAAATTGATGCTTACCGCGAGCCACCGAAAGATGAACATCTTCTCGATCCAACCAAGAAGCAAGTGTTGACTTTGAAGGAACTCGAAAAATCATGGATGAGCAAACTGCAGAAACAGTGCATTTTCATTTCCGCAACCGACAAAGAGAACATCGACGCATTCCGCGCTATGATTTTCGAAGAAGTGAAAGCAATCCATACCAAGCGTTACCCGTACGATAAGTTGGAGTATTGGGGTGGTGTGTGAGGAAGTCTATTTTTACGACAGTTTTCCGGCGTAAGTGACCCTAATCTTATTATACTTTTTTATCAGGGAATAAAGTTGCGAAAGTTAACTTTATAGTTAACTTTGTTCCGTGACTTCCACTAGGCAAATCATTTTCCATAAGCATTACTTCATGGAATTTTATGCAGGTCAAACTGCAAAGGTTCAGGAGAAAATTGATTATGTCTTTAAAATATTGCGCACTGTTGACAAGGTTCCCAGGAAGTTTTTGGATCACATGAGTGGGACAGATGGTGTGTATGAAATCAGAGTTGAAGTCGGAAGTAACATTTACAGGATTTTCTGCTGTTTTGATAAAGGAAATCTGGTTGTTTTGTTCAACGGATTTCAAAAGAAATCGCAAAATACTCCGAAACAGGAATTGGAGTTGGCAGAAAAATTGAAGAAAGAATATTTCAGAACTAAACAGGCGAAAAAATGAAGAAGAAAAGTATCAAAGCTGCGAAGTCGTACGATGAATTGCTCGACATCAAGTATGGCAAACCCGGCACTGTCAAACGTGATAAATTTGAAGAGAAGGCGCAGTATTTTGTGATCAGCGAAATGCTGAAAGAGGCACGCAAAGCTGCGCACATGACTCAGGATGAGTTGGCTGAGAAAGTGGGTACGAAGAAAAGTTATATTTCCAGATTGGAAAACGGGAAATGTGACATTCAATTGTCAACATTGTACCGCATTTTTGAGTTCGGACTAGGGCGAGAAATAAACCTTTTGATTAAGTAGATTTTATTAAGGCATTCGGCGCTTTCTCATGGTTCAGCGATTCAATAGATGTG
>Ga0172376_10003549_pt1 | contig 18380 bp, 17 predicted proteins | sample Lak35m_FD_121114 | JGI IMG/M metagenome (GOLD analysis project Ga0172376, IMG submission 121114) | Freshwater microbial communities from Kabuno Bay, South-Kivu, Congo - kab_092012_35m | ecosystem: Environmental > Aquatic > Freshwater > Lake | place: Democratic Republic of the Congo: South-Kivu... | reverse complement strand
GTTGCTGGGGGGTGTATCTTTGAAACCGATCAAATGGCGAACTGCGATCGGTTGCTTCTCTTCAAGCTCAATTAGTTTAGAGGTGTAATCGCCTAGCGTGATTTCGCCGGCGGCTAATGCCTCTACTTTCTTCCACATCTTCGGATAGAAGCGGTCAGGATTTTCTAGGCGGTTCTTTGCCTCACCACGCAATTCAGACGCGCGAGCATCAACATCATCGTTAATGGCATCCCACGTTAGCCCACGCCCTTCGGAGCCAAAATAGTTGGGCGTGCCAAAGACAGAGGCGACACTACTGGAAAGCCCAATTGAGCTGAAGGAGTGACCATATCCCCGTAACTCATGACAACCGATTGTTGAGGTCACTTTCTCTAACCCCTTGGTCAAGATGGAGACCATTAGATTTAAGCCACTCATGATCTCCTCAAGCGTGGGCGGGGTTTTAGACGGGCGAGGTGCTAACCCCAACCCAACCGTGTAGAGGAAGTACGGAAAGACGGCGTTCGCCCCTAAACTGAGGCACATCGCCAAATCGTGTAAGTCACGAATCGCGCCGCTTCGCAGAATGATCCCCACTTGCCGACGTAGGTTGTAGCGATGGTCATGTTGGCGCAAAGCCTTGTCTACTGCTGCCACCGCCAAAAGTGGGTCAATCCAAACCTGTTGCCCGTCTAGTGCTGCCGTATCATCCAAGATCAGGCAACCCGCCCCCTTCATCACCGCTTCAATAGCAACCTGTTGTATTTTGGTCAAAGCTATTTCAATGGATTGGTCAAGCGGGGCACTCATGCTCAAAACAGCATATTCATTACTGAAGGTCTCTAAAATGTCTTCTAACAACATAGTGCCGTTTTGACTGGCTACCGCGCGCAGGTCGTCGTCGCTGGCATACGGCGCACTCCCCAATATAAGAGGAGTTTGAAGTTGAACCAGCAAGTCGTTGCCTAGTGCTTGCTTCTTGGGCAGGGGGCGTTTGCCTAATAGCGTCTGGGTAGAAAATTGTGCGGATTCTCGCTCTCGGTCAATGGCAGGGTTGGTGACGACTGCGACCGTTTCTTTGAAGTAATCCGCGAGGTTCATGCGCGTGTGGCTAAGGGCGGCAAGTGCACCATCCCAACCCAATGATCCGACCTGTTCTTTTTTGCTCTCGGTCATGGACTGAATCACTTCCACATGGTAGCGTTCCCAACCGAGCGAAGCCATGCTGTTGGGATCAATGGAGGGATGATAATTACGCCATGGATATTGACCATACGATGGGGGGGTAGGCTCTGCCAATTGTTCCGCCACAATGACGGGGGAGGGGGCAACTGCCAATTGAGCCAGGGGGCTTAGCCCAGCACCGCCATATGATGGGTTACGCTGGGGAAGGGGTTCTGCGATAGGTAGTTTGCTTAATGCAGACGGAACACGCTTATTCCCTTCGGGGTGACTGTCTTGTTGTTGTGAACGACTGGCAACGAATTTTTGAATATCGGTGTAATTCAACACCTCGGTGTGTCGCCCTGGACGGATGCGCAGTGCCACCTTTTCGCCGGGGGCGAGAGGCTTGGGGTCTTTCACCATTGTATCTAAGGGATACACACCGCGCTCTGAACTGGCGAAAAACTCTTTTTCAGTTTCCCCAAACCAAAGCGGGCGCAAACCGAGCGCGTCCACACTGAACACTGCCGTGTCAGCGAAGCGTGCCGCAACAGCAGCCGGTCCTTGTGCAAACGGACCGAAAGCCTGGCGCAGATGAGTATATGCGTCTTTGATGTCCGCACGATCTTGAATGAGGTCATGCTCATAGGGCGGAAAGACCAACTCCATCGCCTCAATCAAATCCATGTCATAATTCAAACACAAGGCATGAATCACGCGATCCACATCTTGAGAATCAGAGTTAAGCGGATCAAGGGGGATGCCCAGCATGTTGGCTTCCATACGGAAGCGCGAGATGGTATTGAACTCGCCATTATGTCCTAACACTCCGAAGGGTTGCACCCGCTCGAAGATCGGGTTGGTGTTGGTGGAGTAACGGGCGTGACCGAGCGTGATTGAGCTGGCGAAGTCCGGATCGCGCAGTTCTGGATAATAGCGACGCAAAATTTCCACTGTGCCCTGCACTTTGTACACCGCGCTGTGGCATGACATAGAAGGGAAGTGTACTCCCAAATCTTTTTCAAGATTGAGTTGCAAATCAAACAGGGTGCGCTCTAGGTTTTCATAGGGAACATTCCCCCCCATCCCGGCTATTTGCCAGAAGACAGGTTCATTTGCCTCTGCATTGCGTCCTAAAACAGTGCGGTTCACTTGCCCTTCCTGTTCTAACAGGATTTCTAATCCGCTACGGGTGATCGTGCGGCAAATTTGCTCAACTAAATATTGTGAGCGCGTCCGCGCTGTTGCCGGAATCATGATATGGGCAACCCAAAAGTTGCGGTCAGTGGCGAGTGAAGCGCGCAAACTCAACTGCGACAGGCGTTTCGTCCACAGCTGACGGGGGATGTCGGTCATAATGCCCACACCATCCCCTTCACCGTCAATATATCCACTACGATGCCCCATTCGGGAAAGGGCTTCGATGGTTCGTTTTACATTTCCGTGTGTTGCTTGTCCACCTTTTCTAACTGCGCAAATTAATGCACAAGCATCACGCTCGCGTGTGTCCTCTGAATGGAGTATCAAGGGTTCAGTGGGTTCTCTTTCCGATGGATTCATTTCGATATGCTCCTGAAGTGACAAGAAAGATGCCAAAAGATGGGGACTAGCTATCATCGCGCCTTTACCCTACATCATACACAAGCATGTTTGTCACGCTTATTGTTGAAAATAACGATAAACAATTGATCGGCTTGTTACAAAAGGAACAAATTCTTTTAGTTCAGGTTGAGCAATCGCCGAATGGTGAGCGCAAGGTGGAGGGCGAGGCGCGTTTCTGGGCGGTCGAGGTCAATGTCAGCAATCTGATTAATGCGATTCATACGATAGAGGAGGGTGTTGCGGTGCACAATCAAGCGTTCAGCTGTTTGACTGAGGTTGCCGTGACAGTAGAAAAATGCCTCTAAAGTTTGTAGGAGGTCGGCGTGTTGTCGGAGGTCATAGTCAATTATACGCCCCAGTGATTTGTTACAGAACTCAATTAAACGCTCTTGGTCAGACAAGCCCAAGATCAGTTGATACACGCCCAAGTCAGCAATGTAAAGGGGGGTATCCGTTTGTAAGCGACCTGCCAGTTCCAATGCCTGCTCCGCATCACGATGGCTATTGCGCCAGTTACCAATTTCAAGGGCAGCTTGCCCTAATCCAATCGCAATTTTGATGTTGGGGAATTGACTACGAACCGCCTCAACGAACTTATTGGCAAGCGCGATGCTCGTATCAATGGGATCATGCTTATCGGTAGCATGAAACACGATGACCTGTCCTTCTCGCTCGCGTTGCCACACCAAAGCGCGCGCTTGTTCTGTTTCCACCACTTTGTTCACGATCGTTTCTAAACGTCGCACGGAGGGGGTTTTTTCGCCGAGCCAGCGCAAGGCAATGGCAATATGGGGGAGGTTCATGTTATGGTTTAGCCGTTCACCCTGTCGGATTGCTTCCGACTGGCTAACGTCCCCGTTCAATAAACGGTCTAGGAAGGTGCCACGCAGGCGTTTTTCGGTCTCGCTAATTGCCTTCTGTTTCGCCATCTCTAAGGCACATGCTAGGGCACCGTGCTCCGCAATCAAAAAGTCGATCTCGTCCAGATCATCTTCGGCACCGATGATCGACAAGTAACCCCGTCCGATCTCCTTGGTGACAATGGGAGCAACAAGGCGTGCGTAGCCAGGGACGGGTAAGCCCTGCATCATGACCGGATTCGTAATGTCTTTCACCCGATGTCGATCTTGCATGTCGGTTGGTAAGCTATTCATGGTTTTGAGGTAACTCTCAATTTCGTCCCAAATCGTATAGAGATTGGGTTGAATTTCACTTTCCATGAGGCGCAGATACTTATCTTGGATGAGGGTGGTCTTACCGGTTAAGCGAGCAATTGCCCCGATTAACGCATTAATCCCCTCATTGCGCGCAGAAATCTCGGTCAACTCGCGGTAAATCTGCATCCCACGTCGATCAAGCTGGTTGTTTCGATCGACTAATAGACTAATGATAACGCGCTCAATCTGACGGATGGAGTGTGAGGCAGGAACAATCAAAACCGGTATGCCGTAGGCGTTTGCTTCAGTGATGGCACTATGAGAGATAGCTTTTTGAAAAATCAATCCAACCGCTTTGTTTTCTTCCGCTTTGCGAATGGCGGTCAGTTCTTCCGCTTGGGTGAATTGTTGTGTGCCAGTGTTGGCAACCAAAACCAAATCGCCAGGGTTGGGCGTGCGCTGCTCCAGCGGGAGTTCTGGATAGTAGATCATCACCCAGTTTACGACCTGATGGAGCTGCCCATTTCCCGCGACAATCTTGGTGTGAATCGGTAAGGCTTGTTTACGTATTTGTTCTAATGTAACCGCTGTATTTTCTTGGGATGTCATAGTCTTTAACGGTACTTTGCCAACCTACCTTATGTCTCACCCGTGATGACGCCTGCTAAAATTACCGCCGAAAACGCCAGCAACGACAAGCCTGTTAAATCTAAAGTCGGATCAATGAGCACGTTAATAAAGCCTAGCAACAGTAGGATGAAGCCCATAAACCACGTGATCGGGCTTACTTGCCACCCGTTGGTGAACTGAAATAAACCTGAACCAATGAGCACAATCGCACCAGAAAGTGGGACAAAACTATTCGGAATTAACTCCGCTTGACGCGCGAAATTGTCATTAACAATGGTCAGGAAAGCAAAAATCAACAGCAACGAAACCCAGGTCAACCGCTCGGCGCGTGTTTCTGCTTGGCTTTTTCTTCTGCTTTTGGTGGTCGGAGTGGACTTACGCTTACGCCTTACCATAGTATTGTCCTCTTCAGCGAACAAAAAATGTAATTTCACCCTTATGTTATCATTGTTCTAACACTTGTAACAAGATGATAAATACGATAGGGTTGCGATCATTCGCACGCCGCCCCTCACAAGATGAACCGTCAGGCAGGAGGAGATCAAATAGCAAATGCGTATCGGGATCATAACCAGTGGGGGGGACGCTCCGGGCTTGAATGCTGTCATTCGTGCTGCCGTCTTGACGGCGCATGAGAAGTACGGGTATGAAGTGCTTGGAATTCGGCAAGGGTTTGATGGCTTGCTGAACCGCTTAGACCCCATGATCTTGACACCAGAGAGTGTGGAAGGGTTACATTTACGCGGCGGAACCATCCTAGGAGCTGCCAATCGTGGAAGTCCGTTCGCGCGTACCCAAGTTTTGCCATCGGGTGAAATTGAGGTTCAGGATGCCTCGCACGAGGCAACCGCGCGCCTGCGTGAATTGGGGATTGATGCCTTGATTGTGGCGGGGGGAGATGGGACATTGCGTATTTCGGAGAAGCTCCATGACATGGGTGTTCCCATTGTTGCCGTTCCAAAGACCATCGATAACGATCTTTCCGAGACCGATGTCACGTTTGGATTTGATACTGCCATTCAAACAGCTACTGAAGCCCTCGATAAACTTCAAACCACTGCGGAAAGCCACCATCGCGTGATGGTATTAGAAGTGATGGGGCGCGACAGTGGATGGATCGCGCTGGTGTCGGGCGTGGCAGGAGGGGCAGATGTCATTCTCATTCCAGAAATTCCGTTTCAGCTTGACCCGATCCTCGCAAAAATCTCGAGGGTGAATGCGCGGGGGAGGCGCTATAGCCTGGTTGTGGTTGCGGAGGGCGCGTTCATCAGCTTAGGGGAGAAACAATACCTGGCGGACAGTGACCCAAGGCGGGAACGATTGGGTGGGATTGGCAATTTTGTAGGGAACGTGATTGCAGAACGTCTTGAAAATGAAGTTCGTGTTACGGTATTGGGGCACCTGCAACGGGGCGGTCAACCTACCCCGCGCGATCGCTGGTTGGCAACTCGCTTTGGCTCAATGGCGATTCAACTAATTGCCCGCCAGGAGTGGGGAATGATGGTGGCATTGCAGGGCACAAATATGGTCGCTGTCCCCATTGGGCAGGCAAACAAAAGCAATTTCATTGACCCGAACGGGGAAATGGTACACATGGCACGCGATTTAGGAATTAGCTTTGGGGTATAGAGTGGACATTCGACAACGGTTTAGGCACGTGAAAGTTTCTCATCTCCTGAATAGACGGTGGCAATGGATAGGATTAGCCCTGTTCTTGCTTGTGTGTGCATACGTGATCTTTGTTCCACCACAGGTGACCATCCTGATTTTAGGAATGGACGCGCGCCCCGGAGAAGGCTTTGCCACCCGAACAGACACCATCTTGCTGTTGAATTTACAAACCCGTCGCCTGCGCATGAGTATGTTCTCAATACCGCGCGATGTCTTCATCGAAGTGGAGGGATATGGCTCTCAGCGCATCAACTCGATTAACGTCTTAGGCGAATTAGAGCAAAGCGGAACAGGGGCGGAATGGGTTGCCCGTGCCATAGAGGACAACTTTAACCTTGAGGTTGATCGCACGGCACGCCTGAACTTCGATGCATTCGTGCAGTTGGTGGATGCACTCGGCGGGGTAACTGTTGAAGTTGAACGCGCCATTGTCGATCCCACTTTCCCAACCCAAGACTTTGGCACGATGGTTGTCAGGTTCGACGAGGGGAAGCAACACATGGACGGCATCACGGCGTTGCGCTTTGCGCGCACCCGTCACGGGGATGATGACTACGCCCGCATTCAGCGTCAACAACAGGTTTTGCAGGCAGTCGTCACAAAATTGATGCTACCCTGGAATTGGTGGGCGATCGCTCACATATATGGGCAAAATGTCGAAACCGACATCAACCTGTTGGACGGGGTGACGTATTTGCCAACCGTCATTTTGTCTGCTGGCAAGTTTGAACGCTTGTCACTAAACCGCGATGATCTGTTGGCAGGCACACGTGGAGCCATTCCCAACTACGCACGCATTGATCCGTGGCTAGACGCACACTTCCGCTAATCTCGTAGCGAAAACTTGAAGTAGTTGTGTTGCCATATTTCAGCTTCACGGGTGAACTTCGTTACGTTGATGTCTGAAAAATGTGGGAATAACCTGAGCATTAGGTCAGGTATCGCATCCCAGTCTTCCGTCCGCAAGGTTGCGGTGAGCTTGCTTTCGATCTCTGTCACCCATTGCCATTCCCGCCGAAAATTCTCGGCTTTTAACCAATAGTCGCGTTTTTCCCACGCCACCGTAGATTCATCAATACCATCATTGATTTGACGCAGGCATAAGACGATTGTTGCCAACATATCTTTTGCTTCATCATCAATGGTGCTCTTTTGAGACAGATGCCGAAGCATCTCCGCAATAGTTCGTCTAAGTTGATTACGTTGTTTGCCGTTGCTTTCTGTATTGACGACGCGCCCCATATTTAATTTTCCCCCGTGTTACTCATCAACAGCATGAATGCCTTTGTAAATCGTTGTTCCGCCAATGGTCTTGTGAATGAGTGAAGCTGGCTTGCCCACAATAGGTTCTAGTTCACGCGGAGAAAGGGGGGTGTTTCCGTTGGCAAGGAATACCCGAAAAACATTATCCACCAAAGAGATGCGCTGGTTAATAAAACCATCCCTTGATGCCTGTTGTTTAATTGCGACCTCAAGCGCGTTCAAGCGAGATACCTCACCGGTTTCGGGGTCAACAAAATCGTGCACCCTTTCGGTGCTGCTCTGTTTTAAGCGATCTCTAAGCGTTAAGTCACTGATGTGTGTCAGTAAATAGTTGCGCAATTCAGCTTGTTGTGATTCCCACCAACCATAATCAATGTGAAAACGAGTGTCTGCGTTGGTGGATGGAAGCCCACCAAGACGCGGTAATCCAGTCATCTTGTTTCCCCTTTAATGACTAAGTTTCCAGTAGTGATCCCCAACATAGTCAAAGTCAGGGTTGTTTTCTAAGGTCGCCAAGATTGGACCTGGAGGGCAACGTCGGATGATATTGACCGCGCTGTAGATCGTTTTGGCATGAACACTTCCGCTTGCTGTGAATTGTCCCAGCGGGGGGATGATGGTTCGGAGGATGCTGGCGAGCGGTTGTTGTTGGTTCCTAGTGACTTGGAAGAGTTTTCCAATCCCTTCTAGGTCGTCCACCCCCAACAACATGAGCGGGTCAAACTCTGCAGTAAGGGAGCGTTTGATATTTTCAAAGCTGATCTTTCCATCCGTCACGGTGATGATCGGCACCCACTCAAGACGACGAGCATGATGCCCAAACTCTAAACTAATTTCCCCCTTGTGTTCCCCAGCGCGTAAAATGACCGTTGATCCAATGGGCAGGCTGTGCTTTTGATACAGCGGCAACAATCCGTACACATAGCTATATTTGCGCACCACCCATGCTTTGTAGCGTTCTCCATCAGTTAAATCGACTACAGTGGTATAAATTCGTTCGGTGCGCAGGGCAAATGGGAAAATGCGCTCCGCCTCTTGGTTGAGGGGCAATGTACCCAAACGGCGGTGGGGATAAATCAAATGCACAGAAGCAGCATCAATGTTGTGCTCAATTGGCTTGAGTGGGGAGTATTCATCCTTCAACTCTGCTTCAAGTTGCAGTGCCGCACGAGAGAGACTGGTACGGTCATAGGGGATGGGTTGGTAAGCCAACATGTCTGGTTGACGTTGCACCGCGCTGGGTTCTAATTGCTTAAGAAACCACAACACTTCCCCCGCTGGTCCCACTTCGTCAAACCGTGCATCGTCCTTCATCTTGTAGTTCATCGAAAACACTTGCAACGGAAGGGCTTCTTGACCAATTCCACCAATGTCTTGCACGATTTGCTCGGTCGTCAAGGGACCGCCACCGTGCATATCCAGAATGGCTTCTGCCAGGTGTAAATGACCCTCATTGGTTTCCAAGATCAACTCTTTGATGAACCACTGATTAGCCATTCGTACTAAGGTGCTATTCTTTTCTAACGCCAGGTTGACCACATGTTGAATGTGGGTAAATCCATCTGACTTTAAGACATCGTCCACCGTGAATAACGTATCAGGGCGGATGCTTTGGGTGGGGTTGATCTGGTTGAGCTTGTGCGCGGGGGCATAGTTCGAAGCAAACTCTCGCGGTTGCCCGTCGGGTTGCATCCGTCTATCTTCAAACTCAATTTCTAGCACTTCAAAAGATGGGTCGGTGTCATTGTTGCCTTGCCGAATGGACTGCACCTCTCCAATCGCAAAATCAAAACTGGAGAACAACAGGCGATCCCCACTTGATACTGATGTGCGGGGTTATAAAGTAGGATATTCTCGAATTCTTGCGCCAATTGATCGCGAATGGCGGATAATTGTTTGTCTACAAGCAGTCGTGCCAGTTCACTGGTGTTTAAGGGTATTTCTTTTTCATAGATAATCGTGCTGAGATATTCCACATCTGTGGCAGTGACAGTGAATTCACTTACCCAATTTTCTAACTCAAACAAGATGGCACAACTCCTTCGTTACTTGGGTGCGTGGTACAAGAGTTTTATAATGAGCGGGTTAGGGGCAACTCTTTTCATGCGATGAACCTAATGGCGGTGCTGTTCATTGTATCAACCAGACGGGTTTGTATAATTTCAAGTAAAGTTGGCGATTATGGTGCAGGTCGTCGCTTTGGTTTCTGTCGAAACTCTAGTATACTGTTGCGTGGGGGTGAATTTCAACAGTTGGCTTGACCAGCTTTGGTGCTTGCACTATACTCACTGACCGAAAATTTCGTCATAAATTCTAAAAACAAACCACTCACTTGAGGGATCAACATGTCTACAAAGCGTACATATCAACCTAAAATTCGTCGTCGCCAACGTGTTCACGGCTTTCGCCAACGGATGCAAACCAAGACCGGTCGCCGTGTGTTGAAGGCACGTCGTGCATGTGGTCGTCATGAATTGACGGTCACACCCAATCACGTCAAGCGCGTTAACTGGAACGCGACATCTCAAAAGCGCGGTGCATAACAAGCAGTGAGATGCACTGTCCTTGTTACACAAACGTTTCCGTCTGCGTGATCCGCTGGATTTCCAGCGGTTGAAAACACAAGGGACAAGCAAACATCATGCTTGGTTCATTGTGAGCTACCAACCCAACGGGTTAGATCATAATCGGTATGGCTTTGTCACCTCGCGTGCAGTTGGTAACGCCGTCACCCGAAACCGAATCCGTAGGCAATTACGAGAGATTGTCCGTCAGCTTCATCAGCAAATTCGAGTTGGATTCGATATTGTTTTTGTGGTGCGGCGGCAAGCTGTCTCACAACCTTATCATGCGATTCAACGTATAGTGGTGCAGCAATTGCAAGCCACCAAATTATGGGTATAGGGTACCGCATCAACCTTGAGAACTATTTTGCTATGGGGCATTCGTTTTTACCAAAAGCGTCTTTCGCCTCTCTTCCCGCCTGCTTGTCGCTTTTACCCCACTTGTTCCCACTATGCCTACGAGGCTATTGAGCGTTATGGGGCATGGCGGGGAGGGTGGATGGGGCTGAAGCGCATTGCGCGTTGTCACCCTTTTCACTCCGGTGGATATGATCCTGTTCCTACACTAGAGGAGTAAGTCAACTTGAACTTGAGCAAGAAACTGCTCTTACAAATTACCTTCATCACCACACTATCCCTGGGATTTTTAACCGCTTGTGTTAGCCCACTGGGTGTGGGGTGGTCTGCTATAACGGTTCTCAACGATGGGGTGACTGCCATCGTTGCTTTTGAGAGCATCGCCGAGAAGATCGATTTACGCACCGGGGATGCCCTCGTCGCTGTTGATAGTCAAGGACAAAATCAACTTGATGAGGACGGAAACGTTGTCTTGTGGCAGGTGAATGGACGTTCACTCGATAACGCCCAATTCTTCTCTCCGCCCATACAGGTGAGCGATGACCTGCTGTTGTTGCCAGCGGTTGATTTGCGCCTGTTTCAGGTGAACTTGGCAAGCGGAGAAATAGTGGCAAATGAGACCCCTTTCACCATTGGGGGGAGTGGGCAGCTAATCTCTCAATCGGTTCGCCTGGATGCCATGACATTGCTTATGGGCGCGCCCCACGGTGTTATATCATTACATTTATCCGAAGACGAAGAGACTCAACTTTCTCAAAACTGGAAAGTAGATACGACCCATCCAGTCTGGTCTGGGGGTGTCGTGGTGGACGATCATGTCTACTTCACGTCGTTGGATCATCAACTTTACTCAATCAAAACCGAGACGGGTGAAGTCGATTGGACGATTGATCTGGGCGGGGCGGCTACTGCAACGCCAGTCTATGATGACCAAAATAAAATGTTGTATGTCGCCAGTTTGTCCGGTGATGTTTATGCCGTCTCTTTAGAAGGGGACATCCTCAGTAGCTTCCGCGCGAAAGATTGGGTGTGGGGCACGCCAACCCTGAAGGATGCCGTCCTCTATGTGCCAGACCTCGCTGGCAATGTTTACGCCCTGGATACCACTGCTGGGCTTTCCTTGTTGTGGCGTTCGGAATCGGTCATCACCGATGGGATTCGTACCACTCCTATTGTCCTGGAGGATTTCGTCATTGTGGGTAGCCGAGACAAGAAACTCTATTGGCTAGACCGCGAAACGGGCTTGCTTTCGAGCCGTATGAACCAGAACCCTCTCCAATTGGATGGTGAAGTTTTATCAAATATGATATATCTTGAACAAGATCAAGCATTAGATATTGAGCAAGATTTGTTGGTCGTCAGCACGCTGTCTAAGCGCGAGCTGGTGATCGGCTTTAATGCAAAAACGGGCGAGCGTCTTTGGACACACCGCCGCTAGAATGCGTCAGTAGCGAAAAGGGCTTCTATGTGGGATTTCATCATTAATCCATTTGTAACAGCATTGACGTTGTTTTATTCATGGACGGGCAACATCGTCTTTTCGATCGTGGTTTTCACCATTGTCACCCGCATGTTGACCTATCCCATGACAGTTCAGCAACAACGCTCAACCAAAAAGATGCAAGAGATTCAGCCCATGCTGAAGAAGTTGCAAGAAAAGCACAAGAATGACCGGGATGCCCTGGCGAAAGAACAGATGAAATTGTACCAAGAAAACGGCATTAACCCTGCCAGCGGGTGCGTGGGGATGTTCATTCAGCTCCCTATTTTCATCGGTCTCTATCAAGCGATCATCTTTGCCCTTGCCGCCACCCCATTACAGTTGTTGGATATGTCTGGACGGTTGTTGATCCCCGGATTGACAGCTCAAATCCCATTGCAAAATACATGGCTAGGGATGGACTTGACGTTGCCCCCAACAGCAAATCCAATCTATGCGATGGCGTTGCCACTCTTGGTGGTGGTGACTACTTGGGCACAATCCAAGTTGACCTTACCTCCCACCCCACCCCGTGCAGAGGGAGAGCAACCTGACCAAACGGTGGCGATGCAACAATCTATGACCACCATGATGCCCTTGATGTTTGGTTTCTTTTCCTTGTCATTTTCGGTGGGGATTTCTATTTACTTCATCACCTCTAACTTAATCGGTGCTTTCCAATACGGAATTTTGAATCGTTTGAATAGCCAAAGCAAACCGCTTGCAGAGGGTCAAATTATCGAAGAACCCGTCAAGAACCAGAAGCCGACCAAGAAAGAGGCTCTCAAAGCAAAACGTTAATCTGATGGACAGAGAGGCGTTTTCACGTTTCTCTGCTCCAACTTATTGTTAAGAAAGGAGCCTTGCGCCAAAGTTGCCAACGGTTGTGGTCGGTAGCTAAAGCGCATTTTTCAATTATGTCAGATCCAAATTCAGTTATTATCACAGCCCCCACCATAGACGATGCCGTGAAGCAGGGGTTGATTAAGCTCAAAGCAAAGTCTTGGGAAGTCATTGTCGAAGTTTTGGAAGAACCCTCGCGTGGGTTTAATGGAGTGGGCGAAAAGGATGCTGTGGTACGTCTCCAGCGAATTGCCCCTTCTAGCTATAGCGGTGGGGTTTCTAGCATCAGTTCGTATCAGGAGTCTGTTTCCATCTTTTCAGACGGGTATCGCACGCCCGACCGTGTTGGAAACTATCAAACGCAATCCATCTCTTCGTGGAAGCCAGAAGTAGAGGCTCCCAAGAAAGAAAACCCCCCGCGCGAGCGCACGAACAATAAACGTCGTGGGAGTGGGGGCAACCAAGAGGGTGCGAAACGTGGTAAACCCGGTAGCGACGAGAAACGTCCAGAGCGTGGGGGGAGACGGGAACGTCCCAACACCCGTAGCAACAAGCCCGAAGTGGCGGAAGAGCCAACGCCCGAATATGTTATCCGCGCCTTTGAGCATGATGGCACGCTTGAGCAATATAGCGTGAGCGTACTTTCTACGTTGCTCGATATTCTCGGATATGATCCTCATATTGATGTTCATCAAAGCGATCGCAAGGCGGATGATGAAGAAGTGGTTGCTACAGTGTTGGATATTGAAGCCGGTGAAAAGTCCAATAACTTGATTGGGCGACGCGGTGAAGTGCTAAACGCCTTGCAATATATCACGCGCGTGATCGTAAGTAAGGAATTTGGGGAGCATACCAATCTAATGGTGGACGTGGAGGGTTATCGCTCTCGCCGTTCCGTCACCTTAGAACGCTTGGCAACGCGCATGGCGGATCAGGCGATTACAACCAACCGTGTTGTCACAATGGAACCGATGCCTGCCAATGAGCGACGGATCATCCATATGACCTTGCGTGGGCGTGAAGATGTATCGACGGAAAGTACAGGTGAGGGCGACGAGCGTCGCGTCACGATCATTCCTAAAAGCCCGTCTCAATAGGCTAACGTTGTTGTGCAACCCAAACCACGTATTATGCTGATTGGTCACATGACCGCTGACCTTGTGAATGGCGGTCGAATCATTGGGGGTACGGTGTCGTATGCGGCACGTACCGCCTTCGCTTTTGGTTTTGATGCTTATGTACTCACCAGTGCAGTGGTTGATGATCCCCTTTTAGACGAGTTGAAACCGTATACGAAGGAATGGGTGGTTGTTCCGGCGCAGTCCACTTCCACTTTTGAAAATATTTACCTGCCTACTGGGCGCGTTCAGTATCTGCGTGAGGTGGCACGTCCCTTAACTTATGCTGATGTGCCCGCGTCGTGGCGTGAAATCGAGCAAGTTTTGTTTGCCCCGCTCACAGGTGAACTTGACGGCGACATGATGCAATCTTTCCCACACGCGACCACGTTGTTGACGGGTCAAGGGTTATTGCGCCAATGGGGGGAAGATGGGCGCGTCACTTTCAGGAGTTGGGTCGATGTCCACACCCTTTCACACTTGGATTGGTTTGTGCTAAGTGAGGAGGACATTGCCCTCGATCCAGCACTGGAAGCGCGTTATGCCCAATTGGCACGGCACTTCGTCCTCACCCGCGCCGAAAAAGGCGGAACACATTACGATCGTGGCAAACCGTCGCAATATGCCACCCCACAAGTGCAGGTGGTTCAACCGACAGGCGCAGGGGATGTGTTTGCGGTGAGTCTGTTGTGTGCGCTACACTTGACGCACGGCGACATCAGTCGCTCGCTGACGATTGCTGCCCACGCTGGGGCAATCGCGGTCACGCGCCCTGGTTGGGAAGGTGCGCCTACTGTTGATGAAGTGAATCAATTATTGCGTTAAGGAGGTTTACGTGGTTCGCCCGATTGATGTTATTTTGCACCATGCCCACATTATCACCCTTGATCCTGCCCATCCCCACGCCACCGCTCTAGCCATCCACAACGGGCGAATTTTGGCGGTGGGAAACGATGATGAGATTCTCCCCCTCGCCACACCTCACACACGCTCCCACCACATGGGGGGGCGTGTGGTCATGCCGAGCTTGACGGATGCCCATATCCATTGGCAAAAAACCGCCATCGCCCTTCAGCAGATCACCATTTTTGAGGCATCTAAGCAACACATTCTTGAGCAAGTTCGGGAACAGGCACAACGACTAGAGGCGGGTGAATGGGTGGTTGGTCATGGTTGGTCACAGGATTTTTGGGAGGAAAAAGCCTTCCCAACCGCGCTTGACTTAGATGCCGTTGCCCCCCAGCATCCCGTGTATTTAACGGGCAAGAGCTATCATGTGGCGTGGGTGAATAGCCTCGCCATGCAACACGCCCAACTATCCGCCGCCACCCCTGATCCTGTAGGAGGGGGATTCGTGCGTGATGAACACGGCGCACCGTCGGGCATCCTCTTAGAAGCTCCTGCCATGTTACAGGTATTTCAGCACATCCCTAAGCCCAGCATCGAACAGATTGTTCGTTGGATGCAACATGCCCAAACTCAAGCCCATTCTTACGGGTTATCCGCCTTACATGAGTTGGATGATCCTGAGTGTTTGGTGGCGTTACAAACCATGCGTGAGCGCGGTCAATTGGGTCTGCGCGTCACCAAGTATATCAACCGTGCGCATCTGAAAAGTGCGCTAGATAGCGGGATACGCTTTGGCTTTGGGGATGATTGGTTGCGCTTTGGTGGGCTGAAGTTGTTCGCGGATGGGGCATTGGGTCCGCGTACTGCGCTCATGTTAGAGCCATATGTCGGGCAACCCGATAACTATGGCATCCGCGTGACCGATTACGAAGAGATGCATGAACTCACTCAGTTGGCAAGTCGTGCAGGGTTGCCTACCGCCATTCATGCCATTGGAGATCGTGCCGTGCGTGAAGTCCTCAATATTTTTGAGGCAGTCCGTCAGGACGAGGCGCAACGTGGAATTGCACCCAGCGCGTTACCCCATCGTGTGGAACATGTCCAGTTGATTCATCCCGATGATTTAGACCGCTTTCGCCAGCTGAACCTGATCGCATCCATGCAACCGATTCATGCCACTAGCGACTATGAAGCCGCTGATGCCCTGTGGGGGGAGCGTGCTTTATACGCCTATAACGCGCGTGAACAACTTCGGCGCGGGGTGACAGTGGCGTTTGGCTCGGATGCGCCCATTGAACCCTTCAATCCGTGGACGGGGATTTTTGCTGCGGTAACGCGCCGTCGCCCGAATGGGTTGCCCACGCGCGAGGGGTGGTATCCGCAACTACGTTTGACGGTGGACGAAGCCATACACGGATACACGATGGGCGCGGCGCAAGCAGTGGGTTTACAAGATCGGCAAGGCAAACTCTCTACAAATTATTATGCCGATCTCATGGTGCTAGACCGTGACCCCAATACCATTTCGCCTGATGAGTTGCTTGACGTTCAAGTGCTTTCTACGATGGTGGATGGTGTTTGGCGTTGGGGCGAACTTGCACATTAAACCCGTTACAACAAAGCGAGAAGAGACTGATGACACAACGATCTGGAATGTGGGTGGGCAACAACGAACACCCAGTACAAGCTGATATGCTGACTGTTGGGCAACCTGCTCCTGACTTTCAACTGATTCAAAGTTCTGATATGAGCGTAAAAACCTTAGCAGATTTTGGAAAGGCGGTCAAAGTAATTAGTTGTGTCCCCTCGCTGGATACGCGCGTATGCGCTGCCCAAACCAAGCGGTTTCATAACGAGATGGAATCCTTTGGCGAGGGGGTCATCGTCTTGACGGTGAGTGCAGATTTACCCTTCGCACAGAATCGTTGGTGTGGGGCAGAAGGCGTGACGCGCACCCTCACCCTATCTGACCATAAGACCATGACGTTTGCAGATGCCTACGGTGTCCATGATACCGCATGGCGCGTGACGCAACGGGCGGCTTTTGTGTTGGATGGCGATAACGTTTTACACTATGTTGAGTACATGGATAAAATTGGCGATGAGATCAACTTTGAGGCGATCTTAAACAAGGTGCGTGAATTGTTGGCTTAAAATTGTGCGCTTTTATGGTGACACATCGTTAACTTTTGGTGCATTTCATCCTACGTCAATGGGTTCGTGATCTCATACAATCATGTTGATGATGTAGCAACCTATTGACGGTGAGGAGTAGCCATGACCCTTGAATACTTGTTAGACCCAATGGAAGAGATCTTGCCCGGTCAATGGCGGCTATCCTTTCCAGATGCTGTGAATGAATCTGGAACAGGCTGGTATCAATTCAAAATTGCCGGCACCTTTGATGCTCAGGTGGTAGATGCTCTTGCCGGGCAGGCAACCCTACACGGCTATTGGCAGGTGGTGGATGCTAAACTCATCTTGAAGGGGCAGGAGGTTTCTCCGACTTGTACAAGTTGTTTGGATGCAGGCAACGGCATTCACTGGGTGATTGAACTTGAGCAAGTCGGAACACAGAATTTTAGTGGTCAAATTATGGGCTTGGCGGAACAACCCACCGCTTTATACGGCGTTTTCACCCGTTCTTAAGCCTCTATAGTAGCGGTTCACCCCCAACTTGATGCCCAAGCCAATTATCAGCAGGATGATAACGACGCCATAAACTGAAACGCTGATCCAAAACGTTAGGAACAAACACATCACCAAGCCCAGAATGGTCACCCAGCGTGGGAACATACGTTCATCGCGCTGGAGTTGTAAGGCGCTCAAGTTAGTGATGCCATAGTAAATTAAAACGTTGATCGCGCTAAAACTCCATGCAACGCGAATATCCCCCGCCACCAGCACAATCAGCGCGATCAAACCAGCTGTTCCCCATACCGCAACAGTTGGAGTGGTGCCCTGTGCGTTGATGTGGGCAAACATGGCGGGCAAATCTTTGCGTCTACCCATCGCCAAGAATACGCGCGAAAGCCCCAGAATCAAATTCAACAGCACCCCGAGCATGGCAGTGACCGCTCCAATGCTCACTATGGTGGGCAGAGAGGGGACAGTGATGGATTGTGAAACAATCACCAACGGAGCGGTTGCTTGCGCAGTGGTCTGTGCAAAAGCCTGATACCCGATCGTGTGCAAACTGGCGGTTGTCACCAGCACATACAACACCATCGTCAACCCCAGCGCAAAGATCATGGCGCGTGGAATCGTGCGGCGCGGTTCAATCACCTCTTCGCCAAGCGTGGCAATCCGACCATACCCGGTATAGGCAACAAAGATCAGCGCGGTGGCTTGCAGCACCCCAACAATGCCGTTGGGCAGGTTGTTGGTCGCGCGTGGGGCGGGTGGGTTGCTATTCAACACAAAGGCGGACACAATGTATAACGTCAACACGCTTAACGTCGTGCCGATGATGAGCATATTCGCGCGGTTAGATTGGCGGATGCCACTATACACAATGACCGTCATGAGCAACAACACGCCCAGCGCAATCCAAGTGATGAGGTTGCGGTCAGATAGGGCTAACAGACTTAGAATATATTCAGCGATCCCCATTGTGGCGGTGGCAGCAGAGGCACTCTTCGCCATCAAGAACATCCAACCCGCGCTAAAGCCAAGCCATCCATTCAGATAGCGGTAGCCATAT
>Ga0172376_10003547_pt1 | contig 18386 bp, 8 predicted proteins | sample Lak35m_FD_121114 | JGI IMG/M metagenome (GOLD analysis project Ga0172376, IMG submission 121114) | Freshwater microbial communities from Kabuno Bay, South-Kivu, Congo - kab_092012_35m | ecosystem: Environmental > Aquatic > Freshwater > Lake | place: Democratic Republic of the Congo: South-Kivu... | reverse complement strand
CAGGGATAACTGTTAGTGGTATGGGCGGTACTGCAAGTGCTAGTACTTGTGCTGCAGCTGTTCGCGCTAATAATCCTAGTGTATACATGTATACAAATATTAGTGACGGTGCTTATAGAAACTATACAGTTACCGGGCACTGGGAAGCTATATACATAAACGGTAATTTTAATAATGGCAGTTATTTTGGCTTTTGGACAAACGTAGGTGGTACACATACAACTAATCTGCAAGGTAGCGCAACTGCTGGTACAGAAGTAAGTGCCTTTGCAATGCTTACTAGCAATAACACAGTTACTTGGAGTTATGCCGCTAGAATTTATAGACTTACTACTGTAGCTGGTGGCGTGCCTGCAAATACTGTATTAACAAATGCTGTATTTCAGTCTTATGACAGTGGTTACTACTACAATGATTTGTTAGCTAGAGCAGTAATTTATGACTATAACTGTAGTTATGCTACACATGACATAATTATTACTGGTGCTTGGAATACTTGGGTTACATATACGCTAAATTGTGGCGTTGCTGGAACTACAAATAATTCTACTTATAAATTTCACTATGTTAGGGACGACAGCACCAGTACTACTATAACTTTAGCTGCAGAAGGTGGAACTTATAATTTATATGATTTAGATACTAGGGGTACAATTACACATACTAGAGGTACTGTAGAGTTGGAAGGTGCGGTACCAGTATATACTAGAATATGGACTACAAGTGGCGGAAATAGACGCTATAATTTTGCAGATCAATTGATTGTGATTAATGGTAATCACAGATTAGGTACAATTGGTACAGGAACACTAAGTGCTAGCAGCCAGACAGCAGGTACTACACTAACCAGTGATTCACAAACTCGTGGTGGCGGTTTTGAGTGCTGTACCACCGGTAGTATTAGCTTAGGAACTACTTGGGACGTCAATAGTTTACCTAATTTTAATGTTATAAGCCCAGAAGGCTCCGCGCTAAATGTAACTAGTACTATATATGCTAGAACACTTAATATTTACAATGCTGTATCACTGGGCACTAGTAGTTCAGTTTTACAAACTACCAATATAACTCACGGTATAACTTGGAACGGCAACAGTTCTGTAGCTCACACACTATTTAGATATTGTAATCTAATATACTATGGACGTAATGAAAATGCCACTATAGATTGCAGACCTTATTTAGACCCTACAAACGTAAATTATAGATTTAATAGTGTTACAGCTACAAGTACCGCTGGAACTAGTACAGTTGATTGGTATATATATACTAACAGTACTTTTACATGGCAACGACCAGGCGGGGTCTGTAACCTAAAAGATATTTATGCACTAAGTTACGTTGAATTTAGTCAAGCCAGTGGTACTAGTGTAGTTAATATTACAAATGATGCTGGTAGTGTACAAACTACAACTTTGCGTCTATATGGTAGCAGCACAGCTAATATTACCTACAATGTCAATGGTTTTTCAGCTACAGGAATAAGTCCCTTTAATACATCGGTACTATGCAATAGTACTAGTACTGGTACAATTGTTTATAATATTAATACTTTAAATTTAACTGGTGCAAATACCAGTAATATGTTGCAGTTTAATGGCAATGGTACACTTAATGTTGGCAGTGATGTTATAGTAGCTTATTTTGGCATAACTGATACTACTTATAACAGAACACTAAATTTTGGCACTAATTGGATAAAACTAAAAACTGGTGCAGTAGCTAGTATTAATATGTTAACTACTACGCTAACAACTACACCTGAAAAACATAGTTTTAGTGGTGCTGGTGGTCTTAGGGTTTTTGAGGGAAATACCGGTCAAATAACTACTAGTAATATTACCGAAGACAAAGCACTTAATTTATTATTTGATGGTGGCTATACAAGCACTCTTAGTGGTCTTATTTGGAGAAATATAGTAACTAGTACTGATAGTTATTTTGGTGGTGGTGGCGGATACTTTACTAACGCAGCTAATACATTTACCATCTATGGCGACTTATTAGTTAGAAGTGGAGACGGTCAAACTATTCCTACAAATTGGGCCCTACATACATTTAACTTAGCAGGTACTAGTAGTAGTATACCACAATTTATTAGTACTAGTGCTTGGGCTGGTGTACCATTGCCACTTACAACTGTAAACCTTAGTGGTGCAAGTCCTAAAGTATTTAATCAGTGGGCTCATGGTAGTGGCACAACCCATATCAAAACATTAACTACCGATATAAATACTACCCTAGTTGTGCACAAAGATCAAAGTTTAGCTTGCGATACTATAAATGTAGGTGGTGGTAATTTTGACTGCTATGGAACTATTTACTGTAATCGTTGGAATCCTACTGGTAATACCTACTACTGGACAGGTAGTGGTTACCTAGACATTGGTACTAGCGTTTCTTTTGCCGGTCGTGGTGGACCAAGTGGTTGGACGGCTAGCACACTATATAATACTAATTCTTCAACTGCACCAGGTACTGGGCCTAATTTTAAACTCAAAGGTTTAGATGTTGCAAATGAAGGCTCTACTATAAGTTATGGAACTGGAACACACAAAGTAAAAAATCTATTGATTAGTAATAACACTAGCAGCGGCGGAACAAGTTTTAGTGTTAGTCGCGGTATTATTTATAGTGATGGTAATTTAACTACTGGTGGTACAGTCGGCTCTGGTAACTATTTGTACAATCCTAGTGTGTCTAGCTATGAAGGTACTAATTTTACCATGACTAATAATACAACATTTACGGCTGTTACTAATTTTTGCTCTATTTTATGGAACCTACCTCCTGCTGATGGTAATACCTACTACTTTGAGTGGACAATGCCAGCTCAAAGTATTTCTGCCTTTATAGTTGGAGTACAAGATCCACCAACTAAACAAGGAGCTTATCATGGTGGTACTACTACAAACGGTAATGGCGGAGCTTATGTTAATACAGGATTTACAGCAGCTAATACCTATTGGCTAAAAATAAATACCAGCGCTAAAACATACACATATGGAACAGCTAATACAGGAGCGGGTACAACCGTTAGTTTTAGTAGCCTAGCAAATCCACAGTACTTTGGTATCTATGATGCTACTAGTAGTGGTACTATGACTAATGTCGCCATGAATTTTGGCATAGCAAGTTGGACTTATCCAGCTCAACAAAGTGGCAATTACTACTTAGGTAGTTTTACACAAGCTCCACCAGTATTAAACTTTGAAACCGGTATCGCACCAAATAATCGTAGATTTATTACTACAACTAGTAATATGACTGGTACTGCTCTACCAATAACTGTTAGCAGTAGTTTAAATGCTGAACTAGACATATTACCAACTTCGCAAAATCTAAAAGTTAATACACTGGCATTTAATGGCAGCTCTACAGTTCGTACTAATAGTCGTACTATTGAAACAACTGCTATTACATCTGGTACACTTGAACTAGATAGTAGCAGTGTTACTATTACTGGCAGTGATACTGTATTTAATAATACAACCACTGTTAGCGGTACACCTGCAGCTAATAATTATAGCTATTATTTTGACAGTACAAATGCTATTACAATAGCTCAAACTAGTGCCAATGCTATTAATATAACTAATAGCCCATTTACACTAGAGTGCTGGCTATGGCCAGAAGAAAATTATGGTACTCCCTGGGTTTGGCCAGAAGGCAATGGATCTAGCAACACCGCAACAAACCCAAGACTATCATTAATTACTAAGAGTACTAGCGCTGATCCTAGAACTTGGTCTAGAGACTGGGAATTTGCACTGCAGCCTTATACTGGCATACCACAGTTTTACAACGGCACAACTTTTTATACCGGTAATACTAGTGTTAATGAAGATAGTTGGAATCATATAGCTGTTACATTTACAGGTGCTGGTCTAGGTTTACAGGGCGGAGCTGGTGGTCAAGACGGTGCAGCATTATTTAAAGGTACTCCAGAATATCGTGGTCGTAGTGGTTATACAGTTGGCGATACAGCTATAGCCGCACCACAAACACTGCCAGTTACAAATTTTTGGAGTAACTACTTTGATGGTACAGACGACAGAATAAATATAGCAGACAGTGCAAAATCTCATGTAGGTTCAGGTGCCTTTACACTAGAGTTATGGGTATATAACACGGGTTTTGATCCAAGCGGGAATATGCTTTTTGAAAAAGGCAGATTTAGTGTTGGCAAAGAAATACGTGCCTATATGACAGCTACTCAAGTAGTTTTTGAGGGTAATGTTAGTGCAACCGCAACTGGTGCATATACAACTATTACTGCTACAACAACTAATCTACTAAATACGTGGTATCATGTGGCGTTTATACGCAGTGGAAATACTTTATACATATTTAGAAATGGTTTACTATTAACTTCTGGTGCATTAACTGGTACCATATTTAATACTACAGAATCTATGTCCATTGGTGGTGCTGCCGATGGTAATAATAATTACATGACCAATGGTTATGTAAGCAATGTTAGGTTAATTACTGGTCAAGCATTAAGTACTACCAGCTATACTGTACCTACTAGTCCACTAACAAAAACTAGTACTGGTTGGGCAGGAGTATCTTTAACAGGCACAGTTGCTTTATTAACTTGCAACTCAAATAATTTTGTTGATAATAGTGATAATCCTGTAAATATTAACATGTCTGGTATTCCCCAAATAACTAGTTTTTCTCCTTTTGGCAGCACCTATAATGGCTCTGTAATATTTAACAATAGTAACTATATACAAGTACCCTACTCTAGCGATTTAGATTTAAGTACAGGTGAAGATTGGACTATAGAGTGTTGGTTTACACTACCAAATGTAACAACTAATCTTGCACATAGCTTAATGGGTATGTCTAATGGCGGTGGTCAAGTAGATAAGTGGTTCTTAAATGTAAACATGAGCACTGGATTTGGCTATCAGGCTAATAGAGTAGGATTTGTTACAGTTGTAGGCGGTGTAAATCAGTGGATAAACTCTCGTTATACTTGGCAATCTGGCAAATGGTATCATATAGCCGCCGTATATACTAGCAGCGATACTACTATTAGATTATATATTAATAGATTATGTGTAGGGTCGTTAGTATCTAATGTTAGCGCTACAACCGGAGTATTACGTGTAGGCAGTGATGGTGAATCTTATAGATACATTAATGGTTATATTAAAGATGCAAGAATTGTAAAAGGTACAGCAATTTATGCTACAGCATCAATCGATCAATTGTCTGCTACGCCAATACCAACACAACCACTAACTGCTGTTACAAATACAAAAGTATTGTTGTGCCAAGGTAATGGTTACTTTGATTCAAATACACAACTAACACCAAAAGTAGTAACTGTAGTAGGATCTACTACTCCACGTATAGAGGAAGTTTCACCGTTTTATACAGTTGATACTACTATGTCCAATGCTTTTATGAGCACTACTTCTGCTCCTACAAGTATAGGCTGGCAAGGCCCATTACAGGGTGGTACCGCACCAATGTTTAGCTATGGTGGTGCTGGTGGTGGAGGATACTGGGGTGGCAGTGCAGGCGGATACGGCGATTATGTTATGGGCGGTGGAGGGGGCGGCAGTAGTTATTCACATCCTACACTAGTAACTAGTAGTACCATTTATAATGGCTATTATACAATTGCCGGTAATGCTAGCGATGCAGACCGTGGAACTAGCGGTAACGGTGGTAGTGCTAGCACTGCTGGTGTTGATGGTAAGTTGATTATAAGCTATGCTGCAATAACCTTAACATATAGCACAGCTCAATTTGACACTGCTTGGACATGTCCAGCAGGCGTTAGTAGTGTTCAGGTAAAAGCTTGGGGTGCAGGAGGTGCGGGCGGTACGCCAGGTGGTTGGGGCGTAGGTTTTCCTGGCGGAGCTGGTGCTTGTGTAACAGGCACGCTTAGCGTAACTCCTGGTGTTACATACTACATAACAGTAGGTGGTGCCGGACAAGTTAATGGTAGCGGGTACATAATTGGAGGCGGAGGTATAGCTAGTAGAAATAATGCTGATAATAGATATACTGGTGGTGGTGGTGGTTTAACAGGCATATTTACTGCTAGTCCAGCCACACAAGTTAGTGCATTATTAATAGCCGCTGGAGGTGGAGGTGGAGGTAGTAGTAATGTTAGTCAAGAATTAGCCATATACTTAAATGGTAGCAATATTCTTCGTAACTATACTATGACTAATGTAGCGCATACTGATAGTACTCAATATATAATTGGCAAATATATAACTGGATACTTAAAAGACGTACGTATTGTTAAAAATGCAGTTATTTATGATAAAAATTACACAGTACCTACTATTCCACTAAGTATAAGTAATATTGGAAGTACAGAACTGTTAACTTGCCAAACAAATGCTTTTGAAGACTTAAGTACTACACCAAAAACTATAGCAAGTAGCGGAACTACCATACGACGACTATTTTCACCAACAGCAATAGAAAATACTAGTCAAATTACTTTTACTGGTAGTAGTGATGCAACCGCTTATATTACAGGTAACATGGGTAGCATAATAAATAATAAACAATATGCATTACCAAGTTCTAGTAATGGCCCCGTAGCTAACAGCTATAGTGTACTACATGATGGATTAACACAACAAAGTACCCTACAAGCAACAGTAGCAACGCAAACTCTTAGCTTGCAAAGCGAAGATTTTACCATAGAGTGCTGGTTTTATCCAATACGCTGGAATACTATGAGTAGTAGTGGCCATATTATAGCTACTACTATGAGAGATTCTCCTACTTATGGGTGGGCTGTTGGATTTCAAGAAACTAATATGCAGTTTACTGTTTGGGGTACAAGCGCATCAGCAACCACAGCTAATTATACTTTTAGTTTAAATACATGGTATCATCTAGTTTGGCAACGAACTAGTAGTGGTATGGAATTTTACGTTAATGGACAATTAGTAACTAATGATGCTCCTACTAATCGCAGGCTGTATAGTGGTGGTAATGACAGCGCTCCACTAAGTTTTGGTACTTACACTCAAAACTTAAGCTATCGTGGTAATGGGAGCTGGAGAGTTAGTAATTTTAGAATTGTTAAAAATGCTACGGTTTATAACAGTGGCAATTTTACGCCAACACTACCTACAGTTACTGCCAATACTGTATTTTTAGGATTAAATACAGATACATTTATTGATCAAGCCGCTACTATTCCTGGATTTAGTACAATTGGAACCGCACCTGTAATATTAGGAAACCAAGAATATGAAGGTACAGGAAAGCTAATATTACCATTAACAGGTTTAAAATCTAACTATAGTGCTCCAACTATTAATTCAGTTAGTATAGGTGCTGGCAGTTATGCTAAACTATTTAAATTTAGCAATGCTGGTACTGCACTAACAAATAGTGAAGGTTTAAATGCTAACCTATATACTACAGTTGGTGGATTGTGGAATAATACAGCTACTTATTACATGAGTAATTTTGGTGATTTAGGTAGTGGATATGCACATGGTCCAATGGTAGCTAGTAGTTATATTTATACTAGAACTGAGCTACCTGCTCATACTCATATAAAATATCGGTGTTATTGGCACTTTGTAGCTAGCACTGATAATGAAACTAATTGGCTAGAAATAGATGGTACTAGGTACGTACAATTTACTAAGCTTTATACAGATACATTTGCATCAACTACGCCAATTATAAAACTAAATGAATTCACTTTTGTACCTGCTAGTTATAGTGATACAGGTGGATTGGCTGCTTTATATCAAGTAGGAAATGGTTATTTTATTATAGATACTGGACAAATTGTACATACAAGTTCTAGTATTAATATTAATCATTTTAGTGGTGTTGATCAAGTTAGAAGTGATGAATCTGCGTATTTGTCTCATGTAGAGTTAATACTTTATAATAATGGCGTAGAAGTAGCAACGATACCACAATCAACCATACTTAATGTAAATAATTTTAGTATAGATGGTAACGCAACCTATCAAAATTGGTTATTGGGAGCATTAAAACAACCATCAAGTGCAGCTAATATGGCATTTAATTATTTAAATATTAGAAATAGTCAAGTAAGTGGTGGTCTTAACCCGTACTGGACAGCTGCTAATAGTACTGATTATGGACTTAATAGTGGTTGGAATTTTGGTGGTGCAGGGCCAATCTCTATACAAGATAAATCTTTCTTCTTTTTTATTGTAACCTAAATCGTAGCAAACATGTGCCAGTTAACATAAATTTAACCTGGCACATGCTATTACTTTTATAGTATAATATGTAAAAAATGGATTTTTAGTTGGTAAAAATTTTTAACCTACAGAGAGCGTTACCATGTCATCAACAAAAATTACAGAAACAAATATTACGCCAACAGGTGTAACGCCAGGCTATTACACTGCGGCTAATATAACGGTAAATGCTGAAGGACAAGTTTTAACGGCAACACATGGTAATACAATAACAGTTCCTCTTAGTCATTTTAATTATACTATTTTTGGTAAATTAATTAAAAGTGTTGGTAGAAAACGTTGGTATGCTCCATCTACACTAACTATAATTGAAATTAGGGGATATTTAGTTAAGCCTGCAAATGCTCTTACAAAGTTTGGTGTTAGAAAAAACGGAACATTAGCTAAAGAAGTTAATTTTTTAGCTAATGCTACATATACAAATAGCAGCAGTACTAGTGAGATTGCTATGGTTCAAGGAGACTATCTAACAGTTGACTTACTGCAAACTGGTACAGGAGCAGAAGATTTATATATACAATTTATATATAGTAATTAAGGAATATATAAAATGATTTTTGAGTTACCAGTAACTATTAGTGAGGGTACTACTATAGTTGAAACCTATAGGGTTATGCTAGAAGAAAATGATACTGCCGCTAAACTATTTAGAATAGAAAAGCGTTTAGTAGATGAAACGGAAGAAACTGTTGAAACATATGCAACAACTTTTTATAAGCATCCGCTTAAATTTGATGAGAATGGTCAACGATATAAGTGGGTTGATCAACAAGAAGTTGTAGACTGGATGTTGGGAAAGGGCTATTCTGAAAAGGAATCTGAATAATGGCTATAATTAAGTATGCTACAAAAAAGGACGTAATCAGTGTTTTTGAGGACCCTAATCCAGGAAAAAATACTATTTATCTAGAGGGTGAGGGTTATCTAAAGGATAGCTTAGCCTATAAACATAATAGTCATATGTTTATGACTCCTGGCGGCAGCCGAATTGATTATCGAGGCACTAATGTTCACCTAAAAAATGAAAATATTTTAGTAACCATTGCTCCTAGTACCTTAGGGGCTAATCCAAGAAGTGGATTATTTCCGGGCGGTACAATGGCACTTACAAAGGATGTAGGTTACGCTGGACATACTACACTTGGTAACGATATGAGTGCAGCAACTCCTGCTGTTGACGTATTAAACATGAACAGTCAAACCAATTTAGTAGTAACCAACTACTTAAATATGGTTGAAGGATTACAACGAGGTGTAGTAAATAGAGTTGTATCAAACGATTTAAGTACAGTATCTGTTATGTGGTATATAGACGGCAGTTATGGTGGACCACTAACAGTAATAATTTGGCCAGCAGGTGGTACGCCTTCAGAAATGTATGCGGTACCTCCTAGTATAATTACTTCTGGTATAACACTACAATCAACCTCATATAAGAATACTGCTCAGAGTACATATTTTGGGTTTCCTACCGAAGAAGATGGTAGTAGTGGTTGGATTTCAGAACTATGTATAGTTAGTAGCGGCAGTCAATCTGCTGCTGTTAGTAGAGGTGGACGAGGTAGTGATGCTTGGTATGGTGTTAGTGAGTTTGGCACAGTAATAAGACCAAGCTTTGCACTTAGAAGAATAAACTTACGTACTGGTGAACGAGCAGGGCCACTACAAACATTTAATGGGGCTGTTCCTCTTACTACTCCAGGTGTACTATTTGATGAGATGACTGGTCAATATGTTGGTAGAAATAAGAGCAATACTCCTTGTTATTTCTTTAATGATTGCAGAAGTGACCATGTAGGATTTTTAGTTGCTCACAGGGCCGGAGAACTAAATAACTTACCAAATACAACTGTTGAAACTATTATTAATACTGCTCCTGATGGAAGTGGAATTAGATATGCTAGTGGTAAACGTAATACAAACACTACTTCTCTAGGAGAATTTGCAAAATTTTCTTCAAAAGTATTTGATAATCCTACTAACAGTGATGTTAAACACTGGTTTACACCATTTTTCGATAAAAATTTAAATTACTATCCCTATTTGTATGTTTGGACACAAACAGCCGGAGCAGAAAGTTTTGTTAGGTATCCTGTAGAAATAACATTAAATAATGGAAATGCTGCTAGCAGTACTAGTACTGAGGGTTTAAGTAAAACCTTTGGAGTTAGTACTTTTACTGGCAAAGCCGGACCTAATTTTGCAGGCGGTATTAGTGGCAGATACAGAAACAGAAGAACTCTTGTTAATGGTATACCAACACCAAATGCTACATTAATTAAAAATACCGAAAGCGCGGATAATGGTTTAGCTGATGTAATGTACAATGAACATCATACTACCTATGAAGACATTGGTACAGCTGTTGCAACCGGTACTAGTGTAACAGGTATAGCAACAAGTTTTGATACAAAATTAGTTGCCGGCGACATAATAAGAATAGGGTCTGAAGTAAAAACCGTAGTAGGTAATCCTGGATCGGCTACTGCACTAACTGTTGATAGTGCATTTACTACACCAATTAGTGTAGCTACAAAAATAGAAAAGTTAAATAGATATTTAACTATGTACACTATGAGTGGCGTATTCAATAAGTATGGCAGCGCCGCAGGTGGATCTAGTCAAGATGGTGGTAGAGTTGTATTTACATATAAGGTAAGTATGGATGGTGCACTTACACCTCCACTGCCAAAAAAATTAACTTATCATTCATCTTTTGCTGCTCCTACTACTATTAAAAGCGTAGTATTCTTAAAAGATGATAGAACACTTGTAGGAATGATACTACAAGATAGAATAGTAATATACCAGTGGAATGATACAGATGGTTGGGTAACAACTACAGAAATACCCGGCGTGTTTACAAGCTTAGGCAGAGACGCTACTGATAGAATTTGGGCAACAGAAGCACCAGCAGATCAAGGGTATGTAAATATTCATAGTTTAAGTATATCAATTCCTGTTAGAATTGTATTAAGAACACTACAAACTAACTACGATTATGACAATACACCTATAAATAGTCAAGTATTTGTTTCAGCCTACAATTTCTTAAATCAACGAATAAATAATTTAGCAGTCTCACTGTCAATTACCGGTACAAGTATGAAATTTGTTGTTGGTGGTGTGGAACTGCAGCAAACTACTATAACAACTAGTAATAGTGGCGATGCTGCCCAAGATATTCGTGTTGTAAGTGCAGGCATTAGCGAAATAATTGCAACAATTAGTATTTAACAGGAAAAAGTAATGGCAACATATAGTATTAGTCCTAATTCTAGTGCAGTTAATGAAGGTGGTTCAGTTACTTGGACTATTCTTACAACTGGTGTTGCAAATGGTACAACTTTATACTGGGAAAACGTAGGCACAACAACAGGAGCAGATTTTACTAGTGGAGCTAATAGTGGTACTATATTAATAAATAATAATTTTGCTATACTACCAATTACTATAGCTCAAGATTTTACTTCTGAAGGCGGCGTAGAAACAATAGTTCTTAGACTTTATACTGGTAGCTTAGGTTCTGGAGGTACTTTAGTTGCTACAGCTGCTACTGTTAATGTAGCTGATACTTCTACTGAAAAAACATATAGTATAGTGCCTTCTTCTACTGTAGTAGGAGAAGGCAGTTCTGTAACTTGGACTATTACAACAACTAATGTTGCTGCTGGAACAGCGCTTTTTTGGACAAATACAGGTAATACCGCTGCAGCTGATTTTTCACAAGCTACTAAATCAGGAGTAGTTTACGTAGATAGCTTAGGTGTTGCAACTCTTACACTAACTTTAGTAGGTGACCTAACACTAGAGGGCACCGAGAATATAATAATTTTAGTAAAAACAGTTAGTATAGTAGGAGATACAGTAGCTACGTCCATACCAGTTATAGTTAATGATACATCTACAAGTATCCCAGGTTACGCTAGTGGCTCATCTATAGAACCTGAAACAATTGTTATTAATGATAAATTAATATTAAGTGCCAATAAAACCAAAAATAATAATTATGTAATCAAAAGGTTAGTAGTAGGCAGTGATAGAAAAAGATTTGATGGCAGTAAAAAAGAAGGTACTAACCAAGCAACAAATTTTATAACTACTAGAATAAAACAACATACAGTGCCAGTATTTAGACTAAACGTTAGATCTGAAAAACTCTATGATGTTGATGACTTAGATAATCCCCGATTTAGTCCTAATATTGTTAACATATACGCTAAATATTATGTTAATAGTATAAAAGATTATGACTACACTGCACTTAAAAATTTTCTAGATGCAAACAATGGTACTAGCTTATTAAAAATAGACACTACTACTGATGGTGCTTATGATGTAAGAGATTACTATGACAACAATAGACGTTGGACCGTATTACTTAGTACAACAAGTGTTCCGTGGGGTCCAATTAAAGTACAAGTAGAGTCACCAACGTTTAGATATTTAGATCTTAGTGGTGGAACTTTTGAAGTTAAAAAGATTGGCACTACAGATACACAGATATATCAACAACCAACCGCACTACAGGCTAGAAGCTTACCTGGTGGAGTATCTCCTGCAGTAGAAATAAAACAGAGTAATACTAGATTTTATTTGTGGAAACCTAGAACTCAGAGTTTAAGTGCCGCGCTATTAAATAAATCACTTTTTGTAGCTACTAATAGTGATGCTGGTGTACGTGGCGGAAGTGATGTTACAACAAATAAGGGCGTTTTATCCAGCACCATTCTTGTACACTTAGATCGAGTTAATAATAATAATTTTTTAGAGATTTCTGATGCAACTAACATAGACTGGACTACTAAACCTAAATATGCTACAATAGCTGCTCCAAGTAAGCTTAATACTATAAGCTATTCTGAAGTAGTACAAACATCTACACCACCAGTTGTGGGATTTTTATCTGATTGGCAAACGCTTATAGTAACATCAGAATCTGAAGGTCCAGATATTGAGGGTACTTGTTGGACTCAAAATATTGCTCTTAAACCTGCTACACTTACTACTCCAGCTGAGCCAGCTAGATATGTGTTAAATGGTGTAGGAACACAATTTTTACGTGACTTAAAGGTTGGCGATGAAATAATAAATAAAGATTTTGTAGGCTATGGATTCGATCAGCGATTTTTAAAAACTGGTGCAGTTGACAATGGTGCAGCGGGCACAGGTGTAACTCAGGTTAGAACTATTAGTAAAGTAGTAGATAATACATATGCAGAAGTAACCGCTGCATGGGCCCCGGCAGACTCAAGTTCAACTACTGTACCACTAGCACCTTATAAAATATTTAAAAACCTAACTAAACAATCTAGAGGCATAACTAAATATTATGTAGAGGGCGTTTTAGTTGCTACTAGCCCTAAGACTTGGCAAAGTTGGTTAGTTGATAAAATAGGTGCTATGAATAGCACTGTTAAAAGTACAACTACTGCACATGCTGCACCTGGATTTTTAGCTCAAGCAGGTATGTTAGATAAAACTTTAAATGATTTAGAAGTTTATGAGTTACACGTAAGATTAAAGCACTTAAGAGATTCAACAGTAGATCAATCAGCTTATTTAATAGATCCACACCTAAGCGAAGAAAAATACATACAATCACTGGGATTTACTAATGCAATTGATCTAGGAGCCAGGCAAATACTTACTGTAGCTAGAGAAGGCGTAAATAGCGAGAAAGTAAAAATTAGTGTAGGGCCAGGAGAAATAGAAAATCAAAGTCAATTTGTATACGTTAACTCTACAAATAGCTTAGAAGCTAAAGCACTAGTTAATGTACGTAGTGAAAAGTTAGTAAGTTTTGAAACAAGTCTTACAGAAAATTGGGTATACTAACTATGATGTTTATATTAAGTTTTATTCCTGTTTATATATGGATAGGACTAGCAGCTTTTAGTGCTACTGTATATATAGCTAGTAATTTTTTACGATTTATTCCTATACCTGCATTAAAAGTATATAAGCTACCTATTCAAATAGGTAGCTTATTTGTGTTTGTAGTAAGTATATTTATTACTGGAATAGTATTTAATGAAAATAGTTGGCAAGAAAAATTACGTGCAGAACAGGAAAAGTACGATTTAGCTAAAAAAGAACAAGAAGTACTAAATGCTAAATTAGGTGAAGAAAGTGCAGCAAAAATGGCTGCTATAAAAGATAGTGCTATACAATTAAAGCGTCAAAGCGATAATTTTGCTCAAGCTATAAAAGCTAAAGATGCGACAGTGCAAAATATTATTGCTAATTTTGATCAGGCTGCAAAAGCTAAATATGAGGCGTTAAGTGCAGCAGATAAGGCAAAGGCCGACAAAGAAATGCAGGACGCGATAAATTTTCAGAAAAATTGCCCTGTAGTTCCTGAAATATATATTAACAAGCTAAATAATAGTGCGCAAAACCCTCCTAAAGATGGTATTAAGAAATGAAACTTATATTACTTTTAGCTACAGCACTTGTATTAACTGGATGCCAAACTTTTTCAATGGGAAAACCGTGGCCACTACTACCAGAAAAAGAAAAGCAAGTTTATTTAACACCGTGTGAATCACTAGAACTATCAAAAGTAGGCGACGGTATGCCTGAATTAGTAGGTAGTGTAGAGCAAAACTACTTAAAGTGGCATCTTTGTAATGCTAAAGTACAAAGTTGGATTACATGGTATAATAGTCACTGGAAAGACAAGGAGAAGTAATGGAGCTTACACAAGATCAATTAAAACAAATTATACCAAAAAATCAGTATGTAAGCTATTGGTATACAGCCTTAGAGCAGTTACTGCCACAATATGAAATTAACACTCCAGATAGAATTGCAGCCTTTTTAGCACAGTGTGCACATGAATCAGGTGGATTTGTTTTTATCAAAGAAAACCTTAACTATCGTTGGCAAAGCTTGCGTAAAACTTTTCCTAAGTATTTTCCTACAGATGCATTGGCGCAGCAATACGAAAAAAAGCCTGAAAAGATTGCTAACCGTGTATACGCTAATCGCATGGGCAATGGTCCTGAGGAGTCAGGAGATGGATATAAATTTTGTGGACGTGGATTGATACAGGTAACTGGTAGAGAAAACTATAGTTGGTTTGCTGCAAGCTTACAAATTAGTCCTGAAGAAGCTAGTGAATATATGGAAACCTTTGAAGGTGCTGCGCAAAGTGCCTGCTGGTTTTGGGAATCAAACAATTTGAATCAGTGGGCGGATAAAAAAGATATACTTACCCTTACAAAACGCATAAATGGCGGAACAATTGGCTTAGAAGATAGGAAAAAACACTACGAGCACTGCCTACATATATTAAGCCACTAAAATAGTCTAAGGAGACTAATATGAGAAAAGTATTAGCCTTTATTACAGCTTTATTATTTGGCTTAGTAGGTCCAAGCCTTGCTCAACAAACTCTTATCAACCAAGCTCCTTATACAAGTACGAGTTTAGTTGATACTAATAGTACTAGTAATAGTACAAGTAATGTTACTACTAACAATACTACTACTTCAACCACTAATAATACTAATACAAATATTCAGAGTGGTACAGTAACTAATAACAATGTTATGAGTGGTAGTGTAACTTATACTAATAATAATGTGCAAAGCGGTACACTAACTAACATCAATCAAAACACTAATACTACTACATCAACTACTAATAATACTAATACAAATATTCAGAGTGGTACAGTAACTAATAACAATGTTATGAGTGGTAGTGTAACTTATACTAATAATAATGTGCAAAGCGGTACACTAACTAATATCAATCAAAACACCAACGCCACTACATCCGACAATACCAACAGAACCATAATGAGTGGTAGCTTGACTAACACCAACATCAATACAAATAATAATATTAACTCTGGTGACCAAACCATTCGAAATGTGCAGAGTGGTACAGTAACCTACAACAATAATAATGTTAACACTACGACATCAACTAGTGACAATACCAATCGCAATATTATGTCAGGTACTGTGACCTATAACAATAACAATGTCACCACAAGCAACAATGTCAACCAAAACATAAATTCTGGTACAATGACCTATAACAACAATAATGTGAATTCTAGCACTAGTACCAATACTAATACAAATAACAACATACAAACTGGTGACATGACTAATCGCAACATTAATACCTCTACTAGTACTGCGGTCAATACTAATCAAAACAACAATGTTAGCACTAGTACAAGCACTAGTAGTAATGTCAACACTAATAACAATATCAACACCGGTGACCAAACTGTGCGTACTGTACAAAGTGGCGGCACAGACAATAAAAATACCAATGTCAACACTAACCAAAACACTAGTACTAGTACCAATACTAACAATAATGTACAAACAGGAGACATGACCAACCGTAATATCAACGACACTAGAATAACACAAACTATTAGACAACCACCACCAACAGCAGTAGCACCAGCTATGATGAGTATGGGACAGGATCTTTGTGTAACTGGTATAAGTGGTGCAACTCAAACTCAAGTGCTTGGTATTAGTTTTGGTGCTACACAGCGTGACTTTAACTGCGAAAGATTACGTCTAAGTAAAACCCTTTATGACATGGGCATGAAAGTTGCTGCTGTGGCTACAATGTGTCAGGATCGCAGAATATGGGATGCTATGATGGCAGCAGGTACGCCTTGCCCTATTGAAGGAAAAATTGGTGAACAAGCACGTGAGGCGTGGGAAAAAAATCCACATTTAATTCCTGACCCTGTAGAAAAATTAGCTATATTAGATGATAGTTATGAGGATCGCGTAAGGTACCGTAGATAATGTATACTATTGCTAAATCTATAATCTTTGGTTTATTATATCTATATGCATCACTAGTTCATAGCCAAACCAGTTATACTGATAATTTAGTTGATAATAATTGGAGCAATGGTTATCAAGTTCTCGATCTTACCTGTTGGGGAGACGCAAGAGGTAGCATTAATTGTAGCCCAGGTGGTAAGCCTTATGTTAGACCAGATGGCAACATAAATTTTAGCTATTCATTTACTGAGTTATATCAAGCAAGAGCCATAGCAGATGTGCTACCAAATTCAGGCACAGGCTTGATGGCTACCGGATTTCAGTTTAATTGGCGTAGTAAAAATGGCAATGGATGGGACGATGGCAGGCAAGATCAACTCAGTGCGTATGTACAGATGTATAGCAAGGGTGGACAGTGGATAGAGGCACAAAGTTATAATCTCAACTTTAAGCATGATTGGACAGACTTTTCATGGTCAGGGAATTTTACTAAAGAACGCAGAGGCAGCGATCTAGGTACTATACTATATGGTTTTGCTGGTATGGATAATAACTACTGGCTAGGCCCATACGGTCCAGAGATTACTAATGTAAGTTTTAGCTTGCGCTATCAACCGGACCCTTGTGTAGTAAATCCACTACACAGCACAGAATGTTCTGGGTTTTTGGCAGCAATTAATAAACTTATACCCGACCTAGCAGAAGCCAGTGCTAGTTATAGCCTAACAACTACCCAATCAAGTTCAACAACACCATCACCCCGTGTTAGTACTGCTATGAGTGTGATTAAATTAAACGCTCAGCGCGATTTAGCTATAGCAGAAACTGCTGTTGAACAAAGCACAGGAATAGAAAAAACCAGCAATCAAACCTCTTTGGCTATTGCTATGTCTACACAAAACTTATCAACATCTGCTACTAAGTCTGTGAATCGCAACCAAGACACACAAACAACAGAACAAGAACAATCATCGGGTTTACCAACAACCACAGTAGTCTCAGTCAGTGTACTTGTTCAATTACCACAGGTGTCAAGACCGGTTCAAAGAGCAGACTCTCAAGCAAAAACAGACTCTGCGGTAGAAACTGTATTATTAGATCAAATGTTAGCTCTACCCCAAATAAATCAGCAGTTGGTTACAACCACAACACCATCATTGCCTCCCACCCCTAACCGCACCAGTACAATCAGTCAAACACAAGATGTTGATACCAGTGCTACGGTACAAGTCACGATAGGCAGAGTGCCAGAGCCAACACAGGTTCAAGTAGAACAAACGCCGTCAATACTGCCAGAGAGGCCTCAGCAAGAGAATAGTACAATTGCTATGCCTACAGTTATTCAACCCATCGTGGCCGCAGCAGTTGT
>Ga0172376_10003546_pt1 | contig 18386 bp, 19 predicted proteins | sample Lak35m_FD_121114 | JGI IMG/M metagenome (GOLD analysis project Ga0172376, IMG submission 121114) | Freshwater microbial communities from Kabuno Bay, South-Kivu, Congo - kab_092012_35m | ecosystem: Environmental > Aquatic > Freshwater > Lake | place: Democratic Republic of the Congo: South-Kivu... | reverse complement strand
TCCGTCCGGCCATGGCGGGCAGGATAACGCAGCGATGACGAGAGCGCAACTCGCCGCAATCTGCGTACAATGCCCCAACGGTGATGCGCAAATACCGTGCCGAACAGGATTGGCAGGATGCCCAAAGCGAGCGTCCGGCGATGGGGTACGGGTCACCCGAAGCCGGCTTGCACGCGTTGGGAACCCCCGAAGCAGCGCACGCACAGAAGCGCGCTACGTCGAAAAATAGGCGGGCTCGTTGCCCGGCTTCCACTTGATGTTGCAACCGAGGCTCGGCCGCTGCTCCGTGGCGACGGGTCGGCCGGCCAGCACGGCGTCGATCGCCGCCCGGAGGTCGGCACCGGTCACCGGGATGTCGTTGCCGGGGCGGCTCGCGTCGAGCTGCCCACGGTAGACGAGTTTTTTCCCGGCGTCGAAGAGGAAGAAGTCGGGCGTGCAGGCGGCGTGGTAGTCCTTCGCCACCTCCTGGGATTCGTCGTAGAGGTAGGGAAACGGATAGCCGCGGTCCTCCGCCTCGTGCACCATCTGCTCGGGCGAATCGGCCGGATGCGTCGACACGTCGTTGGAGCTGATGGCGACGACGCCGACGCCCATCGGCATCACGTCGCGGCCGAGCGCGGCCAACTGATCGGCGACATGCTTCACGAACGGGCAATGATTGCAGATGAACATCACGATGGTGCCCTTCGACCCGGCCGCGTCGGCGAGCGACACGATGCGGCCATCCACGTTGGGCAGGCTGAAGTCCGGGGCCGTCGTGCCAAGGGGCAGCATGGTGCTTGGTGTGCGAACCATTGGGGGATCTCCTGAGGGAAAAGGTGTCAGGACTCTTTTTTCCCGCCTGGAAGAAGGCCGCGAAAAAAGAGTCCTGACACCTTATTCTAAAAACAGCCGTCGGGCATTGGCAGCGGTGGCGGCGGCGAGCGACTCCAGCGGCTCGCCCCGCGCGATCGCGAGGCAGCGGGCGGTGTGCACCACGTGCGCGGGCTCGTTGCGACGGCCGCGCAGGGGCTCGGGCGAGAGGAACGGGCTGTCGGTCTCGATGAGCAGGCGATCGAGTGGCACCGTCGCGGCGACGCTCCGCAGGTCCGCGGCGGAGCGGAAGGTCACCATGCCCGCGAAGCCGAGATGACAGCCAAGCTCCACCGCCTCGGCTGCCTCGGCAGCCGTGCCGGTGAACGAGTGGAGAATCGCGGTCAACGGGCCGCGGGAGCGGGCTTCCCGCAGCGTGTCGAGCGTGTCGCGAATGCTCTCGCGGGTGTGCACGACGAGCGGCAGGCCGAGCGACTGGGCGAGCCGGATGTGGCGATCGAAATAGTCTCGCTGCAGCTCGCGCGGGGCCGCATCGCGATACCAGTCGAGGCCGGTCTCGCCGACGGCGGCGGCCCGGCCCGAGGCGAGCAGCCGCCTGACGCGATCCCACTCGTCGTCTTCGATTTCGGCCACGTCGTTGGGATGGATTCCCGCGGCGCTGGCGATGCCGGCCTCGCGGGCGGCGAGTTCGGCGGCGGCTTCGCTGTCGGCGGCGCGGGTGCCGATCACGGTCATGCCGGTCACGCCCGCGGCCCGGGCCCGGGCGAGCACGTCGGCCAGATCACCGCTGTAGCGCATCGGGTCGAGATGGCAATGGCTGTCGAAGAATTCCATCAAGAGGCAGCGGCCTGCGGCCGGGAGCCCAATTCCGCCAGGATGTCGGCGTGGCGATGCGTCGTGGCCCTCGCCTCGCGAACGAGATCGAGGGACGCGGGATCGCCACCGGCCGCGATGACCGCATCGAGCTCGCCGACCTGTCGGCGGGCGCCCGCGACGATCCGCGGCACGAGCGACTTGAGATCGAGGTCGTGCGTGGCGGTGAACTGGATCGGATAGGCATGCCGCGGAGCGGCCTCGCCGTTCTCCTCGAGGAGCGCTCCGGCCCGTTCCATGATGCTCCGCTGATCACCGACGAAATCGGCGATCGCGAGCTTGATCTCCTCGTCGCCTGGATACGACCAGATGCCCGCGTCGGACACATACATGGCCAGCGACGAATCGAGCGAATCAAGGAGCCGGGCGAGTGGGGCGGTGGTGGTCATGATGGGCATGGTTTGGATGGCGGCATCAGGAGGCAAATGCGCCGGCAAGCTGGGCACAGGCGTAGAGCCCCGACCAGAACAGGCCGAACACCACGACCGGCACTACGATCGCCGTCACCACGGCGCCGGGCAGCGACACGAGTGGAAACGCCGGCGACGCCCGCTCGGCGGGGGGCGGATCGAACGTCATCACCTTCAGTACGCGGAGGTAATAGAAAAGGCTGATGACGGTGTTGAGACCGCCAACGACGAGCAGCACGAGCAGGAGCGGCCGCTCGATGCCCTTCGAGATCGCCTCCACGAGCGACGAGAAGACGAGGAACTTCGAGATGAAGCCGGCCAGCGGTGGCAGGCCGATCAAGCTCACGAGCACCACCGCCATGGCCACGACGATTCCGGGGCTGCTCCGCACAAGACCGGCATACGACGCGATCTCCTCGCTCCGCAGCGTGTTGCGGAGAAATGCGACGATCGCGAACGCGCCGAGGTTCATGAAGAGATAGGTGCCGAGATAGAAGGCGACAGCCGTGACGGCAGCGCGGGAGCCTGCAGGATCGGCCTTTGCCATGGCCACGGCGGCCGCCACGCCCATCATCAGGTAGCCCGCGTGCGCGATCGTGGAATAGGCCAGCAGTCGCTTGATGTTGGTCTGCCCGTAGGCGGCGAGGTTGCCGAGCGTGCAGGTGACTGCAGCCATGAGGGCGATGAGATAGACGATGAACTGCCGCGACTCCTCGACACCCAGGCCGAAGGCGACCCGCAGCAACAGTGCGACCGCCGCCGCCTTGCTCGCCACGGAGAGAAACGCGCCCACTTCGGCGGCCGCCCCCTCGAAGACGTCAGGGCACCAGAAATGGAAGGGCACCGCCGAAAGCTTGAACGCCAGCCCCACCGCGACCATCAGTCCGCCGAGCGAGAGCACCATCACCGTGCCGCTTGCGGCACCCGCGCCGGCCAGGCGGGAAAGTTCCGCAGCCATGCTCGGCAGGTGGCAGGTGCCAAGCACGCCGGCGAGCAGGCTCAGCCCGTAGAGCATGATGCCGGCGGCGCCCGCTCCGTACACCGCATACTTGATCGCGGCTTCGGAACTGGCCTGCCGGCCCTTGAGCAGCCCGGCCAAGGCGTAGGAGGGCACGCTCGCCATCTCCACCGCCATGAAAAGCATGAGCAAGTGGTTGGCCGAGGCCATCAGGCACATGCCGAGCGAGGAACCAAGCACGAGCGAGTAGAAATCGGCTCCATCCTCGCGGTCAGGAATGCCAGACACTCGCGTGAAGATGATGTAGAGGACGAGGAATCCCATCAGGAGAAAACGCACGTAGGCGGTGAGGGAATCAAACACGAGCAGTCCCGTGAAAAGTTCCTGACGGCCCGCGGCGAGGTCACCCACGGGCAGGCCCCGCAGATCGCTCCAGGCATACCACAGCGCAAAGCCCACGCCGCCGAGGGCCACCACGGCCGAGTCGAGATGCCGCAGCACCGGCAGCATCCGGCAGAGCAGGAGCAGCACGATCGTGCCGGCGAGCGCGAGCTCGGGGCGGAAAAGCGGCAGCGACACGGCGACGGTGTCGTTGAGCAGGTTCGTGAGCAGCGGCCCGAGATTCACGTGTCTTTTCCCCGATGGTGGTTGCTGGTCTCGCCCGTCAGCAGGTCAACGCTGCGCCGGCGCCGCGGCGTCGCGGCTGGCCACGACCGGAGCCGGGGCCGCGTCGTGCACGTTGCGGGTCCAGTCGGCCAGCGTCTCGACCTGCCGGTTCACCGAGGGCGTGACGTAATTGAAGATGATCTGCGGCGCCACGCCGAAGAGGATTGCGAAGAAGACCAGCGGCGTCGCGATCGCGAGCTCACGCGGCGTGATCGGCGTCAGGTGGTCGCCATGCGGCCCCTTGTACTCGGCGCCCAGATAGACCCGCTGGATCGCCCAGAGGATGTAGGCCGCCGTCAGGATCACGGTAAACGCCGAGATCACGGCGAGCACGCGGCTGTAATTCCAGCTCGAGAGCGTCACGAGCACTTCGCCGATGAAGCCGCAGAGCCCGGGCAGCCCGAGCCCCGCGAAGAAGACCGCCACGGCGAGGCCGCTGTAGACCGGCATGCGGTTGAAGATCCCGCCGAACTCCTCGAGGTTGCGGTGATGCACGCGGTCGTAGAGCACGCCCACCATGAAGAACATGCCGGCCGAGCTGATGCCGTGGGCGAGCATCTGAAACATGGCGCCGTTGACCCCCTGGGCCCAAGCATCCCAGCGATACTCATGGCCGGCCACCGCACTCCAGACGCCGAGGCCGAGCATGACGTAGCCCATATGGCTCACCGAGCTGTAGGCCACCATCCGCTTGAAGTCCTTCTGCGCGAGCGCGGCGAAGGCCCCGTAGACCATCGACACCACGCCCAGCCCGCAGACAAGCCAGGCAAAGGCCAGGCCGGCACCGGGGCAGATGGGATAGCAGATCCGCAGAATGCCGTAGCCGCCGAGCTTGAGCAGCACGCCGGCAAGGATCATCGAGATCGGCGTCGGCGCCTCGACATGGGCGTCGGGAAGCCAGGTGTGCACGGGCACCACCGGCACCTTGATCACAAACCCGATCAGCAGGAGCAGGAAGGCCCACTTCTCCAGGCTCATGCCCCAGAGCGAGGCGGCCGCGAACGGCGAATTCGGCAGCTGACCAAGCTGGGCCAGGGCGAGGAGGTTGAACGTGTGCAGCGGCTCCTTGGCAGTTTTCACGGCCGCAATTGCTTCCACCCGGGCGGCGCCCTCGAGCGCCGGGCTCACCACGTGCGAGGCCAGCAACTGCTCGTCGGAGAGCAGCCGCAGGTCGCTCGTGAAGTAGAGCATGAGGATCGCCAGCAGCATCAGCACGCTGCCCAGCAGCGTGTAAAGGAAGAACTTGATGGCGGCATACTCGCGCCGCGGACCGCCCCAGATGCCGATCAGGAAATACATCGGCAGAAGCATCACCTCCCAAAACACGTAAAAGAGGAAGAAGTCGAGCGACACGAAGACGCCGAGCATGCCGGTCACGAGCAAGAGGAAGAGCACGTGGTAGGCCTTGACGTGCTTCGTGATCGGCCAGCTCGCAGCGGCCGCCAGCATCGAGAGGAAGGTCGTCAACACGACGAGCGGCATGCTGATGCCGTCGACGCCAAGGAGGTATTCGATGCCGAAGGCGTTGATCCAGGGCAGCTTCACCACCGCCTGCATGCCCGGCTCACCGAGCCGAAACTGTGCCGGCCCCGTCGCCCCGAAGAGCTGCGGCCAGGCCATCCAGAGCGAGAGCACGAACACAACAGCCGTGGTCAGCAGGGTCGTCCAGCGAATGAATTCCTCGCGAGCCTTCGGCACGATCGGCAGCGACAGAAATGCAGCCACGACGGCCGGCAGAAAAACGATCGCCGACAAGGGCCAGAGGGCGGGCTGCGTCAGGGAGGCGGTGGGGTCCATAAACGTCGCTCTTTGTTGTCCTGTGGAACCTGATTGTCCTGTTTATCCGGCCAGTGTTGTCCGGAAGAGAAGGCTTGCCAGCACGAAGAGGGCCACGGTGCCGACGACGATGAACATCACATACTGCCGCAGATGGCCCGTCTGCAGCTTCTTGAGCTCGAGTCCCGCGTGCCAGGTTGCGGTTGCCGTGGCGTTGACGAGGCCGTCGACCAGCGTGCGGTCGATCCAGGCATCGATGCCGGCGATCTGCCGCGTGCCCCAGGCCAGGCCGTCGATGATCCGATCGATCACGCCGCGGTCATTTGCGCTCGCCAGCTTTGCGATCGCAAGGGCGGGCACCACGAAGATCGCATGATAGAGCTCGTCGAAATACCAGCGGTTGGCGAGGAACGTGTAGGCCGGCTTGAAGATCCTCGCGACCATGTCGGGCGAGACCGCCCTCCAGAGATACATGATCGCCGCCAGGGCGACGCCCGACAGGGCCGTGGCAAACGCCGTCAACGTCGCCGTGACATGGATTGACCCTTCGTGGCTCTCATGCTCGGCGGGGTAGGTGAGGCTGCCAAAGGCAAACCCGCCCGTCGAGGTCGCCTCGGTGCCGGCCGGCCGCGCCTGCTCCAGGAGATTCGAAAGCCCGAACCCGCCCGGCAGCGTCCAGCCGGCGACAACTGCCAACACCGAGAGCACCACGAGCGGGGCCACCATCACCGCGGGCGACTCATGGGCATGGTCGGCCACATGGTGATCCCGCGGCTGGCCCGCGAACGTAATGAACCAGAGGCGGAACATGTAGAAGGCCGTTAGGAACGCGCCGCCGGCCACAGCGAGATACAGGATCGAATGCGAAGGATTGGCCCGCGCGAACGACAATGCCTGGGCGAGGATGGCGTCCTTCGAGTAGTAGCCCGAGAGCCCGATCACGAACGGGATGCCCGCCCCGATGATCGCCAGGCAGCCGACGAGCATCGTGCCGGCCGTCCAGGGCATCACACGGGCAAGACCGCCCATCTTCCGCATGTCATTGGTATGGCAGGCGTGGATCACGGAGCCCGAGCAGAGGAAAAGCAGGCTTTTGAAGAAGGCGTGGGTCACGAGGTGGAAGAGCCCCGCCGACCAGCCGCCGACGCCGAGGGCGAGCATCATGTAGCCGAGTTGGCTCACGGTCGAATAGGCGAGCACCCGCTTGATGTCGTTGGCGACCAGCGCGATCGTCGCCGCGATGAAGAGCGTGATCGCACCCACGTAGGCGATCACGAGCAGCACGTCGGGCGTCAGCACCGGATAGAAGCGGCCCACGAGGTAGACGCCGGCGGCAACCATCGTCGCCGAGTGAACGAGCGCCGAGACGGGGGTAGGCCCTTCCATCGCGTCCGGGAGCCAGACGAACAGTGGAAACTGGGCACTCTTGCCGACGCAGCCGCAGAAGATCCCCACGCCGGCGACGAAGAGCAGCCACCGTCCGAGCCCCATGCTCCGCCAGTCGTCCACCTTGCGATTCACCTCGGCAGCGGCATCGGCCGCCTTGGCGGCGCTACCAGCCGCAATCGTGGCGACCTCGCCGGCGGCGGCGAACTTCACCATGCCATCGGGGACCTTGAGCGAGTGCCCATCGGCGGCCGGCCGCACCAGGCTGAAGAGCCCCGGGCGAGCAGCGCCGCCCCCATCGGCAGCCGGCGTGTCGGCGAAATGAAGCGTGCCAAGCGCGCCCCACAGGGCCATCAGGCCAATCAGCATGCCGAAGTCGCCGACGCGATTGACGATGAACGCCTTGTTCGCAGCATTCGATGCGCTCTTGCGCTCGTAATAAAAGCCGATGAGGAACCAGGAGCAGATGCCTACGAGCTCCCAGAAGATGAAGACCATCGCCAGATTGCCGGCGATGACGATACCGAGCATCGAAAAACAGAAGAGCGAAAGCGCCTGGAAGAACCGCGGAAACCGGCCCGGGCGGTGGAGGTGGCCACCACCCGACAGATGCACTTCGTGGTCGGTCACATCATGCAACTCGTCGTGCATGTAGCCCGAGGCATAGACGTGGATACAGGTGGCGATGAACGTCACGACCACGAACATCAGCACCGTGAGCGCATCGATGTACCAGCCGATCGAGAGCTTGAGATTGCCCCCCTCATACAGCGTGTACCAATCGCCCGAATAAGCGTGCGGCACGTGGGCGGCATGGCCGTGATCGTCGCCGTGCCCGGCGCCGTGATCGCCAGCATGCGATTCGCCGTGGCCGTCTCCATGGCCGGCGTCGGCGGCATGGGCGCCGTGGGCCACCGCCCTCACCGGATGCGCCCCGAGCCAGGCCCCGAACGCAGCCAGCGAGAGCACAAGCGACGTCACGATCGCCGCGGTGGCCACCCAAGCGGCATTCTTGCCGTGGTGCCCCATCCGCGGCCCGAAGAACAGGATCGCCACGAACGAAACGAGCGGCGCAAGCCAGGCCAGGCCGAGCAGGAACGGGAGTTGGGAGGCGAGGTCCATAGGAAAGTGATCGAGGTGAGCGGCGCCGCGGGCGATCAGCCCTTCAGGTCGTCAGCGCGGTCGATGTCGACGGTGGCGTGGTTGTTGTAGAAGTTGAGCGTGATGGCGAGCGCGACCGCCGCTTCGGCGGCCGCGAGCAGGATGACAAAGAGGGCGATCACCTGGCCGTCGAGGCCGAGCGACACGGCCCCTTCGCCACGCAGATAGGGCGAGGCGAAGGCGACGAAATTCACGTTCGCTCCATTGAGAACCAGCTCGATCCCCATCAGCACGCCGAGAGCATTCCGCTTGACGGCCATGCAGACGATGCCGGCCGTGAAAAGGATCGCGCCCACGACGAGGTAGTGGGTGACACTGACCGGCTCACCGAGCAGGCCGGCCGCAAAAACAGCCGACACGCATGCGTCGATGCCGAACGTCATCGCGAACCTCCTCCCACGAGCGCCGACGCGGAGCCCGTGGCTGCGCCGCGAGCCACCCGCGGCTCCACGACCGACGCCGCGACCTCGATCGCCCGCGGCGTCCGCCGCCGCTTGGCGCGGGCGAGATACGCCGCCCCGACCAGGACGACGAGCAGGTGCACCGAGACGATCTCGAAAGGCAGGAGGTAGCCGCTCCGCGCAGCCGTCGCCGGCACACCAGCAGCCGGATCGTCCACGCGGGCGCCGAGCAGCGCCATGCCCAGCGGGGTGGCCGACGGCTGGGCGACCTCGCCGAGGGCGGGCCGCCTCCAGTCATCGACCGAAAACGCCGCCTGCAGGAGCAGGGCGAGCAGCGACGCGGCGACGATTCCGGCGAGCACTCGGTCGCCGGTCGACGTCTTGATCGACACGAACGGCGCCTGGGCGGTGAGCATGACGCCGAAGACGAGCAGCACGAGCGTGCCACCGACGTAGATCATGAGTTGCATCGCGCCGATAAACTCGGCACCGGCGAGAAAGAAGAGCCCGGCGGTGGCTCCGAGCGAAAGCACGAGATAGAGCGCCATCCGCACGACGTTGTCGGCGAGCACGACGCCGATGGCAAACCCGCAGGCCAGCCCGGCGAAGAGCAGGAACAGGAGCGTGTGGAAGTTGATCGCCGCCAGAAGCGCGAGACCCGTCATGGTTGCACCTGCGCCACGTTCTTACCCGAAGCCGCCACCGGCCGCGCGGCCCGCCCGCCGGGACCCTCGAGCCAGCCCTCGCGAATCTCGCCCGCCGGCCGCGACAGCCCCGGCACGAGGCCGCCCGGCAGTGCGAGCTGCCAGAGCATGGCGCCGGCAAACATCAACGCCGCGATCGGCGTGCAGTACTTAAGGCAGGTGGTCATCACCTGATCGATCCGAAGCCGCGGCAGCGTCCAGCGCACCCACATCATCACGAGCACCCCAAGGGTGGCCTTGCCGAGCAGATTGGCGAGGCCGAGCAGCCGCACGAGGTAGTGCGCCGTGTCGCTCGTGCCCTCGCTCAAGCCCGCGAGCTTCGCGATCGGGATCGGGCCATTCCAGCCGCCCAGAAAGAGCAAGGCGGCGAGGGCGCTGACGAGAAACATCGAGCCATATTCGGCCATGAAGAAGAAGCTCCAGCGAAGCCCCGAATACTCGGTGTGAAACCCGGCCACGAGCTCGCTCTCAGCCTCGGCCAGGTCGAACGGCGCGCGATTGACGCTGGCGACCGCGCAGGTGACATATACCCAGAAGATCACGAACGTGAACGGGTCGTGAAACAGATACCAATTCGTGAACCATCCCGCCTGCTTTTCGGCGATCGTGACAAGGTCCATCGTGCCCGCGAGCATCACCGGCACGACGACGCACATGCCCAGCGGCACCTCGTAGCTGACCACCTGCGCCGCCTCCCGCATCGCGCCGAAGAGCGACCACTTCGAGGCCGAAGCGTAGCCGGCCAGGATCACGCCGAAGACCTCGAGGCCGAGCACGGCGATGACGAAAAAAACGCCGACATTCAGCCGCTGCCCCACGAAGTCGAAGGCGAACGGCAGGGCGATGAACGCGCAAAACGACGCGCAGAAACTCACGTAGGGAGCGATCCGGAAGAGCAGCCCATCGGCCCCCTCCGGCATGAGATCCTCCTTCGCGAGCAGCTTGATGCCGTCGGCGAGCGACTGGAGCCAGCCGAATCGGCCGCCCGTGCGGGTCGGGCCGAGGCGATCCTGAATGCGGGCCGCGATCTTGCGCTCAGCCCAGATGAAGACGAGCGCGCCGCCCGCGATCACGTTGAGGATCAAAAAGGCGGCGAGGCCGGCCATGACAGTCCATGCCAGCCACTCGGGGAGACCGATGGAGTAAATCAGGAAATCAGCCATGCACCGCGATTTTCCCGGGCCGAAACCGACATCGTGAAATTTCGCACGAAGTGTGCCCTACGCGGCGACAAATCACAAGTCCCACGGCCCGACAGGCGACAACTCGCCCAACCCGGCTTCGGGTGACCCATATCCCGCTCTCCGGACGCTCGCTACGGACATCCTGTCCTTCGCTCGCTCGATGCTGACTGCGCTTTCGGCATCCTGCCTTCGCTTGTCAGCAACGCCGGCGAGCGGGATACGGGTCACCCGAAGCCTCCTCCACCGGTTTCTTTCGGAATGCGGGAGGCCCGGGGCTGCATGTACCTTCTCGCGGGCTATGGAAGCGAGCGCAGGCAGGATGCCGAAAGCGAAGCGGACATGCAGTGAGCGGAGGACAGGATGTCCGCAGCGAACGTCCGCCGAGAGGGTACAGGCAGCCCCGGGCCGGCTTGGGCGAGCTGACACCGGAAACAGTCGACGAGTTACCGGTCGATCTCACCCATCACGATGTCGAGGCTGCCCACGATCGCCGGCACGTCGGCGATCAGGCAGCCGCGGCAGAGTTCGTGGAGCACCGACAGATTCGAGAACGAGCTCGATCGCGCCCGGACACGCCACGGGATCGGCGAGCCGTCGCCCACGAGGTAGAAGCCCATCTGCCCCTTGGGGCACTCGGTTTCGAGGTAGGCGTCGCCGGCGGGGATCTTTTCCGCGAGCTTGAGCGGCTCGCCAAGCGGGCCCTTGCAGGCGGAATAGCGGTCGATGGCCTGCCGCACGAGATCCATCGACTGCACCACCTCGAGCATGCGGACAAAGAACCGGTGCCAGCAGTCGCCGAGGACCGCGTCGGCCGGAACGGCGGGGTAGGTATGGTCGCGTGGATAGCGGCCGTCCTTTTGCACAGCCACCTCGAAGGCGTAGCCGTCGTACATCGCCGTGTAGATGCTCTCGCCGTCGCGCCGCATGTCTTGATCGACGCCACTGCCGCGAAGCACGGGACCCGAGCAGCCGTAATCGATCGCCATCTCGCGCGACAGCACGCCGATTCCCGCCGTTCGCTTCACGAAGATGGCGTTGGTGGTCAGCAGCGCGTGATATTCCTGGATCACCGGCTCGAACTGGTCGAGGAAGGCTTCGCACTTTTCGATCCAGCCGGGGGGCAGATCGGCCGTCAGGCCGCCGACGGTGATGTAGCTGTAGGTGAGCCGCGCGCCGCAGGCCTCTTCGAAGAGATCGAGAATCTTTTCCCGCTCGCGGAAGGCGTAGAGAAACGGGCTGAATGTGCCGAGGTCGAGTCCATAGGCGCCCATGCCGACCAAGTGGCTCGCGATTCGGCCCAACTCGGCGATCAGCACCCGCAGGTGCCGGGCCTTCTCGCTCACCTCATGCTTCATGAGCTTCTCGACAGCCAGGGCCCAGCCGAGGTTCATGTTCATCGCGGCCAGGTAGTCCATCCGATCGGTGTAGGGAATCCACTGACGGGCGGAGAGGTTCTCGCCGATCTTCTCGGCGCAGCGGTGGAGGTAGCCGATGTGGGGCTCCACCTCCGACACGATCTCGCCGTCGGTGCGAAGCACGAGCCGCAGCACGCCGTGGGTGCTCGGATGCTGCGGCCCCATGTTGACGAGCATCTCGTCGGTGCGGACGTCGAACTCAATGATCCGCGGATCGTCGTCGAGCAGTTGTTGACCGGTGGACTCGTTGAATTGCGACATGGCTAGCGGCCCCTGATCCCGTGATAGTCGAGCGGCATCTCGTAATCTTTTCGAAGCGGATATCCCTCCCAGTCCTCCGGGCAGAGGATTCGCCGCTGGTCGGGGTGGCCGGTGAACGAAACACCCGAGAGATCGAAGACCTCCCGTTCGTGCCAATCGGCCGTCCGCCAGACGCCGGCGACGCTCGGTATCTCGGGCAGCTGGCCCGGCGCGTCACCCTTCCAGCGAGGCAGCTGCACCTTCAGCACGAGGCTCACACGGGCCGACGTGCTCCAGAGGTGGTAGACCATCTCGATGTGCGGCTGCCACGAAACCTTCGCCGCCTTCTTCGGATCGGGCTCGCACCAATCGACCGCGCTGACGCACTCGAGCGCGTCGAACCGCGGCTCCGACGATGCCTTCAGCCAGCGGCAGACGTCCACGAGGCGGTCGGGGGCGACCTCGACCCACGGGTCGAGCGCCTCGAGGTTTTTGCCAACCACGGCCCCCGGAAGGGCCGACTCGAGATTGTCGAGAAATCCCGGACCACGCGTCGCCATGCCTGTGCCCTCTGATGATCCGTCTGAGTGGTTGATCTACTTCGCCTTCGCCGCGGCTCGCTCTGCCGACACAGCCCGCACCCAATCGAGGTCGCCGCGGCTCCACACGTAGGCAAAGCCCACGAGCAACACGGCAAAAAACGCCGCCATGTCGACGACGGCCGTTCGCGCCAAAAGGCTGCCGGCCCGTGCGACGGACCACTGCCCCTCGACCTCGGCGAGGGAACGATTCCCGCGGGTCGCCTCGAGCCTGGAGACAATCGCCGGCTCCGGCTTGATCGCAGGCACGGCCGGCTCGCGCACGCCGAGTTCCCGCATGACGCCCGCCGCCGCAGGCGTAAGCGTCGCGCCATCGGCCTGGACGGCAACGAACGAGGGATCAGTCAGTTCGACCGACTTCCCGAAGACCGTGGCCCATGGGAAAAACAGGGCTACTTCGACGTCGAAGATGATGAAGAGCAACGCCACCACGTAAAACCGCAAGTCGAATTGCACGAAACTCGAGCCGATTGCCGGCTCACCGCACTCGTAGACCTCGAGTTTCTCGCGATTGGGCTCCCGCGGCCGCACCAGCCAGCCGACGAGCAGGTTCACAAAGAGAAATGCAGCGCCGAGGGCGACGAAGAGGGCGACATAACCGGCGATCAACGTGGGGTGCATGAGATTCTCGGGAGCCGACACGAGGCGGGCGATACGAGGCGAACGTCACTGATTGGGGCCGCCGTGGACCGGCTCGACGATCACCTTCGACGCTGCGACGGCCGTGGGATTGATCGTGGACCGGCCCCAGGCTACGTCGACGGGCAGGCGGGCGAAGTCGACCATCGTTCCATCGCGGCTGTAGCAACTCAGGTCGAGCGTCGAGCCCATGAAGATGCAGTCCACAGGGCAGGGCTCGACACACAGCGCGCAGAACATGCACTTTGAATAGTCGATCGTGAACCCGCTCACGCGGAAGCCCTTGCCGTTGGTCACTCGCTCCTTGCCGATGTAGATGCAATCGACCGGGCAGGCTTTCGCGCACTGATCGCACGCGATGCACGTGGTGAGATCGTAGCGGTGGAAGCCGCGATAGCGGGCTGCCACGGGCGCCGGCAACTCCGGATATTCGAAGTGCTCGGTAAACGTGCGCCGTTTTTGATCGTAGGTGCTGCTGAAAACGCGCAGCGTGACGAGCATGCCCTCGAGCACGGTGCCGACGGCCGAAAACAAGTTGCGAAACCAGACTCTCATGGGCACCAGACTGTGATGGATGGCGCTGAGGATCGCGTCCCGGCGAGAGTATAGGGTGACGCCCCCAGCCAACAAGCGGCCTCACAAAATGTCCGGTGGATGCCGGGGCTGCCGGCACAATCGGCCGAGACAGCCAGCGGCCCTACCGCCCGTGGGGTCGCGAACCGGGGAATACCCGCAAGAAATCGGCTCTCACGGCACAGAAATGGCTTTTTACCCGCAATTCCCTGAGGCTGGTGGCTCTGTCATTGCTTGACGATGAATCGGAAACCTTTACAGTTTAAGTGGTTTGAGTCGAGTCGGGGGCCGCTTCTGGCGGTCGCTCTGGCGTCGATGCAGCACGCCTAAGGAAGGGTTCATGCTGGTACTGTCGCGGAAAAAAGACGAGTGCATCATCATCAACAACGACATCACGATCGTCGTCGTTGAAATCCGTGGCGACAAGGTCCGGCTCGGTGTCGAGGCGCCGAAGGAAGTGCCGGTGCATCGGCGTGAGGTCTACGATGCCATCGCCCGCGGTGAGTCGCTGGAAATCCAGCTCGGTTCCCCGACGCAAGCGTCGTCCCCTGCCCCACAACCCGCGGTCGATAAAATGTCAGCTGGTGGCTCCCCGGATCCGAAAGACGCTCGCCCGCCGGCGAACGACGCCATTCCCTGAAGCGGATCGGTGCGGTACAACTGAAGGGTCGGTTTCGTGAGGAACCGTCAGGTCACCAGAGGCCCCATCGTCTAGCGGTTAGGACACGGCCCTTTCAAGGCTGTAACCGGGGTTCGAGTCCCCGTGGGGTCATTTGCATGCTTTCTAAAAGCGGCCTCGAGGCTCTTCATGGCTGATGGCATCTACGACGCGATTCTGCTCGTGTCGTTTGGCGGGCCGGACGGGCCGGATGACGTCATTCCATTCCTGGAAAACGTGCTCCGCGGACGAAACGTGCCGCGCGAGCGAATGCTTGAGGTGGCCGAGCATTATTACCACTTCGGTGGCAAGAGCCCGATCAACGAACAAAACCTGGCGCTCTTGGCGGCCCTGAGGGCCGAACTCGAGCGGCGTGGTCCACACCTGCCGGTCTACTGGGGCAACCGCAACTGGAACCCGCTGCTCACCGACACGCTCCGCGAGATGGCGGACGCCGGCGTCAAGCGTGCGCTCGCCTTCGTGACGAGCGCCTACAGCAGCTATTCCGGCTGCCGGCAATACCGCGAAAACATCGCCGCAGCCTGCGCGTCGCTCGGTGACCACGCTCCGCAGGTCGACAAGATTCGCGTGTTCTTCAATCACCCCGGGTTCGTCGGGCCGATGGCCGCCAACGTGCGGCAGGCGCTCGAGCATTTCCCGGCGGATGCACGGCGGAGCGTGCCGGTGCTCTTCACCGCCCACAGCATCCCGTCGTCGATGGCTGACGGCTGCCGCTATGTCACGCAGCTCAGCGAGGCGATGCGGCTGGTGGCCGAGCAGGCCGGGGTGGCCGACGCCCGCCTCGTCTACCAGAGCCGCAGCGGCCCGCCGACGCAGCCGTGGCTGGAGCCCGACATCTGCGACGCGATCCGCGAGCTGCACGCCCGGGGCATTCGGCAGCTGGTGATTGCCCCGATCGGGTTCATCTCCGATCATATGGAGGTGCTTTACGATCTCGACACTGAAGCAGCCGACCTGTGCCAGGAGCTTGGGATCGACATGGTCCGTGCCGCGACGGTCGGCACCGATCCGGCCTTCGTGGGGATGGTCCGCGATCTGATCGCCGAGCGGCACTTCGGCCAATCGGAGCGGGTCGCGATCGGCAGCCTGCCCGCCAATCACGACGTCTGCCCGCTCGATTGCTGCCCCGCCCCCGCGATGCGCAGGCCATGAGCTGCCCCCGCGGCCGCGAACACGTGGCGCTGGTGCACGGCTACCTCGCCAACAAAGTTCTACTCGCCCCGCTCGGCTGGCGGCTTCGCCGGCAAGGCTATGCCACGACGGCCTGGGGCTATTGGAACATGCGGTGTTCGTTGCTCGTGCACGCGGCGCGGTTCGCCGGACAACTCGAATCGCTCGACACCAATCCGGCTATCGACACCCTGCACCTCGTGACGCACAGCATGGGGGGCATCATCGCGAGGGCCGCGCTCGACCGCTTCCGGCCGCGGAAGTTGGGCCGCTTCGTGATGCTCGCACCGCCGAACAAGGGTTCTTTCGTGGCCACGAAGATCGCCGGCACGTTCGGGCGGGTGTTCAAGCCGGTGGCGGAACTCTCCACCGCCAGCGACAGCCTCGTCAACCTGCTTCCCATGCCGGCAGACATCGATCTGGGCGTGATCGCGGCCCGATGGGACGCGCTCGTCTCCGATACGAGCACGCACCCCGACGTGCCCCATGCTTACGCCACGATCCCCACGTTTCATTCAGGGCTCTTGTTTCGCCGCGACGCGGCTGAGCTGGTCGCCTCCTTCCTCGATCGCGGCGTATTTCCGGCAGGTTTCGCGTGAACGCCGCGCCCCGATCAATCGGCGCCAGCTCCGTGCCCGCGGGCCCGCTGGGGCTCGGCTGCTGGCCGTTATCTGGCATGACCCGCGAGGGCATCACGCCGCAGGCGGCCGTCGACACGGTCCGCGCCGCGATCGACGCCGGCATCCGCCATCTCGACACTGCCTACTGTTATGGCGAACACGGCGAGAGTGAGCGGGCGATCGCCGAGGCGATCCGCGGCCGCCGCGACCAGGTCTTCCTGGCCGGCAAGTGCGGCATCCACTGGGAGCCCGACGCCACGAAAAGTCCGCCGCGGAAACAGTGCGTTGATGGCCGCCCTGAACGCATCCGCGCGGAAGTGGAGGAGGGCCTCGATCGCCTCGGCACCGACCGGCTCGACCTGCTTTACCTGCATGCCCCTGACCCCACGATCCCAATCGAGGATTCGGCGGGTGAACTCGCCCGGCTCCTCACGGCCGGCAAGGCTCGGGCGATCGGCGTGTCGAATATCTCGCCCGCGCAGCTCGAGACGTTCGCGGCGGCCTGCCCGCTTGCCGCCTGCCAGATGCACTACAACATGCTCCAGCGCGAGATCGAACGCGAGATTCTCCCGTGGTGCAGAAGCCACGGCGTCGCGATGGTGGTCTATTGGCCGCTGATGAAGGGGCTTCTGGCGGGCGAGATGCGTCGCGATACGGTATTCCCTGCGACCGACAGCCGGCACAAATATCCGATGTTCAACGGCGACGAGTTTCAGCGCAATATCGATTTCGTCGAGGCGTTGCGGCCGATCGCTGCCCGGCTCGGCTGCAGGCTGCCCGATCTCGTGCTCGCCTGGACGGCCGAGCAGCCCGGCATCACGAGCGTGCTCTTCGGGGCCACGTCGCCCGAGCAGGTGAGGATCAACGCCGGAGCGCTTGCCTGCAGCCTCGACGACGCGGCCCGCGGATCCATCAAGGCCGCGATCGCGGCCCGCGGCCCGGTCGCCGGCCGCCGCGTGGTGTGACACAGCAAAAAGGTGTCAGGACTCTTTTCCGCGGCGGAAAAGAGTCCTGACACCTTTTTGTCACTTTTCCGCGGCGGAAAAGAGTCCTGACACCTTTTTGTCACGCCGAGCGGGCGGCGGCGACGCCGACGTACGACTGGCGAACCTTCAGGCAGGTCTGGCGAAAGGGCTCCGGACGACTGACGCCCGGCAACCGCAGTGTCTCAATCGGCCCACGGCGGAAGATGAGGTCGCCGCAGTCATACCACTCCTGCCCCGGCTGCACGACCAGATCGATCGAATCGAAACGATCGAGATCGACATACTGCTCGACCCGCGGCGTGATGCCGCGCTCGATGCAGACGCGGCGATTCGTCAGACGATACCGCTTCAGCGCCCATGGCAGCCGCAGCGAGAGATAGAGCATCATGCCGGCAGGGATCGTCGCCAAGAGCGCGAGACGCCCGAAGGAAAACGGCCCCAGGCCGCTTTTGATCCGATAGAGGCGACCGAGCGCCTGGCCGAGCCCCGTCGAGCCGACGGAGGGCCAGACGGTCATGACCGTCGCTTCGGACACACTCGGAGGAGCCACACCTGAAATCGTCTGCTTGCTCATGGGCGATATGGTAACCGGCAATGTGAATAAAAAAACCCGCCTGGGCTCGGCTGAGCCCAGGCGGGTCACAATTCTTTGATCGTTTGGCAGCTTTGCCCACCTGCGGTTTCCCGCTGGCAGGCAGATCTCTTTCGGCGGCACACCAGAAACGCCTGTCGGCGAATCCGGCACGATCATGTCTCCACATGTGTCTTCAAGGCCTTGCGGCCTTTTGACTCTTGATCCAACAGAATTCCGGGATGAATCGCCGGCGCAAGCACCGGGTTCAACCGTTCCATCTGTTGGTTGCCTCTGCATCCCCGAAGAGATGCGTCGGCGGTTTCCTTTAGAAAGGAGGTGATCCAGCCGCAGGTTCCCCTACGGCTACCTTGTTACGACTTAGTCCCAATTGCAGAGTTCATCTTAGGCGCCTGGCTCCTTGCGGTTACCTCAGCGACTTCGGATGCCCCCCACTTTCGTGGCTTGACGGGCGGTGTGTACAAGGCTCAGGAACACATTCACCGCGGTATGCTGACCCGCGATTACTAGCGATTCCAGCTTCATGTAGGCGAGTTGCAGC
>Ga0172376_10003542_pt1 | contig 18400 bp, 11 predicted proteins | sample Lak35m_FD_121114 | JGI IMG/M metagenome (GOLD analysis project Ga0172376, IMG submission 121114) | Freshwater microbial communities from Kabuno Bay, South-Kivu, Congo - kab_092012_35m | ecosystem: Environmental > Aquatic > Freshwater > Lake | place: Democratic Republic of the Congo: South-Kivu... | reverse complement strand
CCTGCGCGCGCACCCCGACGTCAAACTCCTCATGGTCATCGCCGCCGCCGCCGTCCCCGGCGCCGCCGAAGCCGTGAAGCAAGAAGGCTCCTCCGTCAAAGTCATCGGCCTCTCGGTGCCCTCGCTCTGCCGCTCCTACGTCCACGAGGGCATCATCGAATCGATCCTGCTGTGGAACACGATCGACCTCGGCTACCTCACCGTCCATGCCGCCCGCGGCCTCGCCACCGGCACGCTCCCCTCCTCCTCCGTGACCTTCCCCGCCGGCCGCCTCGGCCCCCTCGAACTCTCCGCCGACAACCTCATCCTCGGCCAACCCTTCCGCTTCGACCGGACGAACATCGACCGGTTCGGCTTCTAGCCACCTAGCCCGAGAACAAGCGCTTCGTCGAGCCTCAACAAGGCGAGGGGGAGGGGCCAGGTTCGGCTCTTGCCGGATCCGCGAGTGACTACGCATCACTCCTGCGCGCGGGCGGATCCGGCGGAACCGGGGCTGGCTCCGTACTCTCGCCAGCCGAACCGCAGCGAAGCGCTTGTTCTGGGGCGCAGCGGGGCGGTTTTCATGCCGCCAGATATCGATCGCGCTGATCTGCTTCTCCGCGAGGGCGAGAACCTCGACGCGGTAGGGCACGTGATGTCAGCGCTGTGCGCGGTTCCGCAGATCCCGGAGCACGTCCTCGGCAGGTCGCATCAGGCCGGCCTCCGCCTCGGTGGCGGCGTGCAGCAGGGCGCGGTGCAAGGCCTGGCGCTCTTCCTCGTCGAGATCGTCGCCTTAGTCGTCGATGACGAGGTCGAGCACGAGCCCCTCGGGCAGTTCCGTGGGTTCGTCGACCGTGAGTCGGCCGTTCCTCACGCGTGCGCGGATGGACTTCATGGCGCAAGTCTAGAAGGGGTGCTCGGAAGGGAAAATGTCTTCCCTCGGTCCAGCCGCCACGCACAACGCTTGCGGGGAAAGTCGGGCGTGGCATGATCCCGGTCGCCGGTGACGCGGCGAGCGCCATGAGCAGCACGAAGCGGATCCGGGGGGGTGGGAGAGCGGAAGCGGGGCAGGGCGCGGCGGTGCTCGAGCGGGGGGCGGGCGCGGGGCAGCGGCTCACGCTCGGGTTGACGCCGCATGGGCGGTTGGTGCTCGAGGGGGCGGAGGAGGGCGTCGAGCTCGAAGGGGAGCTGGCGCGGCGGGTGGTGGGCGCGTTCGGGCGCGGTGCGGGGCACGGTTTGTTGCGGCTCGGGGCGGGCGAGGTGCAGAGCGTGCTGCCGGCGGAGTTCGCGTTCTGGCGGGAGCTCGGCGTGCGGTTCGTGACGGCGCTGTGTGCGCGGGCGGAGACGGGCGAGCGTGGGGGCGTGCTCGAGCTGCCGGAGAGTCCGGCGGCGGAGGAGCTCGCGCGGCTCGTCGCGGCGGCGCCGCCGATGCGCGGGGCGGAGTACTTGACGGTCGAGGTGCTGCGCGGGCAGTGGGAGGAGCTCGGCGCGGCTTTCGAGGCGGAGTTCCAGGCGGCGCGCGTGACGCTCGCGGACTTCCTGAAGGCGTTCGATCCGACCTGGAGCGTGGTCGGGCGCGTGCACTTCCATCTGGCGGAGAACCGGCGCGACGAGGAGGCGCCCTTCGCGTTCCTGGCGACCTACACGGGCAGCGTCTCGGCCCAGGGCAAGGCGCGCCATCAGCCGCTCGGTCAGGCGTTGCGCGAGTTTGCCGGGGCCGAAGAACAGGAGCGGTTGCTCTCGTTGCTCATGCCCGTGCAGCGCGCGAGCGAGGCCTGTGCGTGGCTTTCGGAGATGGTCACGAACGGCGAGGTCTTCCACCCGCTGCGCTGGACGCCGAGCGAGGCGCTGCGCTTCCTCGACGACGTGCCGAAGCTCGAGCACGCGGGCGTGATCGTGCGCGTGCCCGCGCTGTGGCGCGCCGCTCGGCCGCCGCGGCCGCGCGTGACCGGCACGGTCGGGGCGAGCGAGGGCGCAGGGCTCGGTCAGGACGCGCTGCTCGACTTCCGGGTCGAGCTGACGCTCGAGGGCGAGCGGCTGACGGCGGCCGAGGCGAAGGAGCTGCTCGCGAGCACGAGCGGACTCGCGCTCCTGCGCGGGCAGTGGGTCGAGGTCGATGCGGAGCGTCTGGCCGGCACGCTGCAGCGCTTCCGCGCGGCCGAAAAAGTCGCCGCGCGCGAGGGGCTCGGCTTCACCGAGGCGTTGCGACTCCTGGCGGGCGCGGACATCGCCGCCGACGATGAGAGCGAGCGCGCCGACCCGCAGTGGTCGCGCATCGTCGCCGGGCCGTGGCTGGCGGAGACGCTCGCGAGCCTGCGCTCGCCGGCCAGCCTGGCGGCGCTCGAGCCCGGCGCGGAGTTGAAGGGGACGCTGCGGCCCTACCAGTCGGTCGGCGTGCGCTGGTTGCAGCGCCTGTCGAGCCTCGGCCTGGGCGCGTGCCTGGCGGACGACATGGGCCTCGGGAAGACGATCCAGGTCCTGGCTCTCTTGCTGGTGCGGCGCCGGCAGGACAAGAAGAAGCAGGCGAGCGTGCTCGTGGCGCCGGCCTCGTTGCTCGGCAACTGGGCGGCGGAGTGCGCGCGTTTCGCGCCGAGCCTGCGCGTGCTCGTCGCGCATCCGTCCGAGAAGAGCGCGAGCGAACTCGCCGCGCTGACACCCGCGGACCTGGCCGAGACCGATCTCGTCATCACGAGCTACGGCTGCCTCGCGCGCTTCGCCTGGTTGCGCGCGACGCCCTGGAAGCTCGCGATCCTCGATGAAGCCCAGGCCATCAAGAATCCGGGCGCGCAGCAGACGCGCGCCGTGAAGGAGCTAGTGGCGCGCGCGCGCATCGCGCTCACGGGCACGCCCATCGAGAACCGCCTGGGCGATCTGTGGTCGCTGTTCGATTTCATCAATCCCGGCTTGCTCGGCTCGGAGCGCGAGTTCGCGCGCTACACGAAGCGTCTCGCGGGCCGGCCGGGGCAGCCCTACGGGCCGCTGCGCGAGCTGGTGCGGCCGTATCTCTTGCGTCGGCTCAAGACGGACAAGAGCGTGATCTCCGATCTGCCGGACAAGACCGAGCTCAAGGCCTTCTGCGCGCTCACGAAGAAGCAGGCGGCGCTGTACCAGGCCGCGGTCAAGGAGCTGCGCGGCAAGCTCGAGGGCGCCGAGGGCATCGCGCGGCGCGGCCTGGTGCTCGCGTTCCTGATGCGCTTCAAGCAGCTCTGCAACCACCCGTCGCAATGGCTCGGCGATGGCGCGTGGGACGAGGCCGACAGCGGCAAGTGGGCGCGCCTGCGCGAGCTCGCCGAGGTCGTGGCGGCGCGCCAGGAGAAGGCGCTCGTCTTCACGCAGTTCCGCGAGCTCACGGCGCCGCTGGCGGCCTTCCTCGGCGCGGTCTTCGGCCGGCCCGGGCTCGTGCTGCACGGCGGCACGCCGGTCGCGCAGCGGCGCACACTCGTGCAGCGCTTCCAGGAGGACGAGCGCGTGCCGTTCTTCGTGCTCTCGCTGAAGGCCGGCGGCTCGGGGCTGAATCTCACGGCGGCGGCGCACGTGATCCACTTCGATCGCTGGTGGAACCCGGCCGTCGAGAACCAGGCCACCGATCGCGCCTTTCGCATCGGCCAGACGAAGAACGTGCTCGTGCACAAGTTCCTGTGCAAGGGCACGGTCGAGGAGAAGATCGACGCCCTGATCGAGTCGAAGAAGGCGCTCGCGAGCGAGCTGCTCGAGGGCGGGGCCGAGCTCGATTTGACGAGCATGGGCGACAAGGAGCTGCTCGAGCTCGTGGCCCTCGATCTCGGCTCGGCCCTGAAGGAGGGCGCGTGAGCTACGGCGGTTACGACTGGAAGCCCTACGTGCCGGTGGCGCAGCGCCGCGCGGCGGCGGCGCGCCAAGTGGAGAAGAAGGTGAAGGGGCGCAAGGCGGCGCCGGTCGTCCTCGACGGCCGCGCCATCGCCGAGACCTTCTGGGGCCAGGCCTGGTGCAAGAACCTCGAGCGCTACAGCGACTACTCGAATCGCCTGCCGCGCGGGCGGACCTACGTGCGCAATGGTTCGGTGGTCGATCTCGAGCTCGAGGCCGGAGCGGTCAAGGCCCTGGTCAGCGGCTCGCGGCTCTACACGGTGTCGATCGAAATCAAGCCCGTCAGCGCGCCACGCTGGAAGAAGCTCGCCGCGGACTGCGCCGGCGCGATCGACTCGCTCGTGGAGCTCCTGCAGGGCCGCTTCTCGAAGGCCGTGATGGAGCGTCTGTGCCGGCCCGGTGAGGGGCTCTTCCCGACTCCGGCCGAGATCCGCTTCTCCTGCTCGTGCCCCGACTGGGCTGCGATGTGCAAGCACGTCGCGGCTGTGCTCTATGGAGTTGGCGCGCGCCTCGACCAGGAGCCCGAGCTGCTCTTCCGCCTGCGCCAGGTCGACGAGCGCGCGCTGCTCGCCAGCGCGGGTCGCGGGCTCACGCTGCCGAAGGCCGGACCCACGAACGCGCGCATCCTGGTGAGCGACGATCTGGGCGTGCTTTTCGGCCTGGATCTCGGCGACGAGGCTCCGCAAGTGCAGCCGAAGCCCAAGCCCGCGAAGCGCAAGGCGAAGACGAAGCGAAAGACCAGGAAGCGGCCCGACCGTCGCTGAGGCTTCAGAGCGGCACGGCTCCGGCCGAGGGGGAGGCCAGGAGTCGGCGCCGAGCGTAGGATTCCCGCTCCGGAGCCGACCATGAGCTGCGATTACGCTGTCTGGCACACGAAGGAGCGCTTGAGCGCGGAGCAGGCGGGCGAGCTGCACCAGCGGCTGTGTGAGGGCGACACCTCCGGCGTCGCGGCGCATGCGGGGATTGCGCGCTTCCATGCCGAGCTCACGGTCCTGCACCCCGAGCTCGACGACTGTCCCGCGGACAGGCTCGACGACAAGGAGTCCTGTCCGTGGAGCGCGGCCTTCGATCGCTCCGAGGGGCACGTCATCGTGTGCAGCGTCTGGCCCCGGGCCGACGCCGTGGGCGAGCTCGTTCAGCGCCTCGCAGCGCAGCACGGACTGGCGTTCTACGACCCGCAATCCGAGCGGATCGTGTATCCGGGGGACGTGCTGCGGGCGGAGCCTTGGTGGAAGTTCTGGTGAGGCCGAGGACGGGCGCCCCGACGTTCTCTTTCGCCCGTTCAACGCGAGCGCGCAGACTTGCCCGTCCAGGTCCCGAAGAGCGCCTGGCCGTTGAACCAGGGCAGTTCGACCGCCGTGTACAGCAGGCGGTCGCCGGCGAAGGCGAAGGGCGCAACGATGAACCGGATGTCCGAGCCGCTCGCCTGGCGCGGAGGCCGCGAGGCGTCGATCGGTACGAGGAACAGGTGCCTCGTCCCGCTCGAGAACCGGGCGTAGGCGGCCCAGCCGTCGGACGAGAGGCTGTACTCGTATTCGACGCCGGTGAGGCGGGGCGAGAGGCGTACGGGCGCTGTGCTGCCGTCGGTCGGGGCGCTCCAGAGGCCCATGACGTCCGTGGCTGCGCGGTAGACGATCCGGTCGAACCCGGGAGCGGGTCGATAGCTCTCCACGTTGCTCGATCCCGGTGCTCCGTTGAGGCGAACGGGTGGTGCCGAGCCGTCGAGGGGCACGGACCAGAGGTCCCGGTACGGACCGACCGTCGAGTCGGCCAGGTACGCGATCCTCCCGCTGCCGACGAGCTGCACGGAGCCCGCTCGAACCGGACCATGCAGGGCTCCCACGGCGCTGGCTTCGAACGGAGCCCGGCTGCCATCGCGGGCGGTGATCCAGAGGCGCAGTTCCGGATCCGTGGCGAGGTAGGCGATGCGCGCTCCGCCTTCCTCCACGAACTCGAGCACTCCGTTCGGAGCGGTGACGGAATGGCTCAGTTTCAGCGGCGCCGCGCCTGCGTCGAGGGGCACGACGAAGAGGTCGGTCACGCTGGTCCCGCTCGCGCGCTGCAGGTAGAGGCACGCCGTTCCGTCCGCCGTCGGCTCGAAGCTTGCGATGAGCCCCCCGGTAGGCAGCGTGAGCGGAGCCGTGCTTCCGTCCGCAGCTACCAGCCGGAGGAGCTGTGCGGAGGCGCTTCCCGTGGAATAGACCACCCGCTCGGGAGTCGCGGTCACGCGCGGGGCGAGGGCTCCAGAAAGCACGGTATCCACGCCGAAATCGAGCTGCAGAGGTGGCGCGCTTCCATCGACCGGCGCGGACCACAGGCGGTTCGCTCTCAGGAACACCACACGCGCGGAACTCGGAGTGATCAGGAAGTCCTGGCCCCGGAGGTTCCCTTCCGGGTCGCTCGCCATGCCCGGCGCGAGAGCCCTGGACGGTGCACTACCGTCGAGCGGCGCGCTGTAGAGTTCGATCCGACCCGGAACGGTCTGGTCCGCCTGGTAGACGACCTGGCGGGAATCGGGCGTGATCTGGAAGTGCTCTCGCAGCAGGTTCCCGGCCAGCGCACCGTTGAGCTTCGCGCGGCTCCGCGTGCGTAGATTCACCGAGAAGAGTTCGGGGCGCTCGTCCACTTCCTGATCCGCGCGGTATACGACCCAGCGGTCGTCGGGACTGGCCAGGAATCCCTGGACTCCGCCGGCAGGACCGCCCGGCAGCGGGCCGTTCAGCACGAGGGGCGGCTCCTCACCGGCCCCGCTCGACCAGAACAGCTCGGTCGTCGACGGGAGCGAGTTCGCGAGGAAGACGAGCTCGTCGAGCTGCGCCTGCGCATCGAAGCTACCCGTGGGGCTGAAGCCGGTGCTCGAGCCCGCGATGCGCGTCGGTGGGGCACTGCCATCGATGGGGGCGGTCCACAGCTCGAGGTACGGGCCGGTCTGGCTGTCACGGATGAGGAATGCGACCCGGTTGCCCTGGGAAAAGAGGGAAGGTCCCCAGACCTGGTCCTCCGGTCCCAGCGTGCTGTTGAGCTTCACGGATGTCGCCGGACCGTCGAGGGGCACGGAATGCAGTTCGATCTCATCGAAGGCACTGCCCGAGAAGTAGAGCAGGCGGGAGCCATCGGGCGCGAAGCTGGCGATCCAGGTCGACGAGCCGCTCGAGGAAGCGTCCGCAGTGAGCGGGCGGGGGTCGGTCGAGCCGTCGAGTGGCACGACGAAGAGCGCGCCGCGGCGCGCATTCTCGAACACGGCGAGCCCACGGCCCGGCACGGGCCGGGAGCTGTTGCTGCCCAGCTCTCCGAAGGGCGAAAGGCGGCGCGGCAGCGTGCTTCCGTCGAATGGAACGGAGAAGAGAGTCGTGCCCCCCGTGAGGGTGGCCTCGAAGAGGACCCGCCCTCCGACACCGATGGCGAAGGGGCCGATTCTCTGGGCGGAGAGCAGCGTCGGGTGGAGGATCGTGGGCGGCTCCGCGCCCGTCACCGGCACGCGAAAGAGGGAGGTGCGCCCCGTCGCATCGAGGGGCGCGCGAAAGACCACCGTCGTGCCCTCGGGCGTGAAGCGGAAGTCGGCGAAACCGGGCGAGCCGAGCGCGGCGATCCTCACGGGCAAGGCGCTGCCGTCGCTCGGCGCGCTCCACAGCTCCCGCTGACCGAGGCTCGAGAGGATCTGGAAGACGACGCGATCTCCCCCGGGGGTGAAGAGGAGTCCTTCGTCGGAGCCGACGCTGGCCTCGCCCATGCCGGGAGCACCGAGACGCACGGGGGCCGTGCTGCCGTCGAGCGGCACGATGAAGACTTCGAAGAGATCGTCGACGGTGGCGTCGGCGAGATAGGCCACGCGGGTTCCGGTCGGATCGATCCAGAAGTGACGCTCGCCTTCGATCGGAGAACCCACCTTGCCCTCCGGCGGGAGCGGTGCGCTCAGCCGCCGCGGCGGGAGGCTGCCGTCGCTCGGCACGAGGAACAGCTCCTGCGTGCGGTAGACGACTTGCCTCCCATCCGGTGTCAGATCGAAGGCCAGGACCTCGCTCTCGAGCGGGCCGTGCAGCCTCCGCGCCGGCGTGCTGGCGTCCTTGGGCACGGTCCACAGCTCGGAGAATTCGTCCTGGCGCGCGTCGGCCAGGTACACGACGCGTCCCGTGTCGCCGGCCATGCGGGCCGAGAGGACATCGCCCGAGGTCCCTCCGACCATGGGCCCGCTGAGGCGTTCGCCCTGGGCGAGGAGGGCAGGAAGCAGCAAGAGGGAAGGTAGTCGCATGGGGGTGCTGGTGTCGGGTCCTCGCCCAAGATGCAGCCCGGCGGGCTCCGTTAGATCCTTTCTGCGGTCCGGGAGCCTGGCCGTCCGTCGAGAGAGGTCCTGCCGCGGCCTCGCGCTCTTCGTCGTGGGGTCGTCACGCTCCGGGCTCGCTCGCCTCGAACACGGGTCTCGTCGGACCGTACCACCTCCTCCTCATGCCGATCGCTCGCAGCGCGGTTCCCCGGCGCCTCGCTTCGGGTAGCTTCTCGCCTTCCATGAGCGAGCAAGTCCCCCTTCTTTCGCGCTGGAACGACGCGCATGCCGCCACGCTCGGCGAGGCCGAGCTGCTCCTGTACCGCTCGAACCTGCTCGGGAGGGACCAGGCGATCACGAACTTCGCGGGCGGGAACACCTCGGCCAAGCTGCGGCGGAAGGATCCGCTGACCGACGCGGAGGTCGAGGTGCTGTGGGTCAAGGGGTCCGGGGGCGACCTCGGGACGATGAAGCTCGACGGCTTCGCCACGCTGGTCCTGACGAAGCTGCACGCCTTGAAAGGGCGCTACCGGGGGCGCGAGCACGAGGACGAGATGGTGCCGCTCCTCGCGCACTGCACCTTCGACCTGAATCCGCGCGCGGCGAGCATCGACACGCCGCTGCACGCCTTCGTGCCGCACGCGCACGTCGACCACATGCACCCCGACGCGGTGATCGCGATCGCGGCGGCGAAGGACGGCGAGCGCCTGACGCGCGAGATCTGGGGCGGGAAGGTCGGCTGGCTCGGGTGGCAGCGGCCCGGGTTCGACCTCGGCGTGAAGCTGGGCGAGGCCTGCGCGGCGCATCCGGAGTGGAGCGGGATCGTGCTCGGCGGACACGGGCTCTTCACGTGGGGGAAGGGCGCGAAGGAGTGCTACGAGAACACGCTCGCCACCATCCGGAAGGCGGCGGCGTACCTGGCGGAGAAGCAGAGCTGCGCGCCGTTCGGCGGCGAGGCCGTGGGCGCGCTGCCCGAGGACGTGCGGCGCGCCTTCGTGGCCGAGCTCGCGCCGGTCCTGCGCGGCAAGCTCGCCGGCGAGGTGCGCAAGGTGATGCACTTCGATGATTCGGCCGACGTGCTCGCCTTCGTCGATTCGAAGCGCATGCACGAGCTGGCCGAGCTCGGCACCTCGTGCCCGGACCACTTCCTGCGCACGAAGATCCGGCCGCTCGTGCTCGAGCCCGCGATCGTGGAGCGTGGCGATGGCTGGGAGGCGGAGCTCGGCGCGGCGATCGAGGCCTACCGCGCGCGCTACCGGGCCTACCACGAGCGCTGCAAGCGGCCGATCTCGCCGAAGGTGCGCGACGCCGACCCGGTGGTCGTGCTCGTGCCCCGGATCGGCATGCTGACCTTCGCGCGCGACCGCGCGACGGCGCGCATCGCGGCCGAGTTCTACGTCAACGCGATCCACGTGATGCGCGGCGCGACGGACGTGTCCGAGTACGTGGGCCTGGCCGAGCAGGAGGCCTTCGACATCGAGTACTGGCCGCTCGAGGAGGCGAAGCTCCAGCGCATGCCGGCGCCGAAACCGCTCGCCGGGCGCGTGGCGGTCGTGACCGGCGGTGCGGGCGGCATCGGCCGGGCCTGTGCCGAGAAGCTGCTCGCCGACGGCGCCTGCGTCGTGCTGCTCGACATCGATCCGGCGGCGCTGGTCGAGGTCGAGCGCGATTTCGCCGCGCGCCACGGCGCCGACCGCGTGCGCCGCGCGCGCGCCGACGTGACCGACGAGGAATCGGTCGAGGCCGCCTTCGACCATGCCGCGCGCGAGTTCGGCGGCGTCGACATCCTCGTCTCGAGCGCCGGCATCGCGAGCTCGGCCGCTTTCGACGAGATCACGCTCGAGCACTGGCAGAAGAACGTCGACATCCTCGCCACGGGCTACTTCCTCGTCGCGCGCGCCGCCTTCCGGCGCATGAAGGCGCAAGGCCGCGGCGGCTCGATCGTCTTCATCGGCTCGAAGAACGCGCTCGCCGCGAGCGAGAAGGCCGCGGCCTACAACACCGCCAAGGCCGCCGAGCTGCACCTCGCGCGCTGCATCGCGCTCGACGGCGCCGCGCTCGGCATCCGCGCCAACGTGGTCAACCCCGACGCGGTCCTGAAGGGCTCGCGCATCTGGTCCGGCGAGTGGAAGGCCGAGCGCGCCGCCGCCTACGGCCTCGAGGAAGCCCAGCTCGCCGAGCACTACAAGAAGCGCAGCCTGCTCAAGCTCGAGGTGACCCCCGACGACGTGGCCGAGGCCGTGCTCTTCTTCGCCAGCGAGCGCTCCTCCCGCTCGACCGGCAACATCCTCAACGTCGACGCCGGCAACGTGACGGCCTTCACGCGCTGACGGCGGCCGCCGGGGGGATATTTCCTCCTCTGGGTCGAACGTGCGTGGTCGATAAGCTACGGTGATCGAGCGTGGCGAGGCCCGAGCGGGCCCCGACGCGCGCTCCGCCTCCTCCGGCAACGGCTCGCCGGGGGATCCGGCCCCGCCTCCACGAGCCCGGAGTGGTTCGATGGATTCCGTGCAGAAGCGCGATCGGGACCGGAAGCGTCGTCAGCAGGCCGAGGAAGAGGAGCAGCGGCGGCGCCAGCGCGTGGCCGAGCGCCGGGGTCACGAGGCGGGGCGGCCGTCGTCCTCTCCGTTGCCGGCGGTGCCCGAGCTGCCGGCGGGAGTGCCCGCGCGGGCGCGCTCCTTGCCTCCGCTGGCCGGACCGGCCGCGCGCCCCGCGTCAGCGGGCGCACCGGCCCAGGCGCCGGAGTCGAAGCCCCGTCCGCCTTCTCCGCCCGCGACCTGAGCAACACCGTGGAGTGCAGCGGAACCTGGCTCGGCAGTGCGCTCCTGGCGGAGCTCTGCGCGGGTGACGGGATGACGGAGGTCGAGGCCGCGACCTGGCTCGCGCGCAAGACGGGCCGCGCCTTCGACGCCGGGGCGCTGTACCTCTTGCTCTGGTCCGACCAGGAAGACGCCAAGACCTGGAGCGCCTTCGAGGACCTGCGCGTCAAGGTGATGAGCGACTTCGAGATCGACCGCTACGAGGCCGAGTACCGCAGGACGAACGGCCTCGCCCCGCGCCGCCCGTGGGAGGCGCGCCTGTTCAATTCCTCGCGCGGACGCGCCTCGCGCTGAGCCGCCGGCTGCCGGGCTACCCGGGCGGGTGCCCGGAGGTAGAGTGACGCAGCCCATGAGCGCGCCCTTCCGGATCGATCCTGCCTTCGTCGAGACGCACAACTCCGCGCGCGTGCCCGAGCTCGAGGCCGACCTCGCGCACCTCGCGGCCCAGCTCGCGCGGCGCGGGCTCGTGCTGGAGCGTCTGATAGAGGTCGCGCAGCGCTTCGCGGTCGCGATCCCGTCCTGGGGCGTCGGCACCGGCGGGACGCGCTTCGCGCGCTTTCCCGGGCCGGGCGAGCCGCGCGACGTGTGGGAGAAGCTCGACGACTGCGCGGTGATCCACGCGCTCTCGTGCGCGACGCCGAGCGTCTCGCTGCACATCCCCTGGGACGAGCCGAAGGATCCCGCGGCGCTGGTCGCGTACGCGCGCGAGCGCGGGCTCGCCTTCGACGCGATGAACTCGAACACCTTCCAGGACCAGGCGGGGCAAGCGCTCTCCTACAAGTTCGGGAGCCTGTCGCACGCCGACGCGGCCGTGCGCGCGCAGGCGATCGCGCACAACCGCCACGTGATCGAGGTCGGAGAGAGGCTCGGCTCGAAGGCCCTGACGGTGTGGATCGCCGACGGGGCCAACTTCGCGGGCCAGCAGGACTTCCGCGGCGCGCTCGAGCGTTACCTCGAGAGCCTGCGCGCAATCGAGGCCGCGCTGCCCGCCGGCTGGACGATGTACCTCGAGCACAAGCTCTACGAGCCGGCCTTCTACGCGACCGTGCTGGCCGACTGGGGCACGAGCTACTGGGCCGCGTCGCAGCTCGGCGCGCGCGTGAAGTGTCTCGTGGATCTCGGCCACCACGCGCCGCACACGAACATCGAGCAGATCGTCGCGCGTCTCGCGCACTTCGGGAAGCTCGGCGGCTTCCACTTCAACGACTCGAAGTACGGCGACGACGACCTCGACGCGGGCTCGGTCCAGCCGTTCCAGCTGTTCCTCGTGTTCCACGAGCTGGCGCTTGCCGCCGCAGCCGACGCGCACTTCGCGCCGGCCTACATGCTCGACCAGTCCCACAACGTCACGGATCCGATCGAGTCGCTCATGACGAGCGCCGGCGAGGTGCAGCGCGCGTTCGTCCAGGCCGCCCTCGTCGACCACGCCGCGCTGCGCGAGGCCCAGGCGAAGAACGACGCGCTGCTCGCGCACCGCATCCTGAAGCGCGCCTTCACCACCGACGTCGAGCCGATCCTAGCCGAGGCCCGCCGCCGCGCGGGCGGCGCGCTCGACCCGCTCGCCTGCTACCGCGCCAGCGGCTACCGCGCCGCGAAGGCCAAGGAACGCCCGGCGGCCGCGAGCGGCCGCTCGGGGATCGTGTGAGCGAGGCGGGGGTGCGCGCCTACATCGCCGTCGACCTCGGCGCCGGCTCGGGGCGCGTGATCGTGGGGCGTTGTGCGGAGGGGCGCATCGAGCTCGAGGAGGTGCACCGCTTCGCGCACGAGCTGCGCGCGATCGACGGGCACGAGCGCTGGAGCCTGGCGCGCATCCTGGCCGAGGTCGAGCACGGGCTCGCGGCGGCGGCGCGGGTGACGGGCGGGGCGGTGCGCAGCGTCGGCGTGGACGGGTGGGGGGTCGACCACGGCTTCTTGAATGGGCGCGGGGAGCTCGTCGCCGATCCGATCGGGTACCGCGATGCGCGCACGGAGGGGAAGCTCGCCGAGCTGCTCGCGCTGGTGCCGCGCGAGGAGCTGCACGCGCGCACGGGCATCCAGTGCATGCCGATCAACACGAGCGTGCAGCTCTTCGCACAGGTGCGCGCGGGCGAGTGGCCGGCGGCGGCGTGCAAGCTCCTGATGGTCCCGGACCTCGTGCACCGGCACCTGTGCGGCAGCGAGGTGGGCGAGGTCACGAACGCGAGCACGACGCAGCTGCTCGATGCGCGCACGCGCACCTGGGATCGCGAACTGTGCGCACGGCTCGGCATCCCCGCCGAGGTGCTGCCAGATCTCGTGCCGGCCGGCACGGTGCTCGGGACGATGCACGCGGAGCTCGCGCGGCGCCTCGGCTTCGCGACACCCCCGCGCATCGTCGCGCCGGGCACGCACGACACCGCCAGCGCGGTCGCGGGCACTCCGCTCGAGCCGGGCTGGGCCTACCTCTCGTCGGGGACGTGGTCGCTGGTCGGGCTCGAGACGGCGGAGCCGGTGCTCGGCGCGCGCGCGGCCGAGGCCAACGTCACGAACGAGGCCGGCGTCTTCGGCACGAACCGCCTGCTGAAGAACGTGATGGGCCTGTGGCTCCTCGAGTCCTGCCGGCGCGCGTGGAGCGCGAAGGGAGCGGTGCTCGCCCACGACGCGCTGCAGCAGGCGCTCGCCGGCCGCGCGCCGCTCGCGCAGCGCTTCGACGTCGACGATGCGCGCTTCCTGAATCCGCCCGACATGCCGCAGGCTGTCGCCGCGTACCTGGCCGAGACCGGCCAGGCGCCGCTCACGGGCGAGCTCGAGCTCAGCCAGCTCGTGCTCGAGTCCCTCGCGCGCCGCTACGCCGAGGTCCTCTTGCTCCTCGCCGCGCTCACCGGCACGCGCCCGCGCGGCCTGCAGGTCGTCGGCGGCGGCAGCCAGAACGACTTCTTGAATCGGCGCACCGCCGCCGCCACGGGCCTTCCCGTGCGCGCCGGGCCGGTCGAGGCGACCGCGCTCGGCAACCTCGCCGTGCAGGCCATCGCCGACGGCACGTTCGCGAACCTTGCCGCCGCGCGCGCGGCGCTTGCGCGCAGCGTCACGCCGCGCGAGTTCCGGCCCGGCGCCTGATCGGCACGCCCCGTCAGGGCGCCAGGCGGAAGTGGTACTCGCCCGAGCCGAGGCCGATGACGGTCCAGTCGGCGACCTGGGCCAGGGCCGTGACTCCCTCCGCCTCGGTCAGCGCGCGGCCGCTCTCGCGCAGGCGCTCGCGCGTGGCGCCCGGCAGGCGCAGGGTCGCATCGGTGTTCGGCGGCACGAGCACGGTGACGAGCAGCGCGTCGCCGTCCCATTCCCAGCGCAGCGCCAGCTCGCCGCGCCCGGAGAGGTGGCGCGCCTCGGCCCACTCGAGCGCGCGCGTCGGCTCGGGCTCGAAGGCGATCGAGGCGAAGCCGGGCGCGGCGGGGCGCAGGCCGGCGACGTGCTCGAAGAGCCAGGCGACGTAGGTGCCGAAGGGCGTGTGGTTGAACGAGGTCTGGCCGCCGTTCGCGAGGCCGTGCTCGGGTGTCCAGCTGTCCATGCGCTCCCACAGCGTGGTCGCGCCGCGCTCGAGCAGGCTGCCGAAGCCGGGGAACTCGCGCGCGCGTAACAGCTCGAGCCCGAGGTCCGTGCGCCCGAGCGACGAGAGCGCCGGGAAGAGCTCGCTCGTACCGAGGAAGCCGGTCGTCATGCCCTTCGCGGCGAGGTCGGCCACCAGCGCCGCGCCGAAGCGCGCGCGCAGATGGGGCGGCACGAGCCCGCCGTTCAGGGCCAGCGCGAGCGCGGTCTGCGTGCGGTGGCGCGGCTCGCCCGCGGGCGTCAGGAACTCCTGCTGCGCGAGCGCCTCGAGTGCCTGCTGCTGCGCTTCAGAGCCCGGTCCCGTCTCGCCCAGCGCCTGCAGCGCCTTCGCGTGGTAGGCGAGCGCCAGGACGCGCGCCGGCGTCGCCTCGCGCGCGTTCCAGTCGCCGTAGGGCGCGGCGAGGGCGTCGAGTCCGTCCGGCTCGAGCACGCGTCGCGCGCCGAGCATGCGCCTGGCCCCGCCGGCGAGGCGCCCGAGCGCGCGCCGGTCGCCGGTGCGGGTGAAGAGCTCGGCCGGAACGAGCGCCGCGGCCTCGTCCCAGCCCGGCCCGCCGCTCGCGACGATGTCCCAGGCGGGTGCGATCGAGGGGAAGCTGTCGTCCGGCCGCTGCGCCTCGGCGAGGTCGCGGCACCACTTCGTGTAGAGGCGCGCGACGTCCGCCAGCCACAGCGCGCTCGGCGCGAAGAGCTGCGCGTCGCCGAGCCAGCCCAGGCGCTCGCCGCGCTGCGGGCAGTCGGTCGGGACATCCATCGAGTTGGCGCGCAGCGTCCAGCGCGCGAGCTCGACCAGGCGCTGGATCGTCTCGTCCGAGCAGCTGAACACGCCCACGTCCTCGATCGCGCTCGTCAGCACGAGCCCCGTGATCGTCTGCGGCGTCGGCGGCGTCACGAGGCCCGTGACCTCGACGTAGCGGAAGCCGTGGCACGTGAAGCGCGGCGTCCACACCTCGCGTCCGCCGCCGCGGCAGACGTAGAGGTCGGCGGCGCGCGCCCAGCCGAGGTTCCTGCGGTACAGCGCGCCGCGCTCGTCGAGGCGCTCGCCGAAGCGGAGCAGCACGTTCGTGCCGGCCGGCGCATCGACGTCGAGGCGCGCGACGCCGGCGATGTTCTGGCCGAGGTCGAAGATCCAGCGGCCGGCCGGGTCGCGCGTGATCGCGACCGGCGTGACCTCGGTCAGGAGCTCGATCGGCTGGCCGCCGTGGGCCGTCAGCGCGAACTCGCCCTCGTGCCCGACGTCGACCGGCACCCAGCCCTCGGCCGCGAAGCCCGGACGGCTCCAGTCGAAGGCCACGCGGCGCGCGTCGAAGCGCTCGCCCATGTAGAGGTCGGCCTCGAGCCACGGCCCGGTCGAGGCGCGCCAGTCGGGGCCGCTCGTGACCGTCTGGCGCGTGCCGTCGACGTACTCGAGCTCGAGCTGCAGCAGGAGCCGCGTGTGCGAGCCGTAGTTCTCGCGCCGGCCCTGCTTGCCGAGGAAACCGGCGTACCAGCCGTCGGCCAGCACCGCGCCGAGCGCGTTCGCACCCAGCGCGACGAGATGCGTCACGTCGTAGGAGCGGTAGGTCACGCGCTGCGTGTAGTCGGTCCAGCCCGGCGCGAACCAGTCCTGACCGACGCGCATGCCGTTCAGCTCGAGCGAGTAGCTGCCGAGCGCGCTGGCGTGCAGCGTGGCGCGCGCGGGACGCGCGGGCGTCTCGAACTCGCCGCGCAGCAGCCGCGGCGGCGGCAGGAACACGCTCGGCAGCTGCACGGGGCCGAGGGCTTCGAGCTCGGCCGCGTCGAGCTCGCGCGCCGCGCTCCAGGGGCCGCCGGTGGAGGGCCCGACCTGCCACGCCCTGCTGCTCGGCACGCTGCGCGTGCCCGCGGCGTCCTCGAGCACGATCTTCAGGAGCGCGGCCGGCGCTCCCGCGGCGCGGCGCACGCGCAGCTCGACCCGGTTCGAGCCGACGACGAGCTCCTTGCCGACGAGCGCGAGCTGCGCCGCGCGCGGCGCATCGGCGGCCAGCGCGCCGCGCGCGAGCGCGACGCCGTTGACGAGCAGCTCGTGCTCATCGGCGGCGGCGAAGAGGATGCCGGCGCGCAGGCCGTCGAGGCTGGCGAGCTCGAGCTCCGTGCGCAGCACGCACTCGCGCGCGTCGCCTTCGGCGCCGATCCAGCGCGCGCCCTCGAGGTCGGGCTCGCGCCGCTGCGCGGCGAGGGGCGCGTCGTGCCCGATCCACGCGGCGCGCCAGTCGTCCTGGCCGGGGCCGAGCGCGAGCCGCGCGGGCGCGCTCCAGGGCGACTCCGCGCCGGCCTGGTCGGTGACGCGCAGCTTCCACCACAGGTGCGTGAAGGGCGGCTCGGCGCCGAGCTCGAGGCGATGCTCCTGGGCCGGGCTGGCGAGCACGCCGGTATCGAGCACGTCGCCCTCGTCGCGCATCAGGACCTCGAGCGAGCGCGCGACGAGCAAGCGATAGCCCGCCTGGCGCAGGTTGCGGCGTGCGGGGTCGGTGGGCGCGAGCTGCCAGGTCAGGCGCGGGCTCTGCGTGTCGAGTCCGAGCGGCTCACGCTCGCCTTCCGTGCGCAGCTCGAGCGGCACGAGCGTCGGCCCGCGCGCCGGGCCCTGGCTCGCGAGTGGCGCGCAGAGCAGGAAGAGCGCGAGGAGGCGTGTGAAGGGGCCCATCGGCGTCAGAAGGTGGGGACGAGCACGCCCTCGCCCGTGAAGCGGAAGCGGCCCGAGCCGAGCTCGACCTGCACGCGCTCGGCCTCGCGCGCGACGAGGCGCACGCCCGGCGCCTCCGCGAGCGCGCGCCCGCCCTCGCGCACCTCGCCGCGCATCGGCAGCACGAGGTCGGCGCGCACGTTGGGGGGGACCTCGACCGTGAGCTCGAGCTCCGCCCCGCTGACGTTCCAGGCCACCTCGACCGGCCCGCGCGGCGAGTCGAAGCGCGCGCGCGCGTGCGTCAGCCCGCCGCCCGGACGCGGCCGCAGGTCGAGGCGCGCGTAGCCGGGCTCGGCCGCGCCGAGGCCGCCGAGGTTCTGGAACATCCACTGCGCGACCGAGCCGAAGGAATAGTGCGCGAAGGAGTTCATGCCCGGGTCCTGGAAGCCCTTCTCGGGCGTCCAGCCGTCCCAGCGCTCCCAGATGCTCGTCGCGCCGTGCTCGATCGAGAAGAGCCACGACGGGTAGGTGCGATTCAGCAGCAGCCGGTAGGCCACGTCCTCGCGTCCGACCTTCGAGAGCGCGACGAGCAGGTCCTTCGTGCCGACGAAGCCGGTCGTGAAGTGCCCGCCGTGGGCCTCGATGTCGGCCACCAGGCGCCGCGCGGCCTCGTCGCGCAGCGGACCGTCGACGAGGTCGAAGGCGATGGCGAGCGCGTAGGCGCACTGCGTGTCGCCGTGGATCTTGCCGTCGGCCGCGACGTAGGCCTGGTTGAAGGCGCGCTTCACGCGCCCGAAGAGCTCGCCGTAGTGGCGCGCGTCCTCGCCGCGGCCGAGGATCGTCGCGGCGCGCTGCATGAGCTGGGCGCAGTGCGCGAAGTAGGCCGTGTACAGGATCACCGTGGGCGTGTTCGAGTTGACGCTGACCCAGTCGCCGAAGCAGTGGAACTCCGCGGGCGGCAGGCAATCCTCGCCGCTGCGCTGCTCGCAGAAGGAGAGGAACTTCTGCATCGACGGGTACTGGCGCTCGAGCAGGCGCCGGTCGCCGTAGGCCTCGTACAGCACCATCGGCACGATGACCCCCGCGTCGGCCCAGGCCGGGCCGCCGTCATCGCCCGCGACCTTGAGCGGCGCCACCATCGGCAGCTGCCCGTCGGGGCGCTGCGCGTCGGTCAGGTCCTGCAGCCACTTCGTGAAGAAGGCCTGCACGTCGGCGTTGAGACTCGCCGTGTGCACGTAGATCTGCGCGTCGCCGGTCCAGCCCAGGCGCTCGTCGCGCTGCGGGCAGTCGGTCGGG
>Ga0172376_10003540_pt1 | contig 18403 bp, 15 predicted proteins | sample Lak35m_FD_121114 | JGI IMG/M metagenome (GOLD analysis project Ga0172376, IMG submission 121114) | Freshwater microbial communities from Kabuno Bay, South-Kivu, Congo - kab_092012_35m | ecosystem: Environmental > Aquatic > Freshwater > Lake | place: Democratic Republic of the Congo: South-Kivu... | reverse complement strand
GCGTTTACGATGTGGTCCGGCAAGTGCCTCCAGGTCGAGTCACCACCTACGGGGCGATAGCCCGATTTTTGGGCAGTGGGCGAAGTGCGCGTACGGTTGGCTATGCCCTCAACGCCTGTCACGGCCTACAACCCTCCGTCCCTGCCCATCGAGTGGTCAACCGGAACGGCCAATTGAGCGGAAAGCACCATTTTGATCCCGTTGCCTCCATGGAGGCCCTGCTAGCCGCCGAAAAAATATCGGTTGTCGAAGACCGTATCTTGGATTTTGAACGTTTGTTTTGGGATCCGGAATGCCTCCTTTAAATCATCCTCAACGCCCCATGGCGAAGAATACCACAACCAAGCCAACAAGTGCTGGTCCTCTGGGACACGAGATCTCGGCCGTGCAGTTGTACCGTTGGATCGAGGAGGGCGAAAACCGCCGTCAGGATTTTAAGGAAACCATCACCTCATCACGCAAAATTGCCCGCACGCTAGCAGCCTTTGCCAATGCCGAAGGAGGGCGGCTTCTGGTTGGGGTTCGAGACAACCGTAGTCTTCGTAACATTCATCCGGCGGATGAAACCGAAATGTTGCTGGGTGCTGCGAAGCATTTTTGCCAACCCGAGTTGACCCTGCACTTTGAAACCGTCAAAGTGGGTATGAAAGAGATTTTGGTTGTTCAAATCCCGGAAGCATCCGACAAACCCATTCGTAACCTAAATGATGAAGGGGATTGGGAGGTCTATCTGCGGAGCGGAGATCAGTGTTTACTCGCCTCTCCGATGAGCATCAAGATGTTACAAAATTATCATTCGGAGGACACCGAGCCGTTGTTGGAATTTGGAAGTCGGGAACAAGCTGTGTTAGCTTATTTGCGAAGTCATCAACGAATGAGCCTGCAGGATTGTCGCAAAATGTTTAATTTATCCATGGGTCGGGCCCATCGTATGCTCCTTCAATTGACCCGTGCGGGCCTCATCACCCTGCACAACCACGAAAAAGAGGAATTTTTTACTTTAGGGAAGGCGTATAATGGGGGAAGCGATAGCGATCGCTCTGTTCGATAGCGTCCATAATTTGGGCTATGATTTGGTCTTTGCCTGCGCTGTAATCCAAATTTAACGGGTCTTTGAAAGTCACTGTCAAATCAACGTTCCTTTTTTTGAGAAGCAGTCCTTTTTTGTTGAAAGCACGACGAAAGCCGTTGATGACCACCGGCACGACAATGGGCTGCTGATCTTTGATAATCTGAGCCACACCTTTGCGTCCTTCGGCATAGGGCTTGGTGGTTCCTTGAGGGAACGTCAAAACCCACCCGAAATCCAATGCTTTGTAAATCTTTCCAACTTCGGAAACATCCACTTGGCGTTGCACATCGTGACCTGCTTCGCGCCAAGACCGCTTGACGGTCACCGCGCCGGCCAAACTAAAGAGCCAAGGGAGTATCCCGCTCTTTTTCATGGTTTCGGTAGCAGCTACGTAATACAATCTGGCAGGAGTCCAAAGCAGATAAAAAGGCGCCCATAAACGCCGACCGTAACCCCATTTGGCAGCGCAAATGGAATGAAAAATGGCCATGACATCCCGGTAATATGTCTGGTGATTGGACACGAACAGGACATTCTGCGTAGGGAGTTGGCGTAATTTGTCCGAACCCTCAATGCGTAATCGGTTGATTACGCACAACCCTATGTAGAAAAAAGACCCGAAGACGCCGAATAGCAGCCGCTTAATCAAAAGGGGATTTCCAAAAGGGTCAAAGAGCTTCATTCGGGGGAATTTTGGAACTTATTCACACGACCAAATTAGTGTACAATTACCTTATCAGGTCAGAATTTCATGTTCTATTTACATTGGGAAACGAATTTTGGCCCTATCAAGGCCCAAAACGATGGAAAAACGCACGATTGACTTGCTGGTTTTGTCCGATCTCCATCTAGGAACCTACGGTTGCCACGGCAAAGAACTCCTGCGCTATTTGGACGAAGTTCAGCCGGGCACCGTCGTCCTGAACGGAGATATCGTGGACATTTGGCAGTTCAAAAAACGATATTGGCCGGCCTCCCACATGCAAGTTATCCGTAAATTGTTAAAATTTGCCGAGCAAGGGATCCCGGTCTATTACCTGACCGGAAATCACGACGAAATGTTACGAAAATTCAGCGATTACCGCATGGGGAATTTGTACCTGCGTGATAAATTAGTCTTGGAAATCGATGGCCGGAAAGCCTGGTTTTTTCATGGCGATGTTTTTGATGTAAGTATGCAGTATTCCAAATGGCTGGCAAGGTTGGGCGGTCACGGTTACGACCTTCTCATTGTCCTCAATCGTTTTGTAAATCTGGTCCTCGAAAAATTGGGTCGTGAAAAAATTAGCCTCTCCAAACGAATCAAGGACGGCGTCAAAACGGCAGTTAGTTTTATCTCCGATTTTGAACAAATAGCCGCTGACTTAGCCATCGAAAGAGGCTACGACTACGTTGTTTGTGGGCATATTCACCAACCGGTTATCAAAACCATGAAATCCTCCAAAAGTCCCGCTCCGGGAGAAGAAGCCCCAACGGTCACCTACCTCAATTCAGGGGATTGGATCGAGAATTTGACCGCCTTGGAATACCATTGGGGGCAATGGACCTTGCATCGCTACGCCGCCAAATTGGAAACAGTCCAACCCCAACATCTCCCCATCCAAGAGGAGGCGCCCATGACCACCGTACCCAACGCAGTACCCCACCCCTTGTTGGAAGAGATTTTCTCACTCGCTACGGTATCGGCAAGAAGCCCTTTGAGTACCCCTTGAGCAAAACTCGAATACTATACGCCGTTCAGGGAACGGGCAACGGCCACCTCAGCCGTGCCGGCGCTATTCTCCCTGCGCTCCAAAAACGCGGTGAAGTGGATTTGTTGGTGTCGGGCAGGGATGTTCAAGTTTCGGTGGATTTTCCGGTTCGCTACCGATTTAACGGCGCCGGTTTCGTCTTTGGCCAAAAAGGGGGGATCGACTGGTCCCAAACCTTTGGTATTCAAAATCCGGTAGCCTTCGTGCGCGATGCCACCTCCTTGCCCTTGGACCAATACGATTTGGTTATCAATGATTTTGAGCCGGTCTCTGCGTGGGCAGCTCGTCAAAAGGGATTTAAACGGATGGTTTCTCTTAGCCAACAGGCCTCTTTTTTGTCCAACAAGGCGCCTCGACCACCACGACAAGGTTGGATGCCGGAAGCCTGGGTTGCCGAAAAACTCTTCCGGCATTATGCCCCTTGCCCCAAAGTCATAGGGCTACACTTTGAGCCTTACGATGATTTTATCCAAACCCCGGTCATTCGACAAGGGATACGCAGACTTCAACCGACCCTTCAAAGCGGTGAACTCTTGGTTTATTTGCCCGCTTATCGGGATGACTTGCTTGTTAATTTCTTGCAAAGCGTGGATGAACATCGTTCCTGGGTCATCTTTAGTAAACGCCAAAAAGAAACCCGCCAAATCGGGAAAGTGACGGTACATCCCGCAGGAGATGCCCTCTTTTGTCAGCACTTGGAACATGCCGAAGGTGTGCTCTGTGGGGCGGGATTTGAAGCACCCGCGGAGGCCTTGTTTTTGGGCAAAAAGCTTTGGGTCATTCCCATGAAGCAGCAGCACGAACAAGCATGCAATGCCGAAGCCCTGCGGCGAATGGGGGTCCCCACCTCGTCTAGCCTGGATCCTTCTTGCCTTGATACCCTCAGGGCCTGGCTGCAAAGCGAAAACCCAGAGCCCAGGCCATGGCCGGACCATACCGAGGCTCTTTTGGACATTTGCTTTGACAAAGTGAGTCAAAATGGATTTTTTTGAGGGGAATTCTTCGTAATTCTTGAATTTGTAGGGGTTTTTGTAGGGGGTCATGGGGCGTAGAACCGATGGAGTTTAGCTCAATTTTGTTTTGTTATCCGCCAAAAGTTTTGGGTAACCCGAAATCCACCCATGAAATATCGCTTGTACCTGGAAGCATCTCGCTTAGCCCAATTTGAATCCTACAAAACCAGCAGTGTTTCGTCCAAAACTCAGATTATACCCGTTTGGTTGCAATGGTTGTGGCAGCACCGAAGTGGAGGCGCCATGGCCAATATTCCGCTGGACCAATTGGGAGACAAAAAAAACCAGCCCCTTTTGCCGATCATCGTTCTTTACGAATCCTCCAAACCCCAAGAAAACGAACGTGCTCCGATACCCCATGGGCACCTGTTGATTTTGGAGTGGAAGGGGAAAGGCACAGGCAAAACCTTACGGATACGCCACAAAAGCATGGACCAAACATGGCCAAGCACCTCGGACCCTGCCGATCTGCTCAAAGCCATACGTCAAAGCCTGCGCCATTGCAGCCATGCCACCAAAAGCATCAAGAGATCCCATAGGATACGGATCGCCCGTTTGACCGAAGAACAAATCGTAACCCAGTTTTGCCGCTTGGTCGAAACGCATTTTGCCGACTCCCGTTGCAGTATTCCCCAATTGGCCAATCTCTGCGGTATCAACAACGTGCGATTGCAACAAATTTGCCAAGAACATTTAAGTCTAGGCCCAAAAGCTTACCTTATTCAGTGCCGAATCAACAAAGCTTGCGAATTGATCAAGAATTGGCCCGATAACCGACGCTGTATGATGTCCAAGATTGCTGAACAAACCGGTTTTGCATCACCCTCCTATTTTGCCGCCCTGTTCATGGCCCAAAAAGGCCAAACCCCCACCGAATTCCGGCATCTCCATCTCCAAAAGAGCCGATAACGTTCTTAGCGGACCTGGTCCCCGGGAGCGGTGCCCTCGCCTAGTGGACCAACCAAAGCCAACTTTCCTTGGCTGTTCTCGGCCAAAAGCAACATCCCTTGGGATTCAATGCCTCGGATTTTTCGAGGCGCCAAATTGGTCAACATCAGAACTTGACGACCCACCAAATCACCGGGGACAAAGTGCTGGGCTATTCCAGAAACCACCGTTCGTTGTTCGCTTCCTAAATCCACCCGGATTTCCAAAACCTTGTCCGCTCCGGGCACCGGCTTGGCTTCCAAAATTTGAACTAAGCGTAAATCCATAGCCGAAAAATCCTCAAACCGAACCGTCATCGGTTCCGCAACGGGTTTTTGTGATTCGCTTTTGCCCAAATCAGCGGCGGCGGAAGCCTGGTCGGCGGCGGAAGCCTGGTTAGCAGTAGAAACAGCGTGGTTTTCCATGGTTTGGAGTTGTTGTAAGCGCTCCTGGACGGTAGCGTCTTCTATTGGGGTAAAAAGCAGGGTTGGAGAGGCCAGCAGATGACCCTCCTTGAGGAAGGCGCCCCCATTCAGTCCCAACCACCACGATTGGCGTTCGTGATCCGAAGGGGACCAATTCAATTGGTTCGCTAGTCGCTGCGCGCCGTGAGGCAAAAACGGTTCCAAAGCAATGCATAACTCGGCGGCCACCTCGGCGCCATAACGGAGAACCTTCAAGGCCGCAGCGGGGTCGGATTTAAGAAGCTTCCAAGGTTCGGTTTCGGCCAAATAACGATTTCCCAAGCGGGCCATATGGATGACCCCCGCCAAAGCCTCCCTCATCCTAAACTGCTCCATGGCCATTCGAATCTCCGCTCGGCATTGGTCCAAAGCCTCCATCAAGGTCCTTTCGGCCTTAGCAAGCCCGGATGCCGGTTCCGAATCCAAAGCACCGCATCGCCCCTCGTTGAGTTTGTGGGTGAGAACCACAACACGATTGACGAAATTACCGAGAATAGCAACCAATTCAGAATTCACTCGCAATTGAAAATCTTGCCACGAAAAATCAGCATCCTTTGTTTCCGGCAAATTGGCCAACAACGTATACCTCAATTCGTCTTCACGTCCCGGCATTTGTTCCAGGTATTCGTGGAGCCAAACGGCCCAACCCCGGGAGGTAGAAATTTTGCGACCTTCCAGGTTTAGAAACTCATTTGCAGGAACCTGCCAAGGCAAAACAAAAGACCCATGGGCCGCTAACATCATAGGAAAAATCAAGGTATGAAAAACGATGTTGTCCTTGCCGATAAAATGAACCAAGCGGGTTTCGGGGTCTTTCCAATAATCTTCCCATCGGTTGGGTTCACCCTTTTGCTCAAAATACTCTCTCGTCGCCGAAATATATCCGATGGGGGCGTCAAACCAAACGTAAAGAACCTTACCTTCAGCTCCTTGCAAAGGAACAGGCACGCCCCAATCCAAATCCCTGGTCATACTTCGGGGTTGCAAACCCTGCTGAACCCACGACATAAATTGTCCCCGGACATTGGATTTCCAGCCCTGAATTCGTTCGGTATATTGAGCGAATGTTGGTTGTTGTAACAATTCATCCATGGGCAAAAACCAGTTGTTGGTTTCGCGCAATTCGGGTTCAGTTCCACTCAGCACAGAACGAGGTTGAATCAATTCGTCCGGGCTAAGGGAGGTTCCGCATTTTTCGCATTGATCACCGTATGCGCCATCAAAACCACAATGCGGACAGGTTCCTAATAAGTAACGATCGGCCAAAAATTGACCGGCCGCTTTGTCATAAAACTGTAGTGTGGTTTGCTCTCTCAAATAACCGCCTTGATACAAAACTTCAAAAAAAGCCGAAGCTTCGCGATGGTGGGCCTCCCCGGAGGTCCTCGAAAAATGGGTAAATTCTACCCCGATGCCATGCAGAGCATCCCGAATAAGGGCATGGTTGCGGTCCACCAATTCACGGGGATGAACCCCTTCTTTGCGGGCTTGCAACGTGATGGCTACCCCGTGCTCGTCGGTACCACAAATCAAGAGCACATCCTCGCCCTTGGCCCGCAAATAGCGGTGATAAACGTCCGCCGGTAAATAGCAACCCGCCAAATGCCCTATATGAACAGGGCCGTTAGCGTAGGGCAAAGCAGCAGTAAGCAAATAGCGAGGCACGGGGCAAAAGTAGGGCCTAGGAGCAGGCCGAACAAACCTCCCACCCCTTTCCCGGTTGTAATTTGGCGGCCATGCAGGAAATTCCCGTTTATCAGCCCCGTAACCCGGTTCGTATTGTCACCGCCGCCTCGTTGTTTGACGGTCACGATGCGGCCATTAACATCATGCGGAGAATCCTCCAAAAAAGCGGGGCCGAAGTCATCCACCTCGGCCATAACCGATCCGCCGCCGAAATTGTGGATTGCGCAGTCCAAGAGGATGCCCAAGCCATTGCCATAACCTCCTACCAAGGAGGGCATTTGGAATTTTTTAAATACCTCTACGACTTGTTGAGGGAGCGTGGCCGGCCCGAGATTCGTCTTTTTGGGGGAGGGGGAGGAACCATCTTGCCCACCGAGATCGAGGAACTACATCGTGACGGAATCAACCGAATTTATTCCCCCGATGATGGCCGAGCCATGGGATTGCAGGGCATGATCAATGATTTGTTGCAACAATCTGATTTTGCTATCGTCCAAGAAAAGCAAGAAGACCTACCACATCTCGCTGAACGTATTCGCCTTGGGGCAGACCCTGCCTTGGCGAGGGGTATATCCATGGCCGAGAACGAGCCCGCCTTGTTTGAATCTTTAACCCGCTTGCTTGGCTCCGATGACCCCAAGGCCGATGGCCCCAAGTCTGACGGTCCTAAAGCACCTGTCCTGGGAATTACCGGCACCGGTGGTGCAGGCAAATCCTCCTTGGTGGACGAAGTCATACGCCGCTTTATAACCCAAACCGGAGATCCCTCGGACCCTTCATTGGGGCCCCGAGTTGCCGTCGTTTCGGTGGACCCTTCCAAACGCAAGAGCGGGGGGGCTTTGCTTGGGGACCGCATCCGGATGAATGCCATCCATCACCCCCGCGTTTATATGCGCTCCTTGGCCACCAGGCAATCCAACCTGGCCTTGAGCAGGCATGTCCGGGATACCCTGACCCTCTTGCAAGCTTCCCGTTTTGACCTAATTCTTTTGGAAACCTCCGGTATCGGACAAAGCGACACCGAAATTATTGATCACAGCGATGTTTCGCTCTATGTTATGACACCGGAATACGGCGCAGCGACGCAGCTCGAAAAAATCGATATGCTGGATTTCGCCGACCTCATCGCCGTTAACAAATTTGATAAGCGAGGGGGACAAGACGCTTTGCGCGATGTCAAAAAACAAGTGCAACGTAACCATAATTTATGGGATACCCCTGCCTCCGAAATGCCCGTTGAAGGCACCATAGCCAGTCAATTCAACGATCCGGGCATGAACCGTTTGTTTGGTCGGCTGATGGAACTTTTGGAAACCCGTTGCGGGTTCAAGGTTGATCGACAACCCTTGATCCAGGACAACGAACTCTCCGAAAAAATTTATATTATTCCCCCCTCCAGGACCCGCTACCTTTCCGAAATTACCGAACATATTCGCCGTTACAACCGGGATACCGAGGAGCAGGCGGAACGAGCTGAGCATTGGTTCGCCTTGGAGCAGAGTCTTCAAATTCTGCAAGAACAAGGCGGAGGGACGTCGCCATCCCCCGCCCTTGAGGCTTTGCAAACTGCTCTGCACCAGGCGAAATCTAGCCTGCACGGCCAGAGCATCCGCGCCTTGGAGGCCTGGCCTGCCCTGCGAGAAGCCTATACCGGGGAGGTATTTAGCTACCAGGTGCGGGGCAGAGAAATCAAGGTCAATACCCGAACCACCACCCTTTCGGGACTGCCTTTGCCCAAAATAAGCCTGCCCCGTTATGCCAATTACGGGGATTTGTTACGCTGGTTTCGGCAAGAAAATCTCCCGGGCTCCTTCCCGTTTACCGCAGGTGTTTTTCCTTTCAAGAGGGAACAAGAAGACCCGACCCGCATGTTTGCCGGAGAGGGAGGACCCGAACGTACCAACAAGCGCTTCCACTACGTCTCGCTGGGGATGCCCGCCAAACGTTTGAGCACGGCCTTTGATTCGGTAACCCTCTACGGCAACGACCCGGACCGACGACCGGATATTTACGGCAAAATTGGTAACGCCGGGGTAAGTATTTGTTGTTTGGACGATGCCAAAAAACTCTACTCGGGATTTGACCTTTGCGATCCGGCCACCTCGGTTTCTATGACCATCAACGGCCCTGCACCGGTGCTTTTGGCCTTCTTCTTGAACGCGGCCATCGATCAGCAATGCGAGAAGTTCATTGCCCAAAGCAAACGCACAGTAGAAGTAAATACCCGGTTAAACAAAATCCGGGGTGGGCGACAGGACTGGCCTGTTTACCAAGCTTTTGGGGGCGAAAACGAACCCGGTAATTCAACCCTTCCTGAAGGGAACAACGGCTTGGGCCTGATGCTCTTGGGCGTATCCGGGGATGCCCTATTGCCCGAAGAAGACTACCAGCGCATCAAAAAAGCCACCCTTACCCAAGTCAGGGGAACCGTTCAGGCTGATATCCTCAAGGAAGACCAGGCCCAAAACACCTGTATTTTTTCGACCGAATTCTCACTCCGCCTCATGGGGGATGTTCAGGAATATTTCATTGATCACGCTGTCCGGAATTTTTACTCGGTTTCCATATCGGGTTACCATATCGCCGAAGCCGGGGCCAATCCCATCACCCAGTTGGCCTTTACCCTGGCGAATGGATTTACCTACGTTGAGTATTACTTATCCAGGGGCATGGATATCAATCGCTTTGCCCCCAATTTGAGCTTTTTCTTTAGCAACGGTATTGATGCCGAGTATGCGGTAATCGGACGCGTTGCCCGACGAATTTGGGCCAAAGCACTTCGCGAAAAATACGGGGCCGATGAGCGATCCCAAATGCTCAAATACCATATCCAAACCTCGGGTCGCTCGCTGCATGCCCAGGAAATTGATTTTAATGATATTCGCACCACACTGCAGGCGCTTTACGCCCTGTATGACAATTGTAATTCGCTGCATACCAACGCCTTTGATGAAGCTATCACCACCCCAACCGAAGCTTCGGTACGCCGCGCCATGGCCATTCAATTGATCATCAACCGTGAACTTGGCTTGGCGTTTAATCAAAATCCCTTGCAAGGATCTTTTGTTATCGAAGAGCTCACCGACCTGGTTGAGGAGGCGGTCATGCTGGAATTTGACCGAATCACCGAACGTGGCGGGGTCCTGGGCGCTATGGAGTCCATGTACCAACGCAACCAAATCCAAGAGGAGTCCTTGCATTACGAAACCCTCAAGCATAACGGGGATTTGCCCATCATTGGGGTCAATACGTTTTTGAGCAAAGAAGGTTCACCAACCCTCATCCCGGGTGAAGTCATTCGAGCCACCGAAGCCGAGAAGGAGGCCCAAATCTCCACCCTGCAAAGCCTGCATCAGCGCTACCCTCAAGAGGCCGCTCAATGGCTACGGAAATTATCGGAGGCCGCCCTGCGGCAAGAAAATTTGTTTGATGTCTTGATGGAAGCCGTCAAGTACTGTTCTTTGGGTCAAATCACCGAAGCCCTCTACCAAGTTGGGGGTCGTTACCGACGGAACATGTAAACGAGGCTATCAGGGTGTAGGGGTCAAATTGCTTTGGCGCACAAAACGCTGCATTTCCAAAAAAATCGAGAACATTTTGCATCCTTTGCGCAGGTCCTCAAATTCTAATTTGTAGGAGGAATGGGTAGCGGGCCATGGAATACTTCCTTCGCTGAGGTAATTGGTGATGCAGGCTTGCTTGCGGCAATCAAAGCGCAGGATGACCCGTTGTCGGCAAGGGGCTGGACACGTTGGGCCTTCCTTGATTTCCTCCATCCGAATACGCACATCGCTCAAGCGGAACACCACATGGCCTCCCCCAAATTCCTGACCGTTTAGGCGAAGATTACCGTATTCATCCATACGGCAATCCGGTCCAAAAACGCCTTTGAGGTAAATATCGGCATCCGTATAATCCCGGATGCGACTGCTGGATTGGGCTTCTGACTCGAAGGAAAGAGCACAGGTAAGAACAAGGGCCGGGATCAGGGAGGCCAAGAGGCGGGGGAATCTTAGGGGCAAGGGTGACATCATGGAACCAAATTTAAGTACCTTTAGGATAAACTCAACCCCACAACGCATGGCAACAGCCTTGATTACCGGAGCATCGGACGGTATTGGATTGGAATTAGCCCGTATCCACGCGGCAGCCCACGACGATTTGATCTTGGTCGCCCGGCGTCTGGATTTGTTGGAAAAACTCCGCGAAGAATTGGTGGCAGCCCACCGAATCAATGTTCATTGTTATGAAATGGACTTGAGTCTTCCGGCCAATATTGACCGACTCCACCAAAGCACCACGGCATCCGGGCTGAAGGTTGATTTTTTGATCAATAATGCGGGTTTTGGAAGCATCGGACCCTTTGTGGATTCCCGCTGGGAACGGGATGCCTCGATGATTGATCTCAATGTTCGGGCCGTGGCTCACCTGACCCATCTCTATGCTCGGGATATGGTGAATCAAGGCGGGGGACGCATCATGAATGTCGCTTCGACGGCGGCTTTTCAACCCGGCCCCGGTATGGCGGTATATTTTGCGACCAAGGCCTTTGTCTTGCATTTTTCGGAAGCCCTACACCTGGAATTAAAGCGCCATAACCTATCCGTCACGACGCTATGCCCTGGCCCTACCCAAAGCGGTTTTGCCAAGGCGATGCGAGAGTCGGGTAGCCCATCCCCCGCCATGCTTGCCAGCAAACGCATTCCGGATTCGGCATCGGTTGCCCGATACGGATACCGCGCGATGATGCGTGGTCAGGCGGTGGCCATTCACGGTTGGATGAATGCCCTGATGGCGGCTTCATCACGTCTGGTCCCCCGATCGTGGGTGGTCCGGATCTCGGCTTCCATCACCGGCGGTTTGTAAAATTAGCCGCATGGCTCCGGAGCTTCTGATGTTACGGCCTGCTCATTTTGGCTGGAATTCCGAAACCGGTCCCAGCAACGCCTTTCAAATTCGTCAACCCCAAAACATTCCTGCCCAAACCGCCCTGCAAGGGCTCAGAGAATTTGATGCGATGCATCGTCGGCTCCTGGATGCCGGGCTTCGCGTAACGGTTTTGGCGGATAGGGATGATGTTCCCTGCCCGGATGCGGTTTTTCTTAACAATTTATTTTGCACTTTACCCGACGGAGGGTTGGTTCATTTTCCGATGGAAGCTCCGTCCAGGCGACTCGAAAAACGACACGATTTGGCCCACCTTCTCATTGAGGCAGGATTTCGGGTCGCCTACGAATCCGATTGGAGTGATTGGGCCCATGGGGGGCAGTACCTCGAAGGCACCGGTAGCCTAGTTTTGGACCATACGCATCGTTGGGCCTATGCGGCTTTTTCAACGCGGACCAGCCCCGAACTATTTGAACGGTGGTGTGGTGAAATGGGTTACCAGGGTTTTGGATTTCAAAGTCGCGATACCCACGGTCAGCCGTATTACCACACCAATGTCGTCATGAGTTTGGGCCAAAACCTCGCGCTTGTGGGCTGTGATGCCGTGGATTCGTTGACCAGGCAAGAACTACGCCATCGCTTGGAGCAAAGCGGGCGCGATGTCCTTGAACTAAATCCGGACCAAATTGCTTGCTTTGGGGCCAATGTCCTTCAAGTCCTTCATCCGGCGGGTCATCGCTGTTGGATTGCCTCCGAAACCGCCATCAAGGCTTGGGGAATCGGGATTCGACAACGGGTAGAAGCTGATGGAGAACTGGTTTCGGTTTCCCTAACAACCATCGAAAAAACAGGGGGAGGATCCGCCCGCTGTATGCTGGCCGAAAACTATTTGCCTTTGCTTTAGGGCACAAAAACCACCTGCCCCGGCGCAATACCCGCCGTAAAACTGTCCACCAAAGCACCTTGTTGATTCCATCGGAAGATCTTGCCTGCCGATGCAAAGTCGGCTGCGTCGGTCGTCACCAAATATCGACTTCCGTAAGGATCGTAGGCCGTATGGTAAAACAAACGATTAATCCAAGGTTGGGTTGGTTGGATAATGTTAAGCGGGCCAAGGGGCAGGCTAATTCTATGAATTCCAGGGCGTACTGGGCTTTCTAATTGGTAGAGTAGGGCATCCCCATCCGGGGTAAGCAATAGATCTTTGGGGTGATCGTCGTTCCTGCCCCAAGTGGCTTGACCCATCAACAGTCCATCCGATAAGCGTATCCAATGCAGGGAACCTGGGGTTTCTGAACCTCTCCATGCGGGTTGTCCTCCGCAGAGGACGATAACATGGGGCCCCAAGACCACCAAACTGTTGGGGCGGTCCCCTACCGTTAGCGTTTGGACAACAGTATCCGACTCGGTATCCACCAAGGTTACGGTATTACTGTCTCCATTGGCCACCACCAAGCGGTTTCCGCTAACCACCAAGGCATCCGGGAATGGGCCGACAGGAATTCGCTTCAATACTTGCCGACTGCCCCAATCCACGACAGCCACTCGACCTGCACCGCCAAAGCGTACCCATTCGCTCACATAGGCTTTGGACCTGATCGGGTCCATGGCCACGGCAGAGGGTAGCTCAAAGCCCGACAAGGATCCCAAGGACTGCATGGTCGTTGGATTGACCCATTCCAATCGGCCGGCATTGTTCAGAACCACCATACCAATCCCGTCGTGGATAAGCATGTTTTGGGCAATGTTACCCAGTGGCCTTTGATTCACTCTTCCAAACACATCCTGCTCGGTACGACTACCGTCCCTTGCCACCCAAGTCAAGGTCCCTGTTCCGGAACCAAAAGGCCCCTCATTCACCACCCAAAACCCCTGGTTAAACGTAGGGACCGTGGGAGGAATGGGATCTTTTTGGCAGGAAGCCATCAAGCCAAGGCTGGCCAGAACAAGGAGGCGGGACCATATGCTGAAAGAGATGATGGGACGAAATTTTTTCATGGTTTAAAATTTTGGGGAACGCGTTGAGGGAATTGAGGTGTACAAGGCCAAATGGAAGCTGCGACCCGGGCGTGGAAACCAAGGAACTTCTTCGTAATGTGTTTGCGTCAAATTGCGGATTTGTAGCGATAAACGCTGCCCATTTCTCTCGTAAGAACCAGCGAATGTGACCAGGGCATAGGCCGGAAGAGTTTCGGAGCCATCGGTGAGGGTGTTACGGGCAGAGACGCCCTGTACTTGCCCCATGACCGACCAAGAACCCCTTTGTAAGCTGCCTTGAGCAGCCCATCGATGAACAGGCACATAGGGCCACTGCGTTCGGGTTCCAGGTTCGAGGGCGCTCCAAACCCGTTGAAGGCTGTAATCCAGTTGCCAAGTCCAAGCCAAATCGTCCACAGCGGCGGAAGAACCCCACCCCTGCGCTCGGATCTCCGAACCCAGGGCAGGACTTACCCCCACATTGGTAGGGGACCAAAAGGCTGAATTGGGCGTAGGCTGCCAGAGAATGCGCTCCCGCATATCCCTCCAGAATGCAAGCATCGTAACATCCATTTTGGATCGTTGGCGAAACCCAAACAAGCGAGCTCCACCCTCCAACTGACGTCCTCTTTCGGGACGTAAATCGGGTCGGCCACCGGGAACCCAATAACGGTCGTTGAGCGAGGGCGGATTGACGGATGTCCGGGCCTCCAACCACCAAAAAGCCTTGTTTCTCAGCCATCGGGCCCTCAAAAAAGCGGCTGCGGGTAAAAGGTGCCCGTCCAAGACCTCGGCCTTGACTTGACCCGAAAACTCAAAATGTCCGCGGTCCAAGGCCCAGGGCAAGATCATGGCCCATCGCTCTTGGACCAATGGTGACGCATACTGGGAGGACTTCGCTTGGTACCGATCCCACAAGACCACCGGGCGCAGAGCCCAACCCCTTCGATGGTAATGCAGCCCCCCCCGGGCCTGGTAACTGGTGGTTTGGTGCAGTCCGTAAATCCCGTTGAGGGTATCGGTATAGCGATTCAAATCCCGCTGTAGAGCCCCCGATGACCACCAAAGCAAGCGACGGTTTTGTTGCCAAGACCATTTCCCTTGAAAGCGGGCCAGGCTATCGTTTTGACGAGCCGAACCGGGTCTGGCCTCATGGAATTGGGGATACCCCTGCGGCTTCCTTGCAGCCAACAACCGGATTCGAAGGAGTGACCTGATCGACCTTGGAATTGGGTTTGGTTGACGATGGCCTCTTGCCCAAAATCAGCCCCCTGCATGGTGGTTTCGGGAGAGGACGGCAAAGCCCGGTTGGGATAGGTGTAACGGTTGGCGTTTCGAGTGATGAGCCCGCGGGTTTGGCTCCGCCACTTGGCCTTGCCCGTGGTCCATCCCCAACCCAGCGCCTTATCCGCCAAGGTTCCCGCCGAGGCCACAGCCTCCAAACGGGGACCGTTTAACAGGCCCAGGCCCAGACCTCCACCCATACCGTAACCCCCGGTTTGGAGCGCATCGCCACCGTTATCAATCGCCAAACCCTGAAACAGCCAAACCGGCACCAGCTGCAAATCCGTCGTCCGGTTCATCGGATGATTCAAACTAAAATCGCCCCAGTACAAATCGTTATGGGCGGCGCCCCCACCCCGGTAAGCTAAGGTGCTGAGCCCCCCCGGTGAGGCTTGTCGTGTAACCCAAGCCCCCTGCATGCCCATCACCTCGGCCAAGGAAGCCATTGGCATCGTTTTATGCCAAACTGAATCGGTTGGCCGGTTCCAACGGAAGGTCCGAACCGAGACCTCGGTCAATTCCAAGGGCTTGGTGCGCAGGGTATCCTGCTCCCCTGCCGAGGCGTTCGCCGAGGCGAAAACGCACGCATTCCAAGAGGCCCAAAACAAGACCTCCATAACCGTACCGAACTTGAGCCTTTGCCCCATGGTTTGCCATTTTTGTACGGGCTTCCAGAAAAAACAGGACAGACCATGACCCTGCCTGTAAAAGGCAAAGCCCATGTTATCCTAGGTTTTTGATCCAGAAAACCCGGTACTCTTGACTTGATGGCAGGTCTTCTGACTTGGCCCATTCCGAACGCCTTCCCGTTTGGCCGTTATCCGACTCCAACAGTGGCACCTTGTTCGAAACCTATACAGGCCTCACAGCAGCTGGTACTGTCCCGGACTTGCACCGGAGTTCCCTCTTCGTTTTGGCTCGCGCCAAAAACCATCAAGCGATGTAAAGGTAGCGATAAACCCGCTCCTATGATGCCTTGCCGCCCAGGGAGTCCACCAAAGCTTGGATGACCCGACGATTCTGCACCGTCACCTGGTCATCGGGCTTCAATTCCAAAATCCGATCCAAATCCTTGAGCGCCGAAGGGTAATCCTTCAACACCATGTGAAGCAAACTGCGATTCTTGAGGGCTTCCAGAAAATCCGACTCTTCTGCAATGGCTGCGTTATAATCCGCCAATGCCCCTTTCCAATCGTTCAATTGGCGTCTGGTATTGCCGCGATTAAAAAATGACTCCGCTAAGCGAATTTGGTTTTGGATCGCCACATCAAAGTCTTGCAAGGCCCCCGCATAATCCCCAATTTCGGAACGTGACGTCGCGCGATCAAAATAGATGCCTTTGTTGGTGGTATCCTTGGCCATCGCCCTCGTATAATCCTCTACAGCTTCATTGTAATCCTTGAGATAAAACCGAACCAATCCGCGGTTATGGTAAGCCGACCGGTAACTGTCGTTGATACGGACCAATCGATCAAAATCCTGAAAAGCCTTGGCGAGGTATTCTTGGTTGTAGTATTCCTCTTTACGCGATGCCACATTGGCCAAGCGCAGATAACAGCAACCCCGGTTGTTGTAGGCTAATTGAGTCTCCGGATATTTTTCCAAGACATCACTAAACAAGGCTTCGTCATCTTTCCAGACCTCCACCCTTTGATAGGCCACCAAAGCCATGATGGCCAAGCCCAAAAAGCCTGCATAATTCCAAACCCTTGCATTACCCAGATTTAAACGTACCAGATACTTTTCTCCGAGTTTTCCTAATACAAAAAACAGTCCGATATAAGGAACATACGTATAACGATCCGCCATGGTCGCGTTTCCGACCGTAACAACTTGCAAAACCAAGGCAATGGTAACCACAAAAAAACCCATTCCCATAAAGTAATCCTTGGTCCAACTTCTTGAATACCAGAATATTCCGATTATTAATAGCACGCCCAATGCCGCCAAAAAGTAAACGGCCGGTAAACCCTGACCCAATTCAGGAGGGTAGGGGTAAAATGCCGAAAGTCCAAAGGGTGCCACGGCCTTGATGGCATAAACCCAAAGGGAATGCGCGGCGATCAAAATTTTGTCTCCCATCCCCACAAACTGAGTCTCGGGCATAGCGGCGCGTTGCGATTCCAGGGCCACCAATCCAAAAACCATGGATACGGCCAAGAAGGGAATTTTTTCGATGAACATCCGTACCGAGGGCTTTCGGTTATGGTAATCATCCAAGAGCAAGAGTACCACAGGCAAAACCACGGCTGCCGATTTACTCAAACACGAAAGTAGAAAGGCCACCAAGGCTAACCCCCAAAACTTTAGATTTTGGGTGCTCAAGTAACGTCCATAATAAAACAAAGCCCCAAGAAAAAAGAAGGTGTACAAAACGTCTTTGCGCTCCGAAACCCAAGCCACCGACTCAACGTGCATGGGGTGCACCCCAAAGAAAGACGCTGTCCACCACGGGATCCAGGAATTGGACGGGACCCATGCCTTCACCACCAGGTAAACCAAGACCGTATTGACCGCATGAATCAAAACATTGGTTCCATGAAACAACCAACCATTTTCACCAACCAAGGCATACTCCAGGGCGTAGGTCAAAATGGTCAATGGTTGGTAATTGCCAACATAAAACTCCGTAAAAAACGCCTTCCAATTGGTCCAACCCAATCCTCGGATGGACTTGTTTTCGTTGATGTATAAGTTATCGTCCCAGACCAAAAATTCATAGCCCCAAACCTGGGCATAGACCACCAAAACAGGCACCACGAGCCCAAGAATCCAGGTCCAAACGGCGTTGTTAGGCGTTTTGGATGAAGGCGACGGGGCCGGGGGCGACGGGGCCTGTTTGGGCTGGGTACGGGGCTTGGGCCTTGGCATGATCAATATAAAATTACGCTCGGTAACTGCACTCGGTAACTACACTAGGTAACTGCGCCATAGTCCAAAGAAGGAAGCCAAAACCCACAAAAGCGGCATGTTTGGTCTTCACAATAAATTGCAAAGGCCAAGGCATCATTAAAACCATGGTGTTCGGTCGCTGTGCTCATAAAATTATACTTTTTTTCGAAAATAAAAACCTCGCACATCTCCGCATTTCCACTTGGTGTATTACCAAGGGGCATAATAGGCCCGTCTTGAAAATTCTCCGCAAAAACAATTTTGAGGAGTAATTAAAGTGTTGTAGCAGTTTTTACAGTTTAACCAATTTTAAATTAGTAATTCCACCAATTGTATTAAGTCTTAAAATGTAAGTGCCTTCCTTTAATCCAAACATATTTATCTCAAGAGTAAGATGATTATTTACTTCTGAGGAATCGATTAGTTGCCCTGAAAGATTAAATAATTCGT
>Ga0172376_10003539_pt1 | contig 18408 bp, 13 predicted proteins | sample Lak35m_FD_121114 | JGI IMG/M metagenome (GOLD analysis project Ga0172376, IMG submission 121114) | Freshwater microbial communities from Kabuno Bay, South-Kivu, Congo - kab_092012_35m | ecosystem: Environmental > Aquatic > Freshwater > Lake | place: Democratic Republic of the Congo: South-Kivu... | reverse complement strand
GCCAGCCCGGCGGCGGCGATCGCAGCGGCCCAGGCGGCATGGGTGCGCTCCACCGACTCGAACCAGGCATCAAAGCCGGCGCCGGCCCGCCAGGCAGCCTCGATCACCGCCGCCAGGCGGCGATCACCGCGGCCGATGAAATCCTCCACGGCCGACAGGCGCGGATCGGTGAAGTTCACCTTGAGGCCTCGCAAGGCCCGCAGGGCGCGGCGCAGCAGCTCCTGGCGGCGCCGGAACTCCTCGCTGCTGACGCTGTGCCACTGGAAGGGCGTGTGCGGTTTGGGGGTGAAGTTGCTGATGGTGAGATTGAGCTCCAGGCGACCCAGATCGCGGCAGCGCTCCTGCAGCGAGCGGCAGGTATCGGCGATGCCAAGCACATCGGCGTCGGTTTCACCCGGTAGACCGATCATGAAATAGAGCTTGATCTTGCGATGGCCGGTTTGCATGGCGGTGCGGATGCCACGCAGCAGTTCATCATCGCTGAGTCCCTTGTTGATGATGTCGCGCAGACGCTGGCTGCCGGCCTCGGGGGCGAAGGTGAGGCCGGCGCGACGGGCGCCACCCAGGATGTGGGCGATGTTGGCATCGAAGCGATCCACTCGCTGGCTGGGCAAGGTGAGTGTCACATTGCGCTCCGCCAGGCGATTGCGCAGCTCCACACCCACCGCCGGCAGGGCCAGATAATCGGAGCAGCTGAGTGAAAGCAGCGAGAAATCGCTGTAGCCGGTGCGTCGCATTCCCTCCTCCACCGCCTCGATCACCGCCTCCGGTTCAACATCGCGGGCGGGGCGGGTGAGCATGCCGGGCTGGCAGAAGCGGCAGCCGCGGGTGCAGCCGCGGCGGATCTCCACGGTCAGCCGGTCATGCACGGTTTCGATGTGGGGCACCAGCCCCATGGCGTAGTGCGGCATCGGTGTGGCGGTGCGCCGCAGGATGCGCCGCGGCAGCTCGGGCAGCAGCGGCTCGATCGTCACCCCATCGGCGCCGGGGCCATACAGGCTGGGCACGTAGACGCCTGGCACCTGAGCCAGATCCCGCAGCAGATCCCGCCGCGTCAGGCCGGCGGCGCGGCCCTCGGCCACCACCAGCCCGATCTCCGGCAGCAACTCCTCGCCGTCGCCGAGGGCGATGAAATCGAGGAAGGCGGCGACGGGCTCCGGGTTGCTGGTGGCGGTGGGGCCACCGGCGAAGATCAGCGGCACGGAAGCGGGATCGGCCAGCGGCAGATCGGCCCGCTCGGCCACCCGCAGGGGGATGCCGGCCAGATCGAGCATCGCCAGGATATTGGTGGCGCCCAGCTCATAACTGAGTGAGAAGCCGAGGATATCGAAGGCCGCCAGCGGCATGCGGCTTTCGACCGCGAACAGCGGGCTGCCGGTATGGCGCAATCGCTGGCATAGATCTGGTGCGGGCAGATAGCTGCGATCACAGAGCTGTGCCGGAATGCTATTGAGAATTGAATAGAGAATAATATGGCCACTGTTGCTGGCGCCCACCTCATAGACCTCGGGATAGGTGAGGCACCAGCGCACGCCGACCCGCTGCCAGTCCTGTGGCCAGTCGCGGGTGATCACGCCGCGCTCGTTGCCGAGATAGCGGGCTGGTCTGCTGATGCTGCGATCGATCAGGGTGTCGAAGTCGACAGGGGATAGGGTCACGGTGCCGCGGCCGAACGGGCGCCGGCTGGGGGAGGGGTGCCCCGATCGTATGCGGCCCTTCTCCACCGGGCTGCGGCCGGGATCTGCCGTGGCCCGCGGCTGCCTGCGGGCCTGGATTCGCAGCGCCGATCCGCCATGGCTCCGCGGGCCGCTCCGGTCCGGGCGCTGTGGGGCCGCAGCCAGGGCTGGATCGGATCCTGTCGGGCTGGATCGGGCCGGCCCCAGGGCTGATTCCAACTCGGCGCGAGAGCTGCGGCCGAAGCGCAGGGGGACAACTCGCTGCTTGCAGCGCCTGGGGCGCCGAGGCTCCATTCCCGCTTCCCGTGTCGCGCACGACTGACGAAACCGGCACTTTGAAGCGGCCCTGGGGCCGTAGCGGGCTGGATCGGATCCTGTCGGGCTGGATCGGGCCGGCCCGCCGTGGAGGCCTGCCCTGAGGCCCGCCTTCAGGGACCGCCCTCGGGGCGGCCTGCCGCTGCCGCCGCCGGGGCGGCCCCTGCCCACGGCTGTCGGCCGCCCCGGCGGCCTGTGCCCTGTCTGCCTACGGTGACTGCAGTGATCTGGTTTGGTGATGGGTTCTCTGGGGTGGTTGCTGCAATGGCCGATCCGGGCCCTGGTGCTGCTGCTGGTGGCCCAGCTGCCGCTGGGTGTGGAGGTCGAAAACTTTGGGATCGGTCTGCTGGCGGCGGTGGTGATCGGCCTGCTGGGCACACTGTTGACCCTGCCGCTCAAGGCCCTGCTGGCTCTGCCCTGGGCGATCTCCAGCCTCGGAGGCCTGCTGACGCCGGTGTCGTGGCTGTTCAACTGGGCGATCACGGTGGTCCTGTTCGCCCTGGCGGTCTGGCTGATCCAGGGTTTCCGCCTGCGCTACGGCCTGGTGAGCGCCGCGCTCGGCGCCGTGGCCTATGCGGGCATCTCCGCTGCGGTGCTGCGCCTGCTGAGGCTGTAGGAGTCGCTTCGCTGCCCCGAGGACCGCGGCGTCAGGCGGCGCTGCGGCGCGCGCCTGTGGCGTTGATCCGGCTGGCGCAGCGGCTGCCGCCGGGCGCTGGGACGCGACGATATCCCCGACAATGGAGCGATGGCATCTTTTCAGCTCGAGGCCCCCTACCTGCCCCGCGGCGACCAGCCCGCAGCGATCCATGCCCTGGTGGCCGGCATCGATGCCGGTGAGCGCTACCAGACGCTGCTGGGAGCCACCGGCACCGGCAAGACCTTCACAATCGCCAATGTGATCGCCCGCACCAGGCGGCCGACGCTGGTGCTGGCCCACAATAAGACGCTGGCGGCCCAGCTGTGCAATGAACTGCGCGAGTTCTTCCCACAGAGCGCTGTGGAATATTTCATTTCCTATTATGATTATTATCAGCCTGAGGCCTATGTGCCCGGTTCCGATACCTACATCGCCAAAACGGCATCGATCAACGAGGAGATCGACATGTTGCGCCACTCCGCCACCCGCTCCCTGTTTGAGCGGCGTGATGTGATTGTGGTGGCTTCGATCAGCTGCATCTATGGTCTTGGCATCCCCAGCGAATACCTGAAAGCGGCGGTGAAGTTCCAGGTGGGAGAGTGCCTGGATCTGGGCGGATGCCTGCGGGAGCTGATCAACAATCAGTACGCCCGCAACGACGTGGAGATCGGTCGCGGTCGCTTCCGTCTGCGCGGTGATGTGCTTGAGATCGGCCCCGCCTATGAGGATCGCCTGGTGCGCATCGAGTTGTTTGGCGATGAGGTGGAGGCGATCCGCTATGTGGATCCCACCAGCGGCGAGATTCTCCAGAGCCTGGAGGCGATCAATATCTACCCCGCCAAGCACTTCGTCACCCCCCGAGAGCGGCTGGAGGCGGCGGTGGAGGCGATCCGCCAGGAGCTGGGCGAGCGGCTGGCGGTACTCCACGACCAAGGCCGGCTGCTGGAGGCGCAGCGGCTGGAGCAGCGCACCACCTACGACCTCGAGATGCTGGAGCAGGTGGGCTATTGCAATGGGGTGGAGAACTACGCTCGCCATCTGGCCGGACGCGCCGCCGGTACGCCGCCGGAATGCCTGATTGATTACTTCCCCGACGATTGGCTGCTGGTGGTGGATGAAAGCCATGTCACCTGCAGCCAGCTGCAGGCGATGTACAACGGCGATCAGAGTCGCAAGCAGGTGCTGATCGAGCATGGCTTCCGCCTGCCCAGCGCCGCCGACAACCGACCGCTCAAGGCGGAGGAGTTCTGGCAGAAGGCCCGCCAGACGATCTTCGTGAGTGCCACCCCCGGCGCCTGGGAGCTGCAGCGCAGTGAGGCGGCGGTGGTGGAGCAGGTGATCCGTCCCACCGGGGTGCTCGATCCGATCGTGGAGGTGCGACCCATCGCCGGGCAGGTGGATGATCTGCTGGGCGAGATCCGCAAGCGGGCCGACAGGAAGGAGCGGGTGCTGGTGACGACACTCACCAAACGGATGGCCGAGGATCTCACCGATTACCTGGCTGAGCATGGCGTGCGTGTGCGCTATCTGCATTCCGAAATCCATTCGATCGAGCGCATCGAGATCATTCAGGATCTGCGCAATGGCGACTATGATGTATTGGTGGGGGTCAACCTGCTGCGCGAGGGGCTCGACCTGCCGGAGGTATCCCTGGTGGCGATTCTCGATGCCGACAAGGAGGGCTTTCTGCGGGCCGAGCGCTCCCTGATCCAGACGATCGGTCGGGCGGCGCGCCACGTGGACGGGGTCGCCCTGCTCTATGCCGACAACCTCACCGACAGCATGGCCCGGGCGATCGGCGAAACCGAGCGCCGCCGCGCCATTCAGCAGTCCTACAACGAGCGGCATGGCATCACGCCGATGCCGGCCGGCAAGCGTTCGGGCAATGCGATCCTGTCCTTCCTGGAAATCTCCCGTCGCCTCAATGAGGATCAGCTCGAGCGGGTGACGGAGCAGGCGGAGCGCAATGAGGTGCCGCTCGATTCACTGCCGGAGCTGATTCAGCAGCTGGAGGAGAAGATGAAGCTCGCGGCCAGGAATCTGGAATTCGAGGAAGCGGCCAATCTGCGTGATCGCATCAAGGGATTGCGGCAGAAACTGGTGGGCAAGGGCTGATGTCCTGGTCGCTGCCGCGCGTCGTATTGGTCTGCGCCAGCCGCTGCGAACCGCAATGGTTTGAGCAGGCGACTCTGCTGGGTCGTTCTCTGCGGCAGTTCCCGGAAAGCCTGCGGCCGGAAGCCTATCTTCTCCTCAACAACAAGGGCCCCGATGCAACCGGCCTGGCGGCGTTCTACAACCAGGCTATTGATGCGATTGAAGGGGATGCTCTGGTTGTTTTTGTCCATGATGATGTTTATATCCACGATTGGAATCTGGGCTTCACCCTGTCCCAGGCCCTCTGCTTCTGGGATGTGGTCGGTGCAGTTGGCGCCTGCGATGTACCCTATGGCCAGCCCTCCTGGTCCTACGAGATCGGTGCCGATGGGGCGGCATCTCTGAGCACTCAGGTGCGGCGCTCAGGCAGCATCAATCACTTTGATCCAGCCTGCCTGCGGCCTTCCATCTACGGCGAATATCCGCTGCAGTGCGACCTCCTGGATGGCGTGTTTCTGGCGGCGGATCTGCAGCGCCTGCGCCACAAAAATGTTCGCTTTGATCCGCGCTTTCAATTCCATTGCTACGACACTGATTTCTGTTACACAGCCCGCGCCCGGGGCCTGCGGCTGGGCACCTGGCCGCTGCTGCTGACCCACGCCAGTCCGGGGGCGTGGGATCACTCCTGGCTGGCGGCGGCCCGCAGCCTGGAGGCCAAGCTGCGCGGCGACAACGACAGCTGAGGCGATCCCGCCCCCATGGCCCCGGCTCAGACCGGCGCCTCGCTTCCCTCGGCCCGATGCCTGCGCTCCCCCCCCAGCCCGAAGGCGGCATGCACCAGCTGCAGGGCCCTCACCCCCTGTTCCTCGGCGACCACACAGCTGGTGCGGATCTCGCTGGTGGCGATCAGCTCGATGTTGATCCCCTCCCGGGCCAGGCTGCGGAACATGCGCGCCGCCGTGCCGGCGGTGCAGGCCATGCCCGCCCCCACCGCGCTCACCACGGCGATCCCGGGGCCCAGCTCGCACTGCGAGCCGCTCCAGTGGCTCAGCAGCGGCCGCAGCGCCTGCTCGGCCGCCCGCTGGTCATCGCGGCGCAGGGTGAACGTCATGTCGCGGCTGCGTCGATCGCCCTCGCCATGGGTGCGCTCCGACTGCACGATCGCCTGGGGGCTGAGGCCCGCATCGGCCAGGGCCCTGCAGATCGCCGCCGCGGCCCCCGGCCGGTCCGGCACGCGGCGCACCACCACCTGGGCCTGATCCCGGTCGAGGGCCACGCCCCGCACCGCCGGATCATCGCGATCGCAGCTCAGGGCTCCGTTGCGCAGCTGGTTGTCGCCGAGCTCAAAGGCGGCGGCGGCCGCCCGCAGGGCCATCGTCGCCCGCGATCCCTCCACCAGGCAGCTCACCTTCACCTCGCTGGTGGCGATCAGCCGCAGGTTGATGCCCAGCCGCGACAGGGCATCGAACAGCCTGGAGGCTACCCCGGGCCGCCCCAGGATGCCGGCGCCGGCGATGCTCAGCTTGGCCATGCCGGCCTCGCAGTCGATCCGGGCCTCGTCGCCGGCCCCCAGATCCGCCAGCACCCGCTCGCACACCCGCTGGGCCCGCTCCCCTTCGCCGTCGGCGATGGTGAAGGCGATGTCATTGCTGCTGCCCTCCTGGGTGGACTGCACGATCAGATCCACATTCAGCCCCTCTGCCCCCAGGGATTCGAACAGCAGGGCCGCCACCCCGGGACGATCGGGCACATGGGAGAGGGCCAGCACCGTCTGCCCCTGCTCGAGTTCGGCCCCATCCACCGGTTTGCCCAGCTCCAGCCCCTCGCTGCCGATCGGGCGGCGAGCGCCGCTGGTGAGGCGGGTGCCGGGATGCTCACTCCAGCTCGAGCGCACCACCAGCGGCACGCCGTAGTTGCGGGCGATCTCCACCGCCCGTGGATGCAGCACCGCCGCGCCGAGGCTGGCCAGTTCCAGCATCTCGTCGCAACTCACCGTCGGCATCAGCTGGGCATCACTGACCTTGCGGGGATCGGTGCTGAGCACACCGGGCACATCGGTGTAGATCTCGCAGGCCTCCGCCGCCAGCGCCGCCGCCAGGGCCACCGCCGAGGTGTCGGAGCCGCCCCGCCCCAGGGTGGTGATCTCCGGGGTGCCGGCGGTGCCGTTGCTGGTGCCCTGGAAGCCGGCCACCACCACCACCTGTCCATCGCTCAGCAGGCGCCGCAGCCGTTCGGTGCGCACATCGAGGATGCGGGCGCGGCCGTGATGGGATTCGGTCAGGATGCCGGCCTGGGTGCCGGTCATCGACACCGCCGGCACCCCCAGGCTGTGCAGGGCCATCGACAGCAGGGCGATCGACACCTGCTCGCCGGTGGCCAGCAGCATGTCCATCTCGCGCCGGGGCGGATCGCTGCTGATCGCCCGCGCCAGGCTGGTGAGCTCATCGGTGGTGTGGCCCATCGCCGAGACCACGATCACCAGCTCATGGCCCTGGTCGCGGCTGTGGGCGATGCGTCGGGCCACCGCCTGAATCCGCTCCACATCGGCAACGGAGGTGCCCCCGAACTTCTGAACCAGCAGGGCCATTTCCGGATGCCGCCATGGGCTCTCGCAGGCTGAATTATCGGTGCCGCGCCGCCGCCAGCAGCAGGCCATCGCGGAAGGCCTCGCCCGGCTCGCTGCCGCGCTTGAGGGCCATCTCCACCTCCAGCACCCGGCTGAGCAGTTCCAGCAGCTGCGCCGGCGAACGACCGCGGATCTGCTTGCGCATCACGTACACCCGCTTGGGATTGCCGAGGCCGGCGGCCTTGGCGATCACCGCCACATCGGCTTCACCGCGGCTTTCAAGCAGCGCCACCCACAGCCAACCGCGCACCTGGTTGCTCAGGGCGGCCACCAGCCGCAGGGGCGGTTCATGGGCCTCCAGCAGGGCATCCACCAGGGCGATCGCCTCCGCCGGCCGGCCCGCCAGCAGGGCATCACCCACCGCCAGGCCGCTGGTGCTGCGCCCCCCCACCAGGGCCAGCACCGCCTCCCGATCGATCACGCCCTGGCGGTAGAGGGCCAGTTTCTCCAGTTCACTGGCCAGACGGGTGCTGTCGCTGCCGATCGCGTCGGCCAGGGCCTCGGCGGCATCCTCCGCCAGGTTCAGCCCCAGCTCGGCCGCCGTGCGTCGCACCAGGGCCAGCAGGCCGTCGCCATCCCACAGGGCCGGCAGCACGAAGCTCTGCTCCTCGGCCTGCTGACGCAGGGCCTTGGTGGTGCGCAGGCGGGCATCGGGCTTGCCGGGGCTGCACAGCAGCAGGTGGCAGTCGGCGGCGATCAGCGGCAGGCTCGCCTCCAGCTGGGCCGCCAGCTCGGCCGGGCAGGCCTGGCAGAAGGGACTGCGCTGCAGCACCACCACCCGGGCGCCGCCACTGAACGGAGGCGTCCGGGCCTCCTCCAGGGCCTGGGCCGCCTGGGCTGCGTCGTTGCCATCGAGGCGGCTGACATTGATCGTGGCCCAGAGCGGATCGGCCAGCTTCTCCACCAGCCCCTCCACGGCCCGATGGCGGGCTGCCTCGTCATCGCCCCAGAGCAGGTGGATGGGCATGGTTCAGGGCGCTGGGGAGGGTGGCGCTGGGGAGGAGATGGCGCTGGGGGCGGATGGCGCTGGGGGCCGTGGCGCTTGGACGGTGCCTCTGTGGGCGATGGCTTTGTGGACCGTGGCGCCTTGGCAGGGGAGCAGCCGGGAGAGGGGCGCCGTGGCGGTTGCTGGGGGTGGGCCCGGCTGCGCTGCCGCCATGTTGCTTCAAGCCCGGGGCCCGCTGCTGCCGCCGGTTCCGGCCGCGCTGCTGCAGGGGGGCTGGCGCTGGGATGCACGGCAGCAGGCTGCGGCAATGCCCCTGCAGGGGGCACGATCAGGCCGGGGCAGCAGGGCCGCTTGCAAGTGCCGGTTGCGCCCGTTGTCCGCCACGCCGGCATCATGCCTGGGCCTCAGCATCCCAGGCGCGGCAAGCAGCGGGTTGCCCCCTGCGCTTCGGCCACAGCCCTGGCGCTGAGCCTGAATCAGCCTTGGCCAGGGCAGAATCGAGGCTGTCGAGGGGCCCGATGCAGGACCATCCGATCTTTGCGGAGAGCCTGCGCCGGATCCGGGCGTTGCTGGCCGAGCGGGCTGCGGCCGATGCCGCCATGGCCGCCCAGCTGCAGAGGCTGGCGCCGCCGGAGCGGGAGGTGCTCGAGCGCTGCATCCACAGCAGTGGTGATGTTTCGATCGCGCTGGATCTGGTGTTTGCGCCGGCGGCCGCCGCTCGGCGGCCTGCGGCCGGGCTGCCGGCGCTGGCTGCGGCGCCGGCGCCGGCGGTCACTGAGCGGCGGCCGGAGGCCGGCGCCTGTGGGCTGGCGCTGGAGGCCCTGCAGGCCGGCGCCCCGATCCTCACCGACACCGCCATGGCCGCCGCCGCGGTGGCCTCGATGGCGCGGCGCAGCTTCGCCAATCCGGTGCACTGCCTGCTCGACTGGGCCCCGGCCGTCGCCCCCGCTGGCGGTACGCGCAGCGCCGCCGCTGTCGACCCCGCCTGGAGCGCACTGACGGCAACCGGTCCGGCGCCGCTGGTGCTGATCGGCAGCGCCCCCACCGCCCTGGAGCGGCTGCTGGAGAGGGTGGCGGACGGTGGGGTGGCCCCCACGTTGCTGATCGGCATGCCGGTGGGGTTTGTGGGGGTGGCGGAAGCCAAGCGGCGGCTGGCCGCCAGCGGCCTGGCTCAGATCCGCCTGGAGGGCAGCCGCGGTGGTGCCGCCCTGGCGGCGGCGGCGCTCAATGCGCTGCTGCGCCGGGCCTGGCTGGATCAGGCGGCCCGGTCGCTCTGAGCCGGCGGCGCCGCCGGGCTGGTGGTGATGCCCACGGCCACATGGCTGTTGGCCTCGATGTGATCCAGCACCTGACGCGCCCGCAGCACCACCGGCGCCGGCACCCCGGCCAGGCGCGCCGCCTCGATGCCGTAGCTGCGGCTGGCGCCGCCACGGATCACCCGATGCAGGAACAGCAGCGCATCGCCCGTCTGCTCCACCAGCACCTGGGCATTGCCCACCGTCGGCAGCAGCGAGGCCAGCTCATTGAGCTCGTGGTAGTGGGTGGCGAAGATCGTGCGGGCGCCGATGCCGCCGTTGTGCCGATCGGCCAGATGCTCGGCCACCGCCCAGGCGATCGAGAGGCCATCGAAGGTGGCGGTGCCGCGGCCGATCTCATCGAGCAGCACCAGGGAGTGTTCCGTGGCGTGATGCAGGATGTTGGCGGTCTCGGCCATCTCCACCATGAACGTGGACTGCCCCGCCGCCAGATCATCGCCGGCCCCGACCCGGGTGAAGATGCGATCGGCGATCCCCAGCCGCGCCGAACGGGCCGGGATCCAGCTGCCGAGCTGAGCCATCAGCTGCAACAGCCCCGCCTGGCGCAGATAGCAGCTCTTGCCGCTGGCATTGGGGCCCGTCAGCACCAGCAGATCGGGGGCTTCCCGGTTGCCCCGGCCCAGGTGCAGATCATTGGCGGTGAAGTTCTTCTCCACCAGCAGCTGCTCCACCACCGGATGGCGGCCGGCCTCGATCACCAGCTCGCGATCGAGGCTCAGCTGCGGACAGCAGTAGCCCTCGGTGGCGGCCACTTCAGCCAGGGAGGCCAGGGCATCGAGCTCGGCCACCAGCCGCGCGGCTTCCCGGATCGCGGCGGCCCGTTCGCCCACCCGTGATCGCAGGGCGGTGAACAGCTCCAGTTCCCGCTGGACGGCGGCGGCGCGCAACTGCAGGATCTGGCCCTCGCGCTGCTTGAGCGCCGGGGTCACGAAGCGCTCCTCATGGGTGAGGGTCTGGCGGCGGATCCAGTGATCCGGCACCGACGTGGCCCGGGCCCGGCTCACCGCCAGGAAATAACCGAAGCTGCGGTGGTATTGCAGGCGCAGGTTGGGATTGCCGCTGGATTGCCGTTCGAGCGACTCCTGTTGCGCCAGCCAGCTGTCCTGATCGTCGAGGTGGTTGCGCAGGCCATCGAGCCGGGCGTCGACGCCATCGTGGATCAGCCCCCCCTCGGCGAGGCTCAGGGGCGGCGCCTCCACCAGCTGATGGCGGATGTGGCCGGCCAGCTCGACCAGGGCGGGCCAGGGTCGGCTCAGGGCCTGCAGCGGTGGGCTGAGGGCCTCGGCCAGCAGGGCGGCGAGCCGGGGCAGGCGCTCGAGGCCATCGGCCAGGGCCACCAGATCGCGGGGGGAGGCGCTGCCGGCGCCGGCGCGACCGGCCAGCCGCTCCAGATCGCCCATCGGTCGCAGCAGGCGCCGCAGCGACTGGCGCAGCGGCCGCTGGTCCACCAGCTCGCTGACCGCCCCCTGGCGTTGCCGGATCGCGGTCAGGTCGACCAGGGGCGCCTCGATCCAGCGGCGCAGGCAGCGACCACCCATGGCGGTGGCGGTGCGATCGAGGGCCCAGAGCAGGGAACCGTGCTGGGAGCCCCCGAGCTGGGTGCGGGTGAGTTCAAGGTTGCGGCGGGTCTGGGCATCGAGCACCAGTTGATCGCCCGCGAACCAGACCGTGGGCGGCTCCAGCGGTGCCGGCTGGGTGGATTCCAGGTAGCTGAGCAGACCACCGGCGGCCCTCATGGCCAGGGGCAGCTCCGCCAGGCCGAGGCCATCGAGGCTGGCGAGGCGGAAATAGCGCAGCAGGCAGGCGCGGGCCTCGGGTGCCTCGAAGGGGGTGCGAGGCAGGGCGGTGAGCCGGCGCCCGTCCGGACACCAGGCGGGGCCGCCCTCGTGGCCGCAGGGCTCCGGCCGGTTGGCGAGGGCGGGGTGGTCGGCGGGCTGGCTCGGTTCGCCATCCCCGGCGGCGAAGGGGCCGATCACCTCGGCGGCCTCCAGCTGCAGCAGCTCCTGATGCAGGGCCCCCTCACCCAGGCGTTCGCTGACCCGGAATTCACCGGTGCTGATGTCGGCCACGGCCAGCCCCCAGCGGCGCGGACCGCCGGCGCCGGCGGCGGCGAATACGACGGCACAGAGCCAGTTGTTGCGCCGTGCTGCCAGCATCCCCTCCTCCAGCACCGTGCCGGGCGTGAGCACCCGGGTGATCTCCCGGCGCAGCAGGCCACCCCGGCTCGGTGTGGTCTCCAGCTGATCGCAGAGGGCAACGCTGAGGCCCTGGCGCACCAGTTCGGCGCAGTGGCGCTCGGCGGCATGGAACGGGATGCCTGCCATCGGCACCCGGCCGATCCCGCGGCCGGCCTCTTTGCCGGTGAGGGTGAGCTCCAGCAGGCGCGACAGCAGGATCGCGTCCTCGAAGAAGAACTCATAGAAATCACCCAGCCGGTAGAGCAGGATCCGCTCGGGATGGGCGGCCTTCAGGTCCACGTAGTGGCGCAGCACCGGCGGCAGGGCGGCCGGATCCACCAGGCTGTGGTGATGCCAGCGGGGCAGATCGTCCCGGGGAGCGGCTGTGGCGGCATCCGCCGACGGCGCGGGGCCAGCGGCGGCGAGGCCCGAGGCGGCGGCACCTGAGGCGGCGGGGCCTGAGCTGTCGGGGTCTGCGCTGTCGGCCAGGACCGAGGGCGCCGGCGGTGCCGCGGCGGGCGGCGGCGCGGGCGGGCGGCGGCGGCGCGGGCGGGCGGCGGCGGCCCGCTCGAGGGCGGCGGCATCGAGATCGGGGCCGGCGCCCTCAGGGGCGGCCGGCGAGGCGAGGGGAGCCGGCGCGACGCCTGCAGATGCTGGGCCAGCCGCCGATATGGCCGCTGGCGACAGGCCCGCCGGCGAGGGGGTGGCTGGCGAGGGCGCAGCGCCATCGGGGCGATCGGCGCCGGTCGGCTCGGAGGGCGCCGGAAACAGATCGCCCTGCCGGTTGCCGGCGGTGTCGAGGCTGGCTGTCAGCGAGAGCTGCTCGGCGCTGGTGCGGGATCGCGCGCTGGCGCGGCTCATGGCGCTGCCGGTGGGGGCTGGCATGGTAGGACCACTCCAGTGGTGGGGTCCGGTGGGGAGACCGGACCCCACCATCCACCGGCTCGGCGCCGCCACGCCCGCACCACTGCCCACTGCCCACTGCCCACTGCCCACTGCCCACTGCCCGCCGCCGTCGAGCGCAGCCGAGCGAGGGGGCGAGTGAGGGGGCGAGCGAGGGGGCGGGGACAGGGCTACCTCAAGATCGGGTTTTCAGCCCGGAGCAGGTGCTGAGCGACGCGCTGCCGTGGGATCGAGCGCTGGCGACGCTGGAATCTCCGCAGCAGACACAGCCCTGGGGCGGGACTTTCAGGCAGCCCCGGGGCCGGGGACTATCGACAACGTCTGAACGTGTGAACGTGTGAAGGATGGCCGGGGGCGCCGGCCGGCCGCCGGGGACCCCATGGGAAGATGGATCCGACGGTCCGATCCCCACCGCGGATCCCACCGCCCCCGGAGCCCGGCACCTGTGCGGTGCCTCGGGCTGTTGCCATCGCTGCCCCCCATCGGTTGCAGTCCGGTGCTTTCCCGGTGCCTTACCCCGTCGGGGCATCCGCGCCGATCCTCCCCTGAGGTCTTCCCGTTCCCACCATGCAGATTCTCAACACGCTCACCGTTCTGGCTCTGGTGGTGCTCTCCTTCGCCTTGATCGTGGCGGTGCCCGTGCTCTACGCCAGCAGTGAAGACAGCGGCCGCTACAATCGTCTGATCCTGCTGGGCAGTGCCGCCTGGGTGGCCCTGGTGCTGCTGAACTGGGGTCTCAGCGTCTTTGTGGTCTGAACTCTTGGCTGTCTTCGAGGGGCGTTTTCACGAGGCGGCGAGCCTGCGCATCGGCGTGGTGGTAGCCCGCTTCAATGATCTGGTCACCGACAAGCTGCTGCGGGGTTGCCTCGACTGCCTCAGCCGCCATGGCATCGATGTGGGCCCCGGCAGCGCCCAGCTCGATGTGGCCTGGGTGCCGGGCAGCTTCGAGATCCCGCTCGTGGCCCAGCGGCTCGCCGCCAGTGGCCGGTACCAGGTGCTGATCACCCTCGGTGCCGTGATCCGTGGTGATACCCCCCACTTCGACGTGGTTGTTGCCGAGGTCAGCAAGGGGGTGGCGGCCGTCAGCCGCAGCAGTGGGGTGCCGGTGATCTTCGGGGTGCTCACCACCGACACGATGCAACAGGCCCTGGAGCGGTCCGGCATCAAGAGCAATCTCGGCTGGAGCTATGGCCTGCAGGCGATTGAGATGGGCAGCCTGATGGCAACCCTGCCCGGCTGAGGCCGCCCGGGATCCCCCCGCCAGCCTGCGGTCGGGCCGCTGCCGGGCCCGCCGTGCCGGCTCTGCCCAGAGCGGGCAGCCCAGATCGGTCAGACCGGGCCGATCTGCCCGGTCCGGTCTGTCCACCAGCCGATGCGTCCGCCCGGGGCAGGCCAGCCCCGGGCGATGCCTCCAGCAGCAGCCGACAGGCGAACCGGGCACGGCCGGGCTGGTCGTGCCCGGCTGTTGTCGATCCCAGCCAGGAGCATTCGATCCTGAGCCGGAGGCGGCGCTGCGATGCATTCCTGGCCAGGGCACGGTCGGCCCCAGGCCACTGCCGGCCTGCGGGCAAGCGGGGCACACCCAGGGCTGATTCAGGCTCGGCGCGAGGGCTGCGGCCCAAGCGCAGGGGTCAACCCGCTCCTGGCAGCGCCTGGGGATGCTGATGCCCAGGCATGGTGCCGGTGTCGCGCACGACTGGCGCAACGCAACCGGCACGTTGACGCGGCCCTGGGGGCACACCGAATACCTGCAGGCTGGGGGGATTAGGTTCGAGGCATCCTCCCTGGGCTGTGATGGCTGATCGTTCCACCCCGGATCCGAATCCGAGCGCGTCGGTGCGGCGGCTCACCCAACTGGCCGATGCCCTCGGCTGCCGCCGCTATCTGGAGATCGGTGTCAATCAGGGGAATACGTTTCTGGCCCTGGCGATCGAGGAGCGGGTTGGAGTGGATCCGCAGCTGGCATTCGATTGGCAGCGCCATGATGGCCGCGATGGGATTGAACTGCATGCCTGCAGCAGCGATGAGTTCTTCGCCGCATTGTCCGCTAAGCAGCATTTCGATCTGATCTTTATCGATGGTCTGCACACCTATGAGCAAACATACCGCGATATTCTCCATGCTTTGCTCCACAGCCATCGCCGTACGGTCATCCTGATCGATGACACCCTGCCGAGCGATGTGTTCTCCACCATGCGCGATCAGCAGGCCTGCATCGAGGCGCGCCACCGCGTCAGCGGCGTTGTTGATGCCAGCTGGCATGGCGATACCTACAAGGTGCTGCCCCTGCTGACGGTGTTCCACCCGGATCTGCGCCTGCTCAGCCTCGTCGATGGCGGCAATCCCCAGACCCTGCTGTGGCGTCCGCCGCTGCCCCAGCCCGAGGATCCGCTGCGCACCCTGCAGGCGATGGCCGCCGTGCAGAACCTGGCCGCGGCCGATTTCCTCTGGCTGCTGACCAATCTGCAGCTCTGGAACCCCGTGTCAGAAGCGGAAGGGCTGGCCACCCTGCTGCAGGACCTGGGCGTTGGCTGAAAACCGCCGCCGTGCACCGCCTTGGTCCATCAGCACGGCGCCCGGGGCAGGCCGGCAGCCAGGGCTGATTCAAACTCGGCGCCAGGGCTGCAGCCCAAGCGCAGGGGTCAACCCGCTCCTGGCAGCGCCCGGGGATGCCGATGCCCAGGCATGGTGCTGGTGCCGCGCACGACTGGTGAAACCGGCGCGTTGAAGCGGCCCCGGGCTGGCAGCCGCTTTGCGGCGCTGGCTGGCCCTGTTGATCCGGCTGGCGCCCTGGCGCCGGCTTCAGGGCATGCTGGCTTCAGAGCGCGGCGGGGTCGGCCTCGAGGCGTGCGCAGATCCAGGCGGCACTGGCCGGAGCCAGCAGCACCCCGTTGCGGTAGTGACCGGCCGCCAGCAGCAGCCCGTCACCCAGATCCTGCAGCAGCGGCGCCGGCTGCCCCGCCGGTCGTGCCCGCAGCCCCTGCCAGCGGCGCCGTTCACGGGCCCGCAGCAGCCAGTCGGGGGCATCGCCTTCCAGCTGGCGCAGCCGCTCCAGGGCCAGGGCGGAGGCGGTGCAGCCCGGCTCCAGGGTCGCCCCCAGCCACAGGCTCGGCTCCTCAGCCGCCGCCGCGGGCCGCTGGATCAGGTTGATCCCCCGCCAGACCACCGCCCCTGGCCAGTTCAGCGGCCGCCGCTCACCGCCGGCTTCCCCACCGGCCTGGTCCTGCGGCGCCAGCACCAGTTCCAGGGCCTGGCCCAGCACCGGCTGCAACGGCGCCGGCAGCGGGATCAGGGGCCGATCAGGCGGGATCAGGGCGGTGCTGCCGAGTCCGGCGCTGATCACCACCCGCTCGGCGCTGAGGCGTTCGCCGCTGGCCAGCAGCGCCTGCCAGCCCTCCCCGCGGCGCTCCAGCCGCTCCACCCAGCCGCCCTGGCTCTCCAGCCCGGCCGCCTCGGCATCGGCGCGCAAGGCCTGCAGGGTCGCGATCGGATCGAGCTGGGCATCGCCATGGCTGAGCAGACCGCCCAGGGCCGCCCGCGGCGGCGGCGGCCAGAGCCGCTCCAGCTGGCGGCGCCCGATCGACTCCAGGCTGCCCGGGGGCCGGTGTGGATCCCGCAGCAGCGCCTGCTGCTGCTCGAGTTCGCTGTCGCTGGCGGCGAGCAACAACAGGCCGGGCCGCCAGGGAATCGGCCGGCCGCGCTCGCTCAGCTCCTGGCGCCAATGCTGCCAGAGCAGCAGGCTCTGCTGACGCAACCGCCAGGCCCGGCCGCGGCTGCGCTGGGACACGCCCGCCATCAGCACGCCCAGGGCGGCCTCGCTGCCACAGCTGCGGCGGGGATCGTCGTCAGCGGGCGCCGCGCGGGCGCCGCGGGCATCGATCAGCCGCACCGCATGGCCGCGCTGGCACAGCAGCCAGGCGCAGGCTGTGCCCACCAGCCCGGCGCCGATCACCAGCACGCTGCGCCCGGGCCTGGAGGGGCTGGAGGCCCTGGAGGCCCTGGCGGCGCTCAGCGGATCGCTGCCGGCAGGGGCTGGCACCAGGGGTGCGCCGGCGCTCAGAGCTGGCGTCAGATGTCAGACCTGCTTGAGCTCGATCTTCACCGCTTCCGGCAGGATCTGGGCGTAGCGACCGAAGCCGCTGGCCACCTTGATGTAGGCCTTGCGCAGGGCATCGCCGTCCTGGAGGCGGGCCGCTTCATCGAGGTCGGCCAGGGCGGCCTTGAGGGCGCTGGCGCGCTTGTCGGCCTCCGGCCGATCGGCGCTCAGCAGCAGCTTGTTGATGTACAGCATCTCGCGGCTCACCTCCTGCATCGGGCCGTGGAGCAGGTTGCGCGTGAAGACCCAGTTGCGGGCATTGACCAGGGACGCGAGTTCCGGCAGGCGATCCCGAGCCGCCAGGAATCCCTCCGCCTGATGGGTGATCGCCGCCAGGTCGGTGGCGCTGATCGCGGTGGCCGCCGTGGTTCTGGACTGGGCCGGAGCGGCGAGCAGCGAGGCCCCCAGGGCCACCGTGAGCACCAGCATCAACAGGGAGCGCAGGCCGCGGGCCAGGCCGGCGGCTGCCTGGGCCAGCGGGCCCCGGACGGAGGTGGGCAGGGAGCGCAGGGCCATGGTGCGTAGCGGGCGGTGCGGTGGTCGGACTGTACCGACCCCGCTGCGCTGCAAGCCGCGCAGTGTTGCCGCTCGTAAGACGCCCCGGCCCGGGCCTGTGCCTTCCGGTGCCACAGCGCAGAATGCGGGGACATGCCCGGGTCGATGTCCACCGCCATCCTGCAGATGATCTGCCCGGATCAACCGGGCCTGGTGCGCGAGCTGTCCGGCTGGGTGGCGGCCAACGGCGGCAACATCGTCCATGCCGACCACCACAGCGATCCGGGAGCGGGCCTGTTCCTCAGCCGGATCGAGTGGCAGCTGGCCGACTTCGGGCTGCCGCCGCAGGCGATCGCCCCCGCAGCCCTCGCCCTGGCCGGGCGGCTCGGTGGCGCCTGCCGGGTGAACTTCGCCGATCAGCGCCCACCGGTGGCGATCTTCGTGAGCCGGCAGGACCACTGCCTGCTCGATCTGCTCTGGCGCACCCGCACCGGTGAGCTGCCGATGCAGGTGCCGCTGGTGATCGCCAACCATCCCGATCTGGCACCGATCGCCGCCGAATTCGGGGCCCGCTTTGAGCTTGTGCCGATCAGCAACGCCAACCGCGCCGAGGCGGAGGCCCGGCAGCTGGAACTGCTGGCGGAGCACGGCATCGAGCTGGTGATCCTGGCCAAGTACATGCAGGTGCTCAGCGCCGACTTCCTCCACCGCTTCGATCCACCCGACGCCTTCCACAAGGTGATCAACATTCACCATTCCTTCCTGCCGGCGTTTCAGGGCGCCCAGCCCTACCACCGCGCCTGGGAGCGGGGCGTCAAGCTGATCGGCGCCAGTGCTCACTACGTCACCGAGGAGCTTGATGCCGGGCCGATCATCGCCCAGTCGACCGTGACGGTGAGCCATCGCGATGAGGTGGCCGATCTGATCCGCAAGGGTCGTGATAACGAACGGCTGGCCCTGGCCCGGGCGGTGCGGCTGCATCTGCGTGGCCAGGTGATGGTCTACCGCGGGCGTACGGCGGTGTTCGAGTGAGCGCCTCCAGGACCGCCTTCACCCGCGCCTCAGTGAGCGCCGCCCCGTGGCTCGCGCGCCTGGATGCCCATCGGCCGCCGCAGGCTGATCCCCTT
>Ga0172376_10003536_pt1 | contig 18420 bp, 14 predicted proteins | sample Lak35m_FD_121114 | JGI IMG/M metagenome (GOLD analysis project Ga0172376, IMG submission 121114) | Freshwater microbial communities from Kabuno Bay, South-Kivu, Congo - kab_092012_35m | ecosystem: Environmental > Aquatic > Freshwater > Lake | place: Democratic Republic of the Congo: South-Kivu... | reverse complement strand
GAAGACAGGCCACTGCCCGAGAGACCCTGACTCCGAGGAGCTCGGTCGGTTCGCCCTTCCTCCCGGGTTCGCACGCCAGAAGGCGTACGCCACATCGGCAGCGTGCGAATGCGGTCATGCGTACTCGTCGTGGCGCACGCTTTCCAGCGTGCGAATGCGGCTCTGCGTACCGGAAGACAGGCCACTCCCCGAGAGGCCCTGACTCCGAGGAGCTCGGTCGGTTCGCCCTTCCTCCCGGGTTCGCACGCCAGAAGGCGTACGCCACATCGGCAGCGTGCGAAAGGGACAGGCACCGTTTGCGGTCACGTGCTGTGGAACTGCTGCGTCGGCGAACGCCAACGGAGCCAGTCCCTGGGTGGAAGCGCGACGTCGTCGCTCCACCTACGCAGGACCTGCTCCAGCGCAGCGTCGGCTTTTCTGGGGCGGCTCATCCGGCTCGGCTATTCAGGGCGGCGTGGGCGCTCGGGGCGTGGCCCGCCCTCACTGAATCCCGGGCCGCCCTCGGGGCCGGGACCGGCGCCGGGCCGCGGGCCAGGCCGTGGACCACGACCGGGCATGCCGCCCTGCAGGCGCTGCATGAACTCGCCGGCGAATTTCTCGAGCTCCGTGCGGTCGAGCTTGCCGTCGCCATCAGTATCGAACGTCATGGCACGCTCGACGAACCGCTCGGGTGAAGGGCCACCTTCCGGAGGCGGCCTGCGCTCGCCCGGGGAGGCACCGTCTCGGGGTGGCGGACCTTCTCGCGGCGGACCGTCACGCGGCGGACCGCTCTCTTCGCCGGGTCGGGGTGGTGGACCACGGAATTCACCCTCGCGGGGCGGCGGCCCGCGAAACTCGCCATCACGCGGCGGTGGTCCCCGGAAGCCGCCTTCTCCGCGTGGCATCGGCGGCGCCGGCGGGCGAAACTCGTCGTGATCGATCCGGCCGTCGCTGTTCCGGTCGGCCTTCGCGAGATTCGCCGACGCGTTCTTGATCTCTTCGGCATCGAGTTCGTGATCGCCGTTCACGTCGAGGGCCGCGCGGATGGCATCGCCGCGACCGGGTGGCGGTGGTGGCGGGCCATCCCGGCCCTCGGGCGGCTGCGCATGCGCGAGCATCCAGCCGACGGAGGCGACCGCCACGAGCGTGGCGGCGATCAGGGAGCGGGAGCGGTCGTGGCGTGTCATTCCAGAATCCTCAGGACGTCGTTCTTCTTGATCGCCCGCGTGCGCGGACCGGTTTCAAACTCCACGTGACAGTCGAGCAGCATACCGAGCGCGGCATCGGCGGGCACATCGATCGTCGCGGTGACGGTGTTGCCTTCGCGCTCGATCGCCACGGCCTCGTAGGGGCCGAACTGCACCCACGACGGCCGATCCGCCGGAATCGGGCCGCGGGTCGCGCGACGTGGATCGATGACGAGCGTGATCTCCCGCCGGCCGCCGCGGGCGACATGCCCCGGCCGCACCTCGGCGATCACCGCCTCCATCCGACTCTCCCCCTCGGCGTTGTCCTCGATCGCCCCGGTGCCCATGCGACGGAGGCCGCGATTGTTCGCGGGCTCCGGCACTCCGCGATACCCGCCGATCACGTAGGGGAATCGGCCCGGGGTCACGTGGTAGTGATATCCCCGCGTCGCATCCTCGTGGCCGTTGCAGACGTCGAGCGCCACCGCACCGGTCAGATCACGGGCCATCACGCCCTGTGACTCGTATGGCCCGTGAATCGGAAACCCGTCGAAGGCGAATCCGATCACCGGGGAGTGCCCCGTGCCATCGTCGGCGAACGGGCTTTTCACACAGGTCGGGTACTTGTGGTAGTGGTACACGCCGGTTTCCTGCGGATGGCCGCAGCAGCTGTCGAGCCACACCTCGGAGTAGCCCTCGACCGCGTTCATCCCGCCCTGCTCGAACGGGTTGAAGAACACCACGCCGTTGAGCGCCACGCCGATCGGCCCCATCGGCAGCCGCGTGATCTCCTCGGCCTTCCGGGGCTCGAGCGGCAGTCGGAACGTGAACTGCTGCACGCGGATCGTGTTCGGGTTGCCGCTGTTGGGAAACGTGGCGGTCGGATGATTGGGCCACCCCTGGCTCTCGATCACGAGAAACCCGGGCTCGTGCCGCAGCCGCACCTCGTCCGTGCCGTCCTTGTTGGAATCGCTCTGGTGGTACGAGAAGAGATCGACCGACCGCGGACCGTCACGAAACAGGTACCGCGGCTTCGTGTGGCCCGGCTCGAGCAGCCACCGCCCACCGAGCATCTCGGGCTCGGAAGCGATCGCCGCCCCGGCACACCCGGCCCACGCGACGGTCATCCACGCGACGATTCGCATCGAGATCCTCTTCCTCGGCTCTTGAACGGGGCGCCCACGAAAAGGTTCCGTTTCAACGGCCACGGAGCCCGCCGTCGAGGTGCCCTGCAGGCCGGCGGCAGGACGCTTCGTCAGGCGGTATCATCCTGCGGGGCGCGGTCGGCGGACGGGTGTCCGCGGGACCGCGCATCAGGCGGACCGAACGACTCCCTCTCCAAGAGGTCAGACCATGACGAGCCTCATCACGTCCTTCCGGATGACGTCCTACCGGATGACGTCCTTCCGGCCCGGCATTCTCTTCCTGCACGGTGCCCTCGCCGTGCTGCTCGCGTCGGCCACGCCCGCCGGGGCTGCCGACCTCGCCGTCGGTTCGCCCGCACCCGTCTTCTCCGCACTCGACGACACCGGCGCCACCTGGAAATCCTCCGACCATGTCGGCAAGGGCATCCTCGTCGTCTACTTCTACCCCGCCGACATGACCGGAGGCTGCACGAAGCAGGCGTGCGGCTTCCGCGACGACATGAAGAAGCTGCGCGAGAAGGGCGTGACGGTCGTCGGCGTGAGCGGCGACTCGGTCCGCAACCATCAGCTCTTCAAGAAGGCCCACACTCTCGACTTCACACTCCTCGCGGACACGGAGGGCAAGGTCGCCGAGGCATTCGGCGTGCCCGTCACCCTCGGCGAGAAGGTCGTCTCGGCCGAGATCGACGGCAAGACCGAGCAGCTCGTTCGCAACGTGACGACGAAGCGCTGGTCGTTCGTGATCGACACCGACGGCACGATCGCGCTGAAGAACACCGAGGTGGACGCCGCCAAGGACAGCCAGGCGGTCCTCGCGTTGCTCGCCTCGCGGATCGCCCCCACGGCCGCGAACGTCACCTACGGGCCGCTCGAGCGGCAGGTGCTCGACTTCTGGCAGGCGAAGTCCGACTCGCCCACGCCGGTGGTGATCTGCATCCATGGCGGCGGCTGGAATGGCGGCGACAAGGGCAGTTATGCGAAGGGCGTCAAGGGGTTGCTCGACGCGGGCATCTCGGTCGTGGCGATCAACTACCGGCTCATGCGGCAGGCCAACGAGCAGAAGGTCATGCCGCCGGTCAAGGCGCCGCTCGAGGATGCGGCGCGGGCGGTGCAGTTCGTCCGGTCGAAGGCGGCGGAGTGGAACATCGATCCCGATCGCATCGGGGCGACCGGCGGCTCGGCAGGCGGCTGCTCGTCGCTCTGGCTCGCCTTCCACGACGACATGGCCGATCCCTCGAGCAGCGACCCGGTCGCCCGCCAGTCCACCCGGCTCACGTGCGCCGCCGTCAACGGCGCGCAGGTGTCGCTCGATCCCAGGGAACTCCGCGAGTGGATGCCCAATTACACCTACGGCGCCCACGCCTTCGGACTGCCCGACCTCGAGACGGTGGAGAAGGAGCGTGGCCGGATCGCCAGCTGGATGGCGGAGTATTCACCGATCAACCACGTCTCGAAGGACGATCCGCCGATCGGCCTCTACTACGGCGGCGTGGTCGGAGCCAAGAAGGGCGAGGTGCACAAGGACCCCACGCACTCGCCGATGCTCGGCCTGCTGCTCATGGAGCGGCTCGGCAAGGAGGGCGTCGAAGGACAGTTCCATTCGAGCACGACGCCGAACGAAACCTACCCGAACGCCCACGCCTTCCTGATCGAGAAGCTGAAGAAGTGACGCGTCGCCGAGCCCTGTCGCGTGCCCGTCAGCCGATCTCCGGCACAGGTTCGGCCGGAAATGCGTCCCGCCAGATCTCTCGATAGTCGGCGACGAGTCCGTGGCGCGTGATTTCCCGATGCAACCGCCGGAGGTCGATCTCGTCTCGATTCTCCCGGAGCACCATAGCCGCATCGGCCCGATCGATGATGCGGCCCGCCTGGAGCTTGATCACCACAAGGTCGTCCGGCCGCACGACACGCACATCGCCGCCAGGGCCGGCGAGCGGCCAGGGCACGGCCCTCTGCACCGCTTCTCGCTGGAAGCTGCTCGCCACGAGCAGGACATCGAACTGAAACGGGAGCAGGGCGTCAGCAGGGTGGAATGTGAACTGGGCGATGGCCTGTCCATCAATGACCCGGAGCGCGGGCGAGTGGCGCGGCCGGAATCCCGCCGCGATCAGCGCGGCAAGCAGTTCGTTGAATCGTCCTTCGTCAGTGGCGACGAGCACGTCGGCGTCGCGGGTGTAGCGGGCGTGTCGCCAGGCCGTCAGGGCCATCCCGCCGATCACGGCCATCGGCACATCAACCATCCCCAGCGCATCCCACCCGGCGCGGAGCGTGGCGACGACGCCCTCACTTGGCATGGGATTGCTCTGCGGATCGACAACGGGCGAGCATCCGCACCTTCACCGCCAGCGACTCTGCCGCGCGGCGATCGAGCCATTCCTCGGCGGCCCGGCGGGCGGCGGCTTCATCGCCAGGATGACGCCGCCGAAAGCCCTCGAAGACGAGACGGTCACCCTCGTCCACCATGTGCGCCCAGAGCCGCACGCGGTCCGCGGGCGAGAGGTGGCCGATACCAGGGGGCGCCTGGTCTGGAGGTGGGATCAACTGCGATGACGCCATGACCGAATGGTACAGAAAGAAAGTGGTGCCAGCCACGTGCCAGCCTCTCTCTGCCGGTCTCCGCGCGGTGCCTGTCCCTTCTGCCTGCACCCGCTGCAAACCGCGCGGGTGCTTCAGCGGGTCGGGCGGGCGGCGTGGGTGTTGATCGCGGTGGCCACCGCGGTCGCGATCTCATCGGCGATGCGACGCTGCTGCGTCACGTCGGCGATGCCGCTGTTGGAGGCGACGATCTTCCCCGCCACGACGGCCGGGTTGAACCCGGCGACCGCGCCGATGGCGAGCGTGCCGGGCGCGCGTCGCCCGCGGTCCGAGCTGTCGACAACGAAGAACGGCCGCCCCCCGGCAGTCGCCGGATCGGAGAGTGCGACATCGATGCCGATCGTCGCGTTGCCCACGCCGAAGCCGATCGCATTGCGGGCGATGCCGCTGCCGTCGTCGAGGTTCACGACTTCGCCGATGAGCCGCCAGCCGTCCGCAGGGGGTGCCGTGGCCTGCGCCCAGAAGACGGCCGGCCAGCCGGCGGCCGCGAGCTCCTCGGCAACCTGCCGGGCGACGGCCACGCCGGGCGGCTCGCTGCGGTCGTAGCCCGTGACGGCATCGACCACCCGCGGCCGTGATGCCAGCAGCGAACGGACTGGCCCCTGCGGAATGACCGACGCCGACTGCTGCCGCAGCTGCTCGGCGAGCGCCGGATCAGCCGTGAACGGCAGGACGTAGATCCGCGCTGGCGGGGTCGCAGGCCAGGTCGCCGCCACCGGCACGGCCTGCGTCTGCGTGGGGCCGAATTGCTGCGCGATCCCGGGCGCCGAAGCCGACGCCGAAAGTGCAACGAGCGGCAGGACACGAAAGATGGACGGCCGGCGCAGACGCATGCGGGAAGGTTCGACATTCCGGTCAGGGAACCTTGAGCGGAGGCGTTCGAAGGCCGAAACTCCGTATCGAGCAAATACTCGGAACACGGCGACTCTCCTGCATGCGGGGTTCATCGTGCGGCTCGTTCTGGTCGGGTGTGTTCGCCGTCGTCGGTGTCACGGGCGGTCTCGTCGTATGCGGCGGTTTCCATACACGCATCCGGCGTCTCGACCAAGACCATGTCGAGTGAATGCCCCGAAGCGCCCTGCTGCCCCGGTTGACCCTTGCAGATGGATCCGGGGTAGTGGCCGGGCCCTCCTCCAACAGCGTCAGATTTGGTGGCACGACCGCCACGAGATCACCCGGCAACGGCTCAGGGCTTTGTGACATGGCGAGCGACGAATCGGGCGATCGCTTCGCGGCCGGGGCCGGGACGCTCATGACGATAGGACGTCGACGTGCGGCGTGGCGGTGGCTCGTCGTCGAGTGGAACTGGCCCGCGGCGGGACTTCTGGCGGCGGTGCTCATCGCGGGCCTGCTGCCGGTGCTTCTCGTTCTCGGGGAGCCGTCCGTCTTTTGGATCGCCCTCCAACTCCCGACCTACCTCGTGCATCAGGCGGACGAGCACGTCGGGGACCGGTTTCGGCCTCATCTCAATGCCCTCCTCGGAACTGAGGCGCTCTCCCGCCCGGCGGCGTTCTGGATCAACTCGGTGGGCGTGTGGGGCGTCGATCTCTTTGCGCTTCTGCTCGCGGTGTTCGCCGACCTCGCGTGGGGCTTCATCGCGATCTACCTGACGCTCTTCAACGCCATCGTCCACGTGCTGGTGGGCGTCATCCGCCGCGAGTCGAATCCTGGGCTTGTCACAGCGGTCGTGCTCTTTCTGCCCGTGGGCGGCATCGCATGGTGGGTGCTCCAGGAGAGAACCACGCTTGGCCCGATCGGCCACCTCGCATGCCTGGCTCCTGTCGTCGTCGAACACGCGATCATCGTGATTTGGGCGCTTCGCGGCCGCTCGGCACCCTCGCGGACCGGTCTCTGAGCCTGCCTGGCGAGTTTGAGCGTCGGTGCCAACGAGTCGCGGCACGATCCGCCGCGCCGTAAAGACCTCCAGACATGCACGTCGGTGTATACTGACGCTATGCTAGAAACGCCGAAGTCGACCCCTGCGTCAACTTTCCCGACACGCGAGAGCGATCCCGCCCACACGGACGACCGTTTGTCGTGGCCCGTCTGGGTCGGCAGGGTCGGTGATCCGCAGCCCAAAGCCGACTACTCCGCACTCACGCCGTCAGAGCGGATTGCCCTTTGCTGGGAAGCGACCAAGCAGGCTTGGGCCCTGAGTGGAAGGGAATGGGATGAATCCGCATTTCGTCGCGATTTTGAAAGCCTTTCGCGACGAGGCGGTTGATCACCTCGTCATCGGCGCGCATGCATTGGCAGCCCACGGACACGTGCGGGCCACGCTCGACATCGATATCTGGGTGAAACCCACGGGCGAAAACGCCGGCCGCACGTGGCGGGCGTTGCAGCGGTTTCGCGCACCGCTTTCCAAGATGAGGCCCGACGATTTTGCCGAGCCACAGGTGCTCTATCAGATTGGCGTGCCGCCGAGTCGTATCGACATCATGACGAGCGTCACGGGGCTCGAGTTTGACGCGGCCTGGCCCAACCGGATCCTGGCGACTTTTGGGGATGTCGTCGCACCGGTACTGGGGCTGGACGACATGCGCACGGCGAAGCGGGCGGCGGGGCGGCTCAAGGACCTCGCCGACCTCGAGGAACTCGGCTGATCGCTGTGCGGTCACCGGGTGAGCTCCAGCGATTCAGCCCTCGATCGCAGCCCGCGAGCACCTCACCACGGAACTCTTTTTCGAGTACGGCTTCACGGGTACCTCCTTTTCGTCTCGATCTGCCGTCCCGCGACCCGGGCCCAGGAGGCCCTCTGGGGTCGCCCGCGGACGGGCCCATGGGCGGCGTGGCGTTTCCAGACCGACCAAGCGGGAACCACCGGTGCCATGGTCCCCTGCCGATTCGTCCCTATTTGCGCCCGATTCGTCCCAATTCGAACCCTGCTGCGTATTCATGGACAGAGCGCTGCCGGCAACATCCCTGCAGCGGCAGGCCCACGAGCGAGCAAATCCCAGGAGAAAAAAGGCTCCGGAGTCCCCTGGAATCCGGGCGGAGAGCCCCGTCCCGCCGTTTTCGACCGCCGTCAACACCTCGCCGGTGCCGCCAACAACAAGCCGCGACTGGCCCCCGCGTCGGCCCGCTACACCAACACGCCCGCCTTCGACCTCTTCCGCGCCTCCTCCGGCCGGCTGACCGCCTCCGACGCCGACGGCGACCGCCTCACCTACGGCATCGTCGGCGGCCGCGTGCACAAGGGCTTCTCCGTCCGCACCTCGCCGCTCGGGACCCTGCGGGTCAACACCGCCACCGGCGCCTACACCTACTCGCCGACGGCCAAGGCCCTGAACGCGGTCCGCCCCGACACGGTCGACGAGTTCCTCACCACCGTCTCCGACGGCTCCTCCACCACGCAGTCCACCTTCCGAGTCCAGGTCGCCCCGGCCGTGTCCAGCGCGCTACCCGCCGTCTTCCGCCTCGGCTCGCTCGCACCCGACAACCCGGAGAACGTCCTCACCGACCTGCCCGCACGCACCGCTGACGCCACCACCACCCGCGTCGCCTCACGGCAGCACTACATCGAGTTCACGCTCGAAGGAGCCACCGACGAGGTCCGTCGCTCCGACCTCTCGCTCTACTCCAACGACCGCCTCATCTCCCTCAGGAAGACACGACTCGTCAAGATCGCCGACGAGGGCGGACGCACCACCTACCGCCTCTTCGGAATCCCCCACGTCTCCAGCGCCAAGGCCACCTTCACATTCGTCGTCAACGGACCCGCCGGCGGCGCGGCCACCACCTGGAGACGAGGGTGACATCGGGGGCTCTCGTCCTGACCGGGCGGCCCGCTTTGTGATCGCACCGCGAGATCGCGGCAACGCCGTCGCTCCTCGTCGGGATCGACTCCGGTTCACCGAGACCCGTCCCGTGGCATCATCCGTCGCCTCTGGGCCCGCCACGAACGCTCCCGCTTCGTTCGATGGAGCATGATCGACGTCGGCCCGTCGCCAGCCCGCGATGCCCCGCGGCGCCCAGCCCTTCTGGTGCGCCCATGCCTGCTACTGGGCGGTCTTGTTGCTCTTCAATCTCCTCGTGGCCACGGCCCTGCAGGAGCCCCAGGATTCGTCCGGTTTCATCCTTCTCGAGATCGTGGCCTGCGCGGTGGCCACGGCCGGAATCCGCGCCGCGTCGAAATCCGACCTGCCACTGCCCCACGCCCTCTTCTTGCGACTGGCTCTCGTCGGCGGGGCGGCATGCGTCAGCGCGGTCCTCGTCACGATCGTCCTGCAGGGCGTGAGCCTCGCAGTCGGATCCGGTGTCCCCACGGCCGCGGAGGTCGCCGCGCGCCTGATGATCACGTTCGCGATGATCGCGCACTGGTGCGCCCTGTACTTCGCCTATCGGCTGCTCGGGGAGCGGGCCACTTCCCAGGACCGTATCCGCGAAGCCGAGGCGCTCATACTTCGTTCGGAGGTCATTCGGCTCCAGGCGCAGACCAACCCGCACTTCCTCTTCAATGCCCTGAACACCGTGATCGCCTGCCGGCACGATCCAGATGCGACGGGAGCAGAACAGCCCCGCCGACGGGCATCGTCTTCGTCACGGCACACGAGGACCGGGCGCTCGACGCCTTTCGGATCGGTGCCGTCGACTACGTGCTCAAGCCGGTGGACCCCGATCGGCTCGCGATCACGATCGACCGGCTGGAGGCACGGTTCGCCGCGCCGGCTCCCGGCACGGCACAGCGTGATGACTCCCCCGACACGGGCACAGCCCCTTCGTCGGACGCGGTCGTGTCGGTGGAGACCGGGCCGTCGGGATCCGTGCCGCAGACGATCCTCGTGGCGCTCGCGGGCATGTCCGGCGTCCAGAAGCTGGGCATCGCCGAAATCGCGTGGGTCGAGGCCCATCGCAACTACACGCTGGTGCAGCTCGTGGACCGCAGGCCGCTCCTCGTTCGCGGCACGATGACCGACTGGGAGTCGATCCTCGTGCCCCCGGCGTTCGGCCGGCTGAGTCGCTCGCTGATCGTGCAGGTGGCCGTGATCCAGTCGCTGCGGTGGCGATCGCGGGATCAGACGCTCGTGTTCTTCGGCGGGATCGACACCCCGCTCCCGCTCGGCCGTGCCGCCACGGCACGGCTCAAGGAACTCCTGCCGCACTGACGCACGCTGCCCGATGCGCCCGCACTGACGATCGATGCCCTGAACCGCTGGACGTTGTCATCGTTTCCCCGTGGCTGTTCAATCTCGAGGTCCCGCGCCGGTCGGCGTGAAAGTCACGCTCGGCGCCCGGGTTCGCGAACCCAAGCGCACACCGGCTCCTTCCGGCCCGGCATCCCGCGACCCTCGACGCTGAGATCCATCCAGCCCCGTGGCTCCTGCGTCTGGCGGTCATAGTCCACATTGCCGACACGCGCAAGCGAAACCACAATGACGGGTATGGCGTCTCTGAGACAGCACCCACCCGGCAATCTCCATCCACTCGCTCGCGAACTGCTGGAGAGCCTCGTTGGCCATTCCGAGGCTGCGCGCGCGGGAGCAGGCCACCCGCGTCCGCGACTGGTATCACCATGTCTTCGCGAAAGCCCCGCCATGATCATCGACCGATCTGTCTACCCCGATGTCGAGCCCCCCACGGCGCTCACGAGCCCGGAAGCCCGGGCAGACTACCTGCACCGGATCTGTGCGGCCTTCGACTTCGGAGTTTTTCCGGAGGAGACCGACTGGGCGACGTTCGCCGGATGGAGAGAGATCTTCGATCGCTTTCCGCTCCCGGATTCACCGGGCTACCACGCCTTTCGCCACTGGTATGGTTGGGAACGGGTGCCCGTGCAAAAACGGCTCGGTACTCCCCCTTGGAAGGTCGCCGATCTGCACGAGGGCCGGGGAGATGGCTGCGAGGAAATGGTGTGACCGCCACGTGGCTTGGATCATCGCGGCCGGCCTGCGGTGGGCCACACGTCCTCCTTCTCGTGACCGAGGGGAAGCCCGGTCATCACGAGAAGGTGACGTCCCGGATCACGATCGGGCCGCCGTGTCTCCCGGAGACCTGCACGGTGAGGACGTTGTCGACGATCGTGATCGGCGCGGCCACGGTGACGTTCTGCCACTGGAGGGCGACACGACCGACGCCGCCGTCGGCGAACTGGCCGCCGCGGAGGGTGCCGGCGTTGCTCGCCCGATTGACGACGCCGCGGTCCTGAGGCGCGCCTCCCGCGGGCACGGGCCGCACCGTCGTCACACGCTCGTTCGTCCGTGGCGGCGCGATGATGACCCGGTCGCCGGGTGATGGCTGCACGCCGTCGAGGGCGCCACTGTTGAAGGTGACTCCCGAAATGACGATCGGCCCCGTGCGCCGGGCGTCGCCGTCGACATCCACCGACAGGCTGTTCCGCACGACCGTCACCGCACCGCCGACCGAAACGCCGCGCCACTGCAGGCCGATGTCGCCGAAGCCGCCATCGGAGAACTGATTGCCCGAGAGGGTGCCGCTGTTGGTGGCCGCATCGAGGATCCGGCCCCGTGCGGGGGCCGTGCCGGACGCAGCCGCATCACCCGGACCGTTCGGCCCGCGGGCGGAGGGCGTCATCCAGCGCGGCGCCAGATCGGTGCGCGGCAGTCGGCCGGGAAAGCGGATGTTCTCGAGCCGCACCGACCCCGCCCGCGGGCCCTGGTTCTGCACCACGAGCGCGTTGCGGACGATGACCAGCCCCCCGTCGGCCCGGGTCACGCCGTTCCACTGGAGCACCACGTCGCCACCGCGCGTGCCCGAGACCTGTCGATCGGTCAGCACCCGCGTGTTGCCCAGCGGCACCACGGGCGCGCGCGCGGTGCCGCCGCGCGTGGACCTGCCCGCCGCGACCGTCAGCGACCGCAGCGTGCGGAGCGCGAGCGGAGACCCCGGCGTCGGTGCCGCCATCGTGCCCGCGAGCGGTGTGCCGAACGTGACGTCCCGCACCGACACGCCGGCCAGGTCCGTCCCCTCGGGCTGGACGGAGAGCGAGTTGTGGACGACCCGGACGTCTCCCGCGACGCGCACATCGCGCCACTGCAGGCCGATGTCACCGAAGCCGCCGTCGGAGAACTGGCTCGCGAGCACGTCGCCGCTGTTGGTCGCCCGGTTGATGGGGAACGTCGTGTCGTCCGGACCGGTCGGCCGCGTGAGAGCCGGTGTGATGGAGGGGCCGTCGCGCACGACGGGCGTCGGATCGGGCGGCAGGAGTTGCGGCACTCCCGGTGTCGCCGGCGGTGACGCCCCGGGCTTCGCCGGAAACACCACATCCGTGACCGTGATCTGCCCCTGCCGGTCATTCTCGGGCTGCACGGAGAGCGCGTTGTGCACCGCCGTCACGCTTCCCTGCACGGCGACGCCCTGCCACTGGAGGCCGATATCGCCGAACCCGCCGTCGGAGAACTGCGACGCGACGATGCTGCCGCTGTTGGTCGCGTCGTTTTCCGTATAGCCCCCGGCAGCGGCCGTGAGAGCGGGGGATTCCGCCGCCACGGCCTGCCCCACGCCGGGCGCACGCGACAGGGACGCGCGCCCCGCGGCCGCTTGCCGCTCGTTGCCCTGCCCGAACACCATGCCACCGGTCGTGATGGTGCCGACGTCGTTGCGCTCCGGCTGCACCGAGAGGGCGTTGGTGGATGTGGCCACCCGGCCCGCGACGGTCACGCCGCTCCACTGGAAGCCGATGTCACCGAAGCCGCCGTCGGAAAACTGGCTCCCGAGCACGTCCCCGGTGTTGGTGGCGGTGCTCGTCGTCGGCCCCGGCGGCGGTCGCCCGTGCGAATCGGGCACCGGGATGTCCGGCGACTCACCCACGACCTGCGGCTGGATGAGGAAGCGCTCGAAGCCGACGGCCACGGAGCCGGCGACGTCCACCGCGCCCCACTGCATGCCGACGGGTCCGAAGCCGCCGTCGTTGAACTGCGAGTCGGTGATGCGTCCGGTGTTCGTCCCGGCCTGCATGAGTGCGGGTCGAGCCTGAAGCGACGCGACCGACGGCATCCCGCCCGACGACGGCCCCTGGCCATCCGGATAGCCGATGAGCGAGCGATAGACGATGTCGAGATCACCACCGATCGACGCGCGATCCCACTGGAGACCGACATTGCCGAACCCACCGTCGTTGAACTGCGCGTTGGAGACGAGGCCCGACGAGGTCGATGAGAAAGGCACGCGGGTCGGGTCGTCGGGCAGTGGCTGCGGAGAGGGGCGCGGCCCGCCCCCGGTCGGATCCGGAGGCGAGCCGCCGTCGGCGTCCTGCCCGATCGACTCGTCGTAGCTGTCGATCGAGAGCCTCCCGCCGATGCGGATCCCGCGCAGCTGCGAACCGATCGCCGAGAACCCGCCGACGTCGTACTGGCTCCCGGTCACGAGCCCCGTGTTCGCGGGCGGCACCGTCGGCGGCACGTCGCGTGGCGGGTCGGTGGCGGCGGCATCCGCGCCGCTCGGGTTGAACGGCGTCACCTTCCGGATCGAGACCGGCCCGCCGACCGCGACGTCCCGCCACTGCACCCCGATCTGCGAATAGCCATACGGCCAGTACTGGCTGTCCACGATCTCCCCGGAGTTGCCGGGAAGCGTCGGCGATGTGATGGTGAGCGACGCCACGAGCGAACGCGGCTCGAGCCGCTCGCTCCCGATGCGGATCGCTCGCTCCCATCCGTGCAAAAGAGCCGGGCGTGGGTGCATGGGGCGTCTCTCGCCGACATTCCGCCAGTTGCCCTGTCCATCTCCGCATCCGAGCATATCCGCGTATGGCCTGCGGCCGGCGGGGATTTTCCGGCGTGGAACGCCGGGTGTAGAACCTGTCCGCCGTCGTTGGCCGACCGGTCACATCCGGCAGGTCGCGGCTCCGGGGATTCGGCCATGCAGCACGCTCGTTCAACCCTGCACCGTGCAGCCGCCGCGCTCACCATCCTCGTCATGGCGAGCGGGCTCGGCTGCCGGCCTGAGGCGGTCCGTGACGCCACCGGTCCTGCGGCGACCACGCCCCCGCTTGTCGCGCTCGTGATGAAGTCACTGGCCAACGAGTTTTTCGCCGGCATGGCGGACGGCGCCAGGGCCCACCACGACGCCTCGGCCGGTCGCTACGAGCTCCTCATCAACGGCATGAAGAACGAGACCGACGTCGAGGAGCAGGTCGGCCTCGTCGAGCAGATGGTCGCTCGGAAGGCGGCCGCACTCGTCATCGCGCCCGCCGATTCGCAGGCGATGGTGCCCGTGCTCGCGCGGGCCGTCGCGGCCGGCGTGCTGGTCGTGAACATCGACAATCGTCTCGACCCCGGCACGCTCCGCGAGGCCGGCATCACGATCCCGTTCGTGGGACCCGACAATCGCGCCGGGGCCCTTGCGGCCGGAGCGGCCGTCGCCGCGCGGCTGTCGCAGGGTTCCGAGGTGGCGATCATCGAGGGGATCGTCACCGCCGACAACGCCAAGCAGCGCGGCCTCGGCCTCGAGGATGCAGCACGGGAGGCGGGCCTCGTCGTCGTGGCACGGCAGAGCGGGCAGTGGGAGATGGAAAAGGCCAACGGCATCGCCGCCGCGCTCCTGACCGCGCATCCGGCACTCGCGGCGATCCTCTGTGCCAACGACAGCATGGCCCTCGGCGCGGTGGCCGCGATCGAAGCCGCGAACCGGCGCGGCGTGCTCGTCTCCGGATTCGACGCCATCCCGGCCGTGCGGCCATTCCTCGACGACGGCCGGCTCGTGGCGACCGTCGATCAGCACGGCGACCGCCTCGCCGTCGAGGGGATCGAGACGGCGCTCTCCATCCTGGCCGGCGCGTCACCGCCCGAGGATCGCACCACACCGGTCGATCTGGTCACCGCTCCCGCCACGGCGCCGCGGCCGTGAGTCGCGCCGGCATGCGGTTCCTGCGGGAGCGTGGCCTGCTCATCGTCGCGTGGCTCGCGCTCGTCGCGACGTTCGGCCTCTGCTCCCGCACGTTTCTGTCCACCGGCACGCTGGTGACGGTCGCCGGCAGGCTGCCCGCGCTCGCCGTCGTGTCGGCGGGCATGACGCTCGTGATCGTGGCGGGCGGAATCGACCTGTCGGTGGGATCGGTGGCGGCGCTCGCGGCGGCGGTCTTCGGCGTGGCACTCGTCGATTGGCACTGGCCCCTCGCGGTGGCCGCGCCGCTCGCGATCGCGATCGGGAGCCTCGCGGGGGTGGCGGGCGGGCTCGTCGCCGTCGGCCTGCGGATTCCCACGTTTCTCGCCACGCTCGGCCTCCTCGAAATCTGTCGGGGCGCCGCGTACCTCGTCACCGGGTCGCGCACGAAGTACATCGGGGCCGCCGTCGAGCCGCTCGCGCGGCCGCTGCCCCTGATCGGCGTGCCGGCCACGGTGGTGATCGCGCTGGTGACGGTGCTCGTGGTGCAGATGATGCTCGCGCGCACGGTGTTCGGACGGCACCTCCAGGCGGTCGGAGGCAATCCGGCGGCGGCCCACTATGCGGGCATCGCCACGGGTCGCGTGCGCGTGGCCGTCCACGCCCTGAGCGGCGGCCTCGCCGGGCTCGCCGCGGTGCTCGCGACCGCGCGACTCGGGTCGGCCGACCCCAACGCGGGCGTCGGGCTCGAGCTCGCCGCGATCGCCGCGGTCGTGATCGGTGGCACGAGCCTCGCGGGCGGTTCGGGCTCCGCGATCGGCAGCCTGCTCGGCGTAATCGTCATCGCCACGCTGGAGGCGGGCCTCGCGCAGCTCGGGGCCTCCGACCCGGCGAAGCGGATCGTCACCGGCGCCGCCATCGTGACGGCGGTGGCGGTGGACTACCTGCGCCGTCGCGGCCGCGGCGAGCCGCGGTAAACGCAGCAAAAAACCCTGAAAACATCGGGCACCGATCGCTTGACCTGCACCTCTTCATGCAATTAGGTTTCATCGGTGTGGGAGAAATCTTCCACGCCCCCTCGCTGAGGTGTCTCATGGCCCGCAAGCGTCGCCCCTCGACCCGTCGATCGGCCGCAGCCTGCAGGCGACGTCCACTGACCGCGTTCGAGCGGCTCGAGCGGCGCTTCGCGCTGTCGGCTACCTGGAGTGGCGGCACCTGGACGATCACCGGCGACGGCGACCCCACGCAGCCGGATGACACGATCGTCGTCGAACGCAATCCCGAGAATGGCCGCCAGCTGCGCGCCGTCGTCAACGGTGTCGTCGTCGGCTCGCGGCTCGAGAGCACCGTCCGGGTGATCCGCGTGTCGGGCGGTGAGGGTGACGATTTGATCCGGATCGACGTGCCCGGAAACGCACGCATCCGCACCGTCCTCAGCGGCGGCCCGGGGGATGACTCGATCGTGGGCGGCGAAGGGGCGGACCGAATCTTCGGGAACGCCGGCGCCGACTCCCTGCTCGGCGGGGCCGGCAGGGATTCGCTCTTCGGCGGCGAGGGGGACGACTCGTTGGCGGGCGGCGCGGACAACGACGCGATCTACGGGCAGGGCGGCGACGACACGCTCCGCGCGGGAGGTGGGCGCAACGTGCTCGATGGGGGCGCCGGGGCCGACAGCTACTTCGGTCGCCGCGGCTTCGATCGCGCGAGGCTCGCCGGTGGCGAGCAGCTCATCGGCAACGAGACGACCAATCCACTGAGCCGTGTCGATGACATGACGCGGCTCGCGACGTGGTACGTGGACACCGCGATGGCCCGCTGGGGCGATTCGCTCGGTCAGGATGCCTCGCCGTGGGGCCGATGGCCTGTCGTGATGTACGGCCTGCAGGGAAATGAACGGATCGCGCCTGCGCTCGCGGCGCCGGCACAGAGCGGCGACTTCTCCGGCACGAGCAATCAGGTGGCCGGTGTGGACGAGGGCGACATGGTGAAGACGAATGGTTCGCACCTCTTCGTCCTCGCCGGGGATGGCATCGACATCGTGCGGGCGTGGCCCGCGGCCGAGACGGGCGTCGTCAGCCACCTCGCCACGCCGGGCTGGGAGCGGGCGATCTACCTCGACGGCAGCCGGCTCACGGTGATCTCGCAGGACAACTCGTGGGATGACGTGTCGGACGACTCGGCACCCACCGATGCGCGGCTCGGCTGGTGGGGCAGGCAGTGGCAGCCGAGCGTGATCGTCACCGTCATCGACGTGTCGAACGTCGCCGCCCCGGCGATCCTCGAGACGACGCGACTGGAGGGCTGGCTCGTCGACTCGCGCTCCATCGAGGGCCGCGTCCTCGTCGTCACGCAGGACAGCTTCGACATCCCCGCGCCGGCGATCATCACGATCCCGCCGAGCGATGCCCCGCCGACCGACGAGCCGCCGTCGTTCGAGCTGCCGACCCCGACGGTTGACGGCGGCTCCGTGGTGCCGGCACTCGCCCTGATGCCGGCCGCCCGGCCTGGCTGGATCGGCGATCCTGGTGACGGCACCCGCTACGTCTACGAGGACGAGGCCGCCTATCGCGCCCGGCTCGAACGGACCTGGGCCTCGACGGCGGTGCCCCGATTCCGCGTCACCGATGCGACCGGTGCCGAAACGGATGGCGCGATGGTCGTGCCCGGCAAGGCCTACGCTCCCGTCTCGTCCACCGATGAATCGATCCTGTCGGTGGTGTCGTTCGAGGTGAGTGACGACGTCGCCGGCCCCGATGCCGTGACCTCGGTCACCGGCGTGTCCGGGCAGGTCTCGGCATCGACGTCGAGCCTCTACGTGTCGGCGGCAAACTTCGGCACGTGGTGGGACGTGACCGACGTCGATCCGACGACGAACATCTACAAGTTCGACCTCCAGCAGGTGGATGTCCCGCTCGTGGCGATGGGGGCCGTACCGGGACTCACGCTCAACCAGTTCTCGCTCGACGAGCACACCGATGGCCTGCTCCGCGTGGCCACGACCGGAGGGTTCGGAGACGAGTCCTCGAGCGGCGTCTACGTCCTCGCGACGTCGGGCGGCAATCTGCGGACGGTCGGCAGCGTGCAGGGCCTGGCCAAGGGCGAGCGGATTTACTCGGTGCGATTCGTCGGCGACGTCGGGTATGTGAGCACGTTCCGCGAGATCGACCCGCTCTTCGTCATCGACCTGGCCAATCCGCAGGCTCCGCGGGTGGCCGGACAGCTCAAGGTGCCCGGCTACTCGTCCTATCTGCATCCGCTCGATGCGACGCACCTGCTCGGCATCGGCCGCGATGTCGATCCCGCGACGGGACAGGTGCGCGGACTCCAGCTTTCGGTGTTCGACGTGGGCAATCCGGCCAAGCCCGAGCGCACGGCGACCTACACCTTCCCCGGCACCGGCTGGGAATCCTGGTCGGAGGCCGAGTGGGACCACCATGCGGTGAGCTGGTTCGCGGAGCAGCGGATCCTCGCCATCCCGGTCCAGCAGGGCTTTGGCTGGGAGCAGGGTGCCGGCCTCGTCGTCTTCCGGGTCAACCTCGACACGGCGGATGGCTTCGAAAACCTCGGCCAGATCAGCCACGACGGCTCCGTGCAGCGGAGCCTCCGCATCGGCGCGTACCTCTACTCCATCTCGAGCGGCCAGGTGAAGGTGCACCGCATCGACGATCCGACCGCCGCGGTGGCGACCACGACGCTCACCAGCACGCCCCCCTACCCGTGGTACGTGTGGT